>Ga0105242_10000667_pt1 | contig 26876 bp, 18 predicted proteins | sample KBSM24metaG_FD_81521 | JGI IMG/M metagenome (GOLD analysis project Ga0105242, IMG submission 81521) | Miscanthus rhizosphere microbial communities from Kellogg Biological Station, Michigan, USA - KBS M2-4 metaG | ecosystem: Host-associated > Plants > Roots > Rhizosphere > Soil | place...
CCCGCTCCAGCGCCTCGCGGGCGCTCAGCGCCCGGCCCGGGTCGGATCCCTCCAGTAGCTCGGCCAGCTCGGCGACGGCGCTTTCGCGCAGCCGCGGCCGTGAGCTCTCCAGCAGCGAGATCAACTCGTCGGGCAGCGGCGCCGGCTCGACGATCACGCCGCGCGGGCTGTGTGCGACCGGCAGGTCGCCCTCGGCGCCGTAGGTCCACAGCGTCGGGGTCTGCCGGGCCTCCTTCGTCCGCACCGCCTCGTAGGCGTAGTCGTAGAGCTCGCCGACGGTGACCAGGCCGTCGCCGTCGCGATCGGCCTCGCCGCTGCGCAGCCCCTCCACCAGCGCCCCGGTGAAGACCGAGGAGATGTCGTCGCCGACGACGTCGCCGTGCTCAAAGGAGTACTCGGTCCCGCGTGAGCCGGTGAGGACAACCCGCCCCCGCCCCTCGAAGCGGTCGCGCAGGGCCAGCTCGCCCTCGCCCTTGGCGCCCTTCGCGAAGGCGCCGCTGTGGCAGCAGTCGAGGACGAGGATCTGGCGACGGCTGCGGCAGTCCTCGAGCTGTTCGTTGAGCCAGGCCGCGGGCACGGCGGTGGCGGAGAGGAGGCCGCGGTCGGTGTCGGCGCTGGCGTAGTAGAGGCGGCCGCGGTCGTCGAGCACCCCGTGGCAGGAGAGGTAGACCAGGGCCAGGTCGCGGGGGCCGACGCCGGCGCAGAAGCGGGCGATCTGCCGCCGCAGCGCTTCCGCCGGGGCGTCGAGGACGGTCTCGACCTCGAAGCCGCCGATCGCCTCGTCACCGAGGACGCCGGCCAGGTCGGTGGCGTCGCGGCCCGGCGCCCGCAGCTTCGCCAGGGCCGGATCGGCGTAGGTGCCGGTCGCGACGACGAGCGCCAGTCGCCGCCCCGGGCGGGGCTCAGCCGTCGTCGGCATGGCGGGCGATCCACTGTTCGACCAGACGGATCTGATCCTCGGAGGAGACCCCGGTCAGCTCCAGCGAGTCGCCGTCGAGGGTCAATTTGACGCTGCGCGCCTGCTGTCTCCCCAGCCAGGCGACCGTCGTGTCGACGACGGATTTGAGCACCGCGGAGTTGAGCAGGAACTTGATCGCCAGGCCGCCGAGGGCCAGCAGCTCCGGCCCCTTCGAGCCGTCGGGCGCTGCCCCGTCGGACCTGAGCGCGACCCCGTCCACATCAAGTTCCAGAAGTTCCTCGCGCAACCCCTGGGTCAGCTCGAAGAGCTCCTCCTCGTCGCGGTCTGGACCGGCGTCAAGGACGGCGGCCAGCTCTCCCCGTGATTCCTCCGGCCCTGCCTGTTCGGCTGACATTTCGATCAGTATTCACTAACCGAAAGAGAATTTCAGTGTTTAAAACGATGTTGCCCGGCCGGCCACCGGCCGGCGCCACTTAGATTGGACCGATGAGCACGACCGACGTGGCGCCAGCCGCGGTCGAGCGGGAGGCGCGAGCTCCCTTCCCGCACTGGCCGGCCCTGCGCCTCGGCGCCCTCGTCCTCTACTTCGCCACGCTGATCGCCTGGAGCGCCCACTACGGGATCCCGGTACAGCGCGAGTTGGTGATCGCGTGGACCTGCGGCGCCCTCGCCTGCGCCTCGCTCGGCCGCTCGCGGCGCCAGATCTTGCGGCTGCTGCTCGACTGGCTGCCGATCGTCGCCGTCCTTTGCGCCTACGACTTCAGCCGCGGCGCCGCCGACTCGCTCGGGATCGGCGTCCACGCGCGGCCGATGATCGACTTCGACCGCACCCTCTTCTTCGGCCAGGCCCCGACCGAATGGCTGCAGGCGCGCCTCTATGACCCCGGTGTCGTGCACTGGTGGGATGTCGCCTTCACCCTCGTCTACACCTCCTACTTCATCGTGCCCTTCGCGCTCGCCGGCGTCCTCTGGGTGCGCGACCACCGGGCCTTCGTGCGCTTCACCCGGCGCTTGGTCACGCTGGCCCTGGCCGGCCTTGCCACCTACCTCGCGTTCCCGGCGGCACCGCCCTGGCTGGCCGGCGAAATGGGTCTCCTGCACGGCGTCCACCGCACCGTCACCGACGGCTGGGAAGTCCTCGGGATCGGCACCGCCGGCCTTTTCTCCGAGGGCCAGGCGAGCGTCAACCTGGTCGCCGCCGTTCCCTCGCTGCACGCTGCCTTCACCGCCCTGGTCGCGATGTTCCTCTGGGACCGCGTGCGTCCCGGCCTGCGCCCGCTGCTGGCGCTCTATCCGCTGGCGATGGGGCTCACCCTCGTCGCCACCGGCGAGCACTACGTTTTCGACATCCTGCTCGGCTGGCTCTACGCGGCCGCGGTCATGTGGGGCTGGGCCCGTTGGGAAAGTCGCCGCGGGCGCGCCCAGGCGGCAGCTTATTTCAGCTGACTTTGACCCGACTGCTGGATTTGCTTCAATCGGATCACCAGAGAAAGGAGGTGGTCCTAAGTTGAGTGACATGCTTAATGGGACTCTGGAGGTGCAGGGCCGCTAGGCGCCGCACTGGTTCGGGCGCCCGGTGGAATCCAACCCGGGCACCGGCGGACCGCTGGGAGTCGGGTTTTGTCCCGCCTGACGAAGCTCCCACGTTCGCTTGCTTTTGCACCAGGCCGGGTCGCCTTCGGACGGCCCGGCGTTTTTATGGGCTGACCTCGGGTACGGTGCCCGGGTGAGCCTGTTGAGGATCGAGATCGCGATGTCGGTGGACGGCTACGTCGCCGGCCCCAACCAGAGCGTGGAGAACCCACTCGGCGAAGGCGGCGAGGCCCTCCACGAGTGCGCCTTCGCGCTCGACGTCTGGCGCCAGGCGCACGGTCGCGAGGGCGGCGACACCAATCCCAGCAGCGCCGTCGTCGAGGAAAGCGTGGCGCGCGCCGGTGCCTACATCATGGGCCGCAAGATGTTCGGCGGCGGGCCCGGCCCCTGGAACGCCGACGATCCCTGGAACGGCTGGTGGGGGGAGGAACCGCCCTTCCACAAGTCGGTCTTCGTGCTCACCCACCACCCGCGCGAGCCGCTGGAGATGGCGGGTGGGACGACCTTCACCTTCGTCACCGACGGGATCGAGTCGGCGCTGGCGCAGGCCCGCGCGGCGGCCGGCGACAAGGACGTCCAGGTTTCCGGCGGCGGCGAAGCCTGCAACCAGTACCTGGCGGCTGGCCTCGCCGAGGAGCTGCAGATCAACCTGGCGCCGTTATTGCTCGGCGGCGGCGAGCGGCTCTTCGCGGGCGTCGGCCCGGGCCTGAAGCTGGAGCAGACGCGGGTCGTCGAGGCACCCGGCGTCAGCCACCTCTTCTACCGCGTCGGCTGAGCGACTCAGCGAGGCTGAAGCAGGGCGCTGACCGCCGCGGCCAGCTGCTGGCCACGCTGGGTCAGCGCGTACTCGCTGTGTGGGGGCCGGCCCGGGATCAGCGTGCGCTCGACGATCCCCGCCGCCTCGAGCTGCTCGAGGCGGTCGGAGAGGGTCGTGGGGGAGACGCCGGGGAGTGACTGGCGGAACTCGTTGAAGCGCGAGGCACCGCTGGAACAGGCGTAGATCGTCGCCATCGTCCAGCGGCGCTCGAGCAGGCCGGCCGCCGCCCGTAGCTCGGGCGGGACCGGGGAGCAGTTGCGACAGCGGGGTGACACGGCCGCCACCCTACGCCGCCGCCAGGCCGGCGCCCTTCTCAGCTGGCTCCAGGGCCCGCTCCAGGACCTCGCCGATGCTCATCACCGGGTGGAAGGTCATCTGCTCGCGCACCTCCTCGGGAACCTCGTCGAGGTCGCCGCGGTTGCGCTCGGGCAGGATCACCTCGGTCAGCCCGGCAGCGTGGGCTGCCAGCACCTTCTGCTTGAGGCCGCCGATCGGCAGCACCCGGCCCTGCAGGGTGACCTCACCGGTCATCCCGACCGTGTGCTTGACCGGCCGCCCGGTCAGCAGCGAGACCAGCGCCGTCGTCATCGCCGTGCCGGCGCTGGGGCCATCCTTGGGGATCGCCCCGGCGGGGACGTGGACGTGGAACTCGCGCTGGAAGGCCTCCGGCTCAATGCCGAGCTCCTGGCGGTGCGCCCGCACGTAGGAGAGGGCGATCCGTGCCGACTCCTTCATCACGTCGCCGAGCTGGCCGGTCAGGACCATGCCCTTGTCGCCGTCCATCGCGGTCGCCTCGATGAAGAGGATGTCGCCGCCGGTGCCGGTCACCGCCAGGCCGGTGGAGACGCCCGGGATCGCCGTGCGCTCGACCGACTCCTGGAAGAACTTCTGCCGGCCCAGCGCCTCGCGGACCGCGTCCTCGCCGATCACGACGGGCAGCTCCGCCTCGCCGGCGGCGATCTTCGTCGCCGCCCCGCGCAGCAGCTTGCCCAGCTCACGCTCGAGCTGACGCACGCCCGCCTCGCGGGTGTACTCGGAGATCACGCTGCCCAATATCGCGTCGGCGACCTCGACCTCCTCGGCCTCCAGGCCGTTCCGCTTCAGCTGCCGTGGCAGCAGGTAGCCCTTGGCGATCGCCAGCTTCTCGGCGGTCGTGTAGCCGTCGAAGGCGATCGTCTCCATCCGGTCCAGCAGCGGGCCGGGGATCGTGTCGAGCAGGTTGGCGGTGGCGATGAAGACGACCTGCGAGAGGTCGACCTCGACGTCCAGGTAGTGGTCGCGGAACGAGTGGTTCTGCGCCGGGTCGAGGACCTCGAGCAGCGCCGCCGAGGGGTCGCCGCGCCAGTCGGCGCCGACCTTGTCCACCTCGTCGAGCAGGATCACCGGGTTGATCGTCCCGGCGTCGCGCAGGGCGCGGACAATCCGGCCCGGCATCGAGCCGATGTAGGTGCGGCGGTGGCCGCGGATCTCGGCCTCGTCGTGGACGCCGCCGAGGCTGATGCGGACGAACTCGCGTCCGAGGGCACGGGCGACTGACTCGCCAATCGAGGTCTTACCGGTCCCGGGCGGGCCGACCAGGGTGAGGATGGCGCCGTTGGCGCGAGCCTCCTCCTCGTCTTTGCCGCGCTCCTCGCGCAGCTTGCGGACGGCGATGAACTCGGTGATCCGCCGCTTCACGTCCTCGAGGCCGGCGTGGTCGGCGTCGAGAACCTCGCGAGTGTGCACGGGGTCGAGCTTCTCCTTGGAGCGCTTGCTCCACGGCACCGCGATCAGCCAGTCCAGGTAGCTGCGGATCATCGAGGACTCCGGCGACTGCTCGCCCTGGCGCTCCAGCCGGCGCAACTCTTTGACGGCCTGCTCCTCAACCGCCTCCGGCATCTCCGCCTCGGCGATCTTCCCTTCGTACTCCTCGATCAGGTCGGTCTCGTCCTCGCCGAGCTCCTTGCGGATCGACTCCATCTGTTTGCGCAGGAAGTACTCGCGTTGCTGTTGCTGGGCGCCGCTCTCGACGTCCTCGCGGATCTTGCTGCGCACCTGCAGCTCGGCGAGGCGCTCACGCTGCAGCTCGACCGCCAGCTCGAGGCGGGCGGTGACGTCGACGGCGTCGAGCAGCCGCAGCTTCTGCTCGACCGAGAGGTCGGGGCTGAAGCCGGAGGTGTCGGCAAGGGCGCCGGGCTCCTCGACCGAGCGCAGGAAGGCGGCGATGCGCCCGTCGTCGCCGCGCAGCTCGAGGATCTCCTCGACCACGGCGCGGTACTCGCGCATCAGCTCGGCCGTGTGCTCGTCATCCGGGTGGCCGTCGTGGAACTCCTGGACGTCGATGCGCAGGCGCTCCGGGTCGTCGGGGTCGGCAACGGCGACGCCGGCCAGCCCGCGGTGCAGGCCGAGCACGGTTGCGACCGGGTTGCCGCGGCGCGAGTGGCCGTGCTCGATGACCTCGGCGACGACGCCGGTGCGGGCGAACTCACCCTCGGTGCGGGGAAGCAGGAAGACCCGCTCCTCCTCGCCGACGTCGATCGGCAGGGTGGCGGTGACGGTGGGGAAGACGATTGCGTCGTCGAGTGGGATCAGGAGATAGGCCATCAGCAAGTCCACTTTCTGTAGTTAGTCCTAACTTAGGATAGCGCGATGGGTTGAGATGTCCAGCGCTGCGCTCTCCGCTGCCGGAGGCACCCTTGCCCCGCCGCCTGCGCCACCTATACGGTTGCGGCATGGACTTCGAGCGCGCACGCGATCTGCTGGCTGCCGAGCGCGAGGCCGTCGAGCGCGACCTCGCCAACCTGCGTGGCGAAGGCGCCGAAGAGGGCGACACCCGGATCGAACCGGGCGAAGCCGATTCCGAGGGCCTCTACCAGGACGAGTTCGACGCCGGTCGCGGCGAGGAACTGAAGCAGCGCCTGGCCGCCGTCGAGCGGGCCGAAGAGCGCCTCGCCGCTGGCACCTACGGCCTCTCCGTGCGCAGCGGCGAGCCGATCCCAGACGAGCGCCTCGAGGCCTTCCCGACCGCCGAGCTGACGGTCGAGGAGCTGGAGCCGGGCCGCTCCTAGTCGCCCTCCGGGTCGGCGTCGCTCTCTGCCTGCTCCGCCACCGCGCCGATCGGCTTCGACCAGCTGAACATCACCACGCAGTCGTTCCAGTCGCGGTCGGTGCTGTCCTCGGAGACGATGAAGAAGGCGGTGAAGGCGGCGGCCGAGGTGGGGCGGCTGACCACCATCGGGGCGACTTTCCACCCGGAGCCGTCGTTGTTTTCCACCGTCACCTTGATCAGGAAGCCCTGCTTGCCGGGTTCCGGGGCAGTGGTCGGGACCATCCAGTGGCCGATTTCCTTGTTCTCGCCGCCGGCGCCAATGATCGGCGGGTAGGGGCCGCCCGACTGAGGCACGATCGTGACTTTCTGCTGGAAGTTGGCGCCGACGGAGACCTGCACCTCGACCAGGGTCAGGAATGGGACATAGACGAGCGTTTCGGGGAGTACTTCGTTCATCGGGAGGTGTCCTTTTCTGGGCCCAGCGGCCCGTAGGCGGTTTCGATCGCGGCAGCCACTTGCGCCGGCGTCAACTGCGGCCAGCAGGCGGCGACACACCGGGTCGCCTCTTCGCGGCCGATACCGCTGTTGTGGAGCAGCCCCGCCAGCAACACTCCGGTCGACTCGCTGTGGACGCCCTGCCATGGCACCGTGAACCAGGGGAACCATCCGAAGGGGGGGACGCCGAGCAGGATCCGGACTTCGACTTCGGAGGAGGACGCCCCCTTCAGGGCGGCGAGGAGCTTGACGGCGACTTTGTTGATCTCGGGCCAGGCCGCCTTCAGCAACAGAAGCACCTCGGGGAGGGCGGCGCCTTCGTGGAGGGCGACGGCGCCGAACTGCCATGGTTCCCCGAAGACCGCGGTGACCAGCGCTTCGGCTTCGGCGGCGGGCATCCCGAAGCTGGCGGCAAAGGCGGGGGCGAGCCCGGCGCCTTCGACGCCCAGCAGCTTCAGGTCGACCGCCAGCTGCAGCGGCACCGGGCTGTAGAGGGCGTGGCAGAGGGCGACGATCACCGCCCCGGAGACCTTCTCCACCTGCAGGTGGCCGATCGCGTTGGCGCGAACGAGCAGCGCGTCGCCGATCGCCGCCATTTCGGCCGGCGTCGTGTTCGGCAGCGCCGCGCGGACCCCCGCCGTGGCTTCGGCGCTCGAGTAGCCGGCGCCGAGCAGCGTGTAGGTCAGCTGGGTCGGGCCGAGCGCCCGTTCCAGCCGCAGGCATTCGGCTGCCAGCGCCTCCACCGGCACCGGGGGGTTGGGAGCCCAGCCGCGTTCGCAGATTTCCAGCAGCGTTGGCATCGTCATCGCCGCCGTGGCGACCGCGCTCAGCGAGTCGCCGACCCGGGCGCGCAGCTTGGCCGTGTAGCGGACTCCCGCCTGGGGTTCGATCCCCTGCGCCGGGCCGAAGCCGAACGGCGGTGCGGGGGGTTCGGCTTTCGCCCGTTCCCCGTTGGCGCCTTCGAGTTCGATCGGGTAGCCGAGCGCGTTGGGGACGGAGGACCAGCAGGCGACGATCTGCTGGGATTCGTAGACCAGCGACGGGCCGGCCGGCGCCGGCAGCGCTTCGGCGACGATCGGCAGCCAGGCGGTCCAGGTCGAGACCCGTTCGGAGGCGGAGGCCCGCACCCGCAGCGAGAACTTGCCGGGGCCGATCCCGCCGCCGCTGAGGATCGCCCCCCAAGGCTGCGGTTCGACGCTGGGTTCGAGGCGCTTCCCCTCGCCGTCGAGCAGTTCCGGTTCGTATTTTTCGGCACCGGCGACCGGCTCCCAGAAGGCGTGGATCGTGTTCTCGGGCGAGAGGAAGAGCGCGGAGAAGCGCTGCGGTTCCGCCAGCACCCGAACCGTGAAGGGCACCGGGGCCGACCATGGCTGCAGCGCTCCCGGCGCGTTGGCTCGCGCCACGACCTGCAGTTCGACGCCGTCTTCGATCCCGGGGCCGGAGAGCACGCAGCCGTTCGGGATTGGCTGCGAGTTCGGCTGAGTTGGGAGCGGGTGGCCGGTCGAGTCGCGCACCTGCGTGGTCACGGTCGCGCCGTCGATCGGCTCCCAGGTGACCTGGACGCCGTCGGGGACGAGGCTGACGATGAGGTTGCGCGGCGGCCCGACGGTCGGGATCGCCTCGGCTTCGGGGGCGGCGGCGAACGGCGAGTCTTCGTTCAGGGCCGGGTCGCCGCTCGCCTTGGCGCGGCCGAGCAGGAGCAGTGGTGGCGCTTCGCCGGCGATGGTGGGCGCCAGGGGCGCCACCAGAGTCTGCGGTTGTGGATCGGGCGCCAGTAGTTCGGTTTCGGCGACGACTTTGGCGGTGGTGGTGTCGACCAGCTCCACCGTGTAGCTGCGGGCCCCTGCCACCGTCGTCAGAGAGACCTCGACCGTTTCCGCGTTGGCGCCCAGCGCCTGCGAGACGGGCGCCGGCGCCGGCAGCGGCACGAGGTGGAAGGCCCGGCCGGTGATCCAGGTGCCGGGGTATTCCTTGTATGTGGGCCGCATCCGGGCGAAGGCGTAATTGCTCTGCCCCAGGGCGGCGGCGGCGATGCTCGCCGCGGAGGCTGGTGAGTCGACGGTGGCGGTGCCGACGACGTCCTCGAACTCCGGGTCGGTCGCGACCTCGACGTCGAAGGAGAAGCCTTTGAACCCCTCGTAGTCCATGTCTTCGTAGGCGGGCAGGTTGTCGCGGTCCCAGGTGACTTCGACCGTGGTCAGTTCGGTGAAGGCGACGCCGAGGACCCCGCGCATCTTCAGCAGTTCGGTTTCCGCCCAGATCCGGGTTTCTTCGCCTTCCTTTTTGGCTTCCTCCAGCTTCTTGCCCAGTTCTTCCCATTCTTCGCGCAGTGGCAGGGGGAGCCACCACCAGGAGACGGTGAGGAGGCCGCAGACGCCGGTGACCCAGCCGAAGGCGATCGTGAACCAGGCGAAGAAGGTGATCAGGAAGCCGAAGGCGAGTGAGATCGTCGTCGCGGTCTCGACTTTTTCCAGTTCGCCTGTGGCTTCTTTCTCTTTATCTGTGGTCTGTTCCTCGGTTTTCTTCAGCTTCTTTTCGGTCCGCTTGCGGACTTTTTCGGGGCCCTCCTCGCGGCAGAGGATCCGTTCCAGCAGCTCGGCTTCGGCCGCTTCGAAATCGAACCCTTCGAGGAAGCTTTCGAGCCCGGGCTCGCCGTCGCTGTCGCGCTCTTCGAGCAGGCTCTTGCCGAGCGCCTCGTGGTTGGCTTCGATCGTTTCCTTGACCCAGTCTTCGAGCTGGTCGAGCTGGAAGCTGCCGGCGTTCGCGATCGTCCCCGTCGTCGCCGGGAACGGCATCGTCGTCTTCGTTTCCCCTTCCGGCCCCTTGACGATCACCGTGTAGGTGCCGGTCAGCGACAGGGTCAGGGATTCGCCGGCGAGCGGCCCGACCTGTTTCATCGTCAGGTCGAACTCGGTTTCGACCGTCTTGTCTTCGTTTTCGGGGTCGTCGAGGCCGAGGTCCTCGAGCTTGCCGCACTTGCTCCCCTCGCTTGCTTCTTCGAGCTCTTCTTCCCAGTCGAAGTCGTCTTCTTCGTCGAGCTTCGGCTTCACCGGCCAGTCGAGGACGCGCAGACCGTCGGCGTCGGTGTAGGCGAAGCGGACTTCGGGTTCGTCGACGCCGACCAGCTCCGATCCGTACTTCGCCGCCGCCGTCCACTCGTCGAGCGCTGGATCGAGGCGGAACTCGGTGTCCCCGAAGTCGCCCTTGAAGACTTTGGCGCCGCCCCCCAGCGCGAAGGCTGGGGAGGCGCCGGTGGCGATGCTGACCTCCGGTTCGCTCAGCACCAGGTAGACGAGGTCGAGCGGGTCGGTCGAGGCGCCGCTGCCCTTCAGGCCGGCGGCTTCGATCGTCAGGTCGAACGGGAAGGGGTGGGCGAAGAAGACGGTGGTGGCAAGGGCGTGGTAGCCGGCTTCGTATTCGGTCCCTTCGATCGTCACCGTTTTCGGGGCGGCGTGGAAGCGCGGGTCCTCGAGCGGGAAGGACGGGTACCCGGTGGGCCAGCTGCCGCTGGTCATCCGGTTCAGGTAAACGTCGGTCGCCCTGATCGTCTCCGGCACCTGGAAGACGGCGACGACCGCGGTGCCATCGAAGAACTCGATCGCACCGTTGCAGGTGACGCCCTTTTCGGCGCCGCCTTCCCCAAGCACGAGGTCGACTAAAGCTCCGATCCTCAGCTTCTGCTCGAGTGGCTGGCCGCTTGGGTACCGGTAGACGGCGACGAGTAGCGGGTTGCGGAAGTCGGCGCCGGTGGCGCCGAGCGGCGCCGGGATCGGGGCGCGTTCTTCGCCGGTCGCGAAGGTCGCCTCGTCGACCCCGATCACCAGCCGGCCGGTGAAGTCGTAACTGCTGGCGCCGATCTCGACCCGGGCGGTCGTCCCTTCCGCGATCAGCGCCTCGGCCTGGCTCGGCACGTATTCGGCGACAGCTTCGACGCTGATCCCGCCGCCGAGCAGGATCAGGCCGCGCAGGTCGACTTCGAGGCGGCTGCGCTCCGGCTCGCCGTGTTCGACCGGTCCCCAGGCGAGCCGCGTCCCCAGTGACCCGGCCTCGGCGATCCGCGCCAGGGCGCCGCTGAGCTTGCCCTGGCCGGCGGTGTCGACCTTGGCCACCAGCGTGAGCGCGTGGCCCAGCTCGGTGTCCGCCGGCAGCGATTGCGCCAGCGGCGGCAGGGTTGCGAAGGGCGCGGTGTACTCCGCCTGCTGCCGTTTGGCGGCTTCGGTGAGGGCGCCGAGGTCGTCTTCCAGCCCGCTCAAGGTTCCGGCTTCGCTGAGCGCGGCCAGGTTGCCGGCGGCGAGGCTGAGGTAGCCGTCGGCTATCGCGCCGAGCGACGGCCAGAGCGGTGCCAGCGGGAAGGCCCCCGAGGAGGCAGCGCCGAAGAGGAACTCGTTGCGCCGCGCCGCCGCCCCTGCTCGGCTGAGCAGTGCCGCCGGCCCGGCAACCGAGCCAAGCGAGCCGTCGCCGTAAAGGTCGAGGGAGATCGCCTTGGAATCGGTGAGGTCGGCGTAGGTCCAGGCGGTCGTGAAGGCAAATGCCGGGGTGTCGGCCGGCACCAGGTCTTCCCAGCGGGAGCCGAGGTCGGTGGCGATGGCCGCCAGGTCGATCGCGTCGGCTCCTTCGCTCGCCTTGGCGGTCAGCAGCGAAGGCTTCTGTGGGCCCCAGGTGAAGAGTGCTTCGCTGTCAAAGAAGCCGTGGTATTCGAGCCGGCCGAACAGCGCCAGGTCGAATTGGTGCGGCGCCTCGGGGTCCTCGCCCGGCGTCACCCGGACCCGGCCGCCGAGAGCGCCGACCTTCAAGGTCAGGCCGCCGACGGGGAGTTCCCAGGGCGTCCGTGGGTCGAAGCCGCTCAGCTCGACGTACTCGCCGGGCCGGGCCACCGCGGTCAGGCTGGTCATCGGGATCGCGGCAGGTAGGCCCGGCTCGTCGGGGATCCCGTAGCCGGGGTCGTACGGTTCGGCGCCGATCAACCTGCGGTAGTCGGGCGCTTCCTCCTCTTTCAGTTCCACCTTGGCACGGAAGGCCGCCTGCTCCCCCTTCGGTTCGGTGTAGGCCAGCGTCACCGCTTTGGGCTGCAGCGGAAGGTCGCCGAGGACGACACCGCTGATGCTCGGTTCGCCCTCTTTCGGTTCGCGGACGTACTCGACCCGCAGGGCCATTGTGTGGAGTTCGATTGGCTGCGGCGCCGCCAGCAAGGAGAGTGTCTTTTCGGTCTTGACGACGATCGTCAGCGCCTCGAGCCGGAACGGTTCGACCGAGAAGGTCGCCTCGACGGTGGTCGGTTCGAGTTCGAAGAATTCCGGCGCCCCTGCGGGCGTCAGCACCTGCGGCCGTTTCAGGTCGAGCAGTTCGAGCAGCGTCGTGACCGTGAACTTCTTCGCTTCTTTTTCTTCTTCGCTTTCACCCTTGCGGGTGGGGAGAGCCTTGATCGTCCCCACCACGGTCTTCGCTTCCTCGTCGCCGCGGAATTGCGCTTCCAGGGCCGCTTCGTACTTGCATTCCTTTCGGGTCAGCCGGCCGTCGAGCGCGTAGGCCTCGGGGACTTCCTGCTTCGTCTTTTCGTCCTCGTGGGCGGCAACCCAGCGGGCGCTCAGCTGGCCGGCGCTTGCCGCGGCCACGGGCAGGGCCGCCGCCGGCCGCAGGACGACCCCGCAGGAGAGGGTGGCGAAGTCCTTGCTCTCGAGGACGAAGCTGCCTTCCTCGATCGGCAACTTCGCCACCGCGGCCATCAGGGTGCTTTCCGCGGTCGTCCCGAGCAGGCGTGTGAGGGCGTCGCCGAGGCCGACTTCGGCGATCGGCCGCAGCGTCCCCCGCAGCCGAGTCGCCTCGGTGGCGTCGTCGTAGAAGAGGGAGACGATCAGGTCTTCGGCGGACTGGGCCTCGAGCCAGAAGCCGACCGAGGGGGCGGGGTCGAGGGTACGGGCCGCTTCGACCCCGACCCAGTCGAGCTGGAGCAGGCCGACCTGGAGTGGATCGGCCGCGAGGGAGAAACCGGCGGCGGCGAGGGAGATCCCGGGGGCAGGGGTCAGGGCCAGCTGGACCGCGTCGACCGGATTGCCGAGGAGGCCGCCGAGGATCGGCACCGCGGAGAGATCGCCGAGTCCGCAGAGGCTCGCCAGGGCGCCGACCGTGAAGTCCGGCTCGGCGTTCTCGAAGGAGATCGCCCCGGCCAGTTCGGGGGTCGAGAGCTGGGCCGAGATGCCGACCGGGCCGGCACCGCCGACCGCCGCTTCGCCTTCCACTTCGGCTGACCAGATCCCGGCCGAATAGACCAGGGCGACCTGTGCCGGCTGGGCGGTGACGACCCCCGGCAGCAGCTCCCACTCGCTCAAGGTCGACAGGCCGAGGTCGATGCGCAGCAGCTCGGAGCCCTGCTCCGGGCCGCTCAGCGTCACCGTCAGAAGCACCGCCGCGAGGTTGTCGAGCGCCAGGCGCAGGCCGGGCAGCTGGGTGACGAGCGAGTCGGCCTCGGTGCCGAGGCCGGCGGCGCCGAGCAACGCCGCCGCGGTCAGCGGCTGCGAGCTCGCCTCGGGATAGGCGCTCAGCGTGTAGATCCAGGCCGGCGAGGAGGCCGACTCCGGCACCGGGTCCGCGCGCAGCACTGACCTCACCTTGGCGGCGCCGATCGGGGTCGTGAACGGCACCTCCAGCGCGACCCGGCGGTACACGGGCTCGGCGGGGTCGAGGACCCGCACCCGCGGCCGGCCGCCTTCGGGCGCCGGCCAGCCCTTGGGCAGGGCGCTGGCCCACTGGCTGAAGGCGGCGGAGCCGCTGGCCGCGGCTAGTTCGTAGGGCGCGGCGCCGATGCTGGGCTGGGCGATCTCGATCGCCGGCTCGTCGAGCCCAAGCGATTCCAGCGAGGCGCCGGCAAGCGGCACGGTCAGCTTGCCGATGCCCTGCGCTTCGGCGGGGAGGATCGCGAGCAGCTGTCCGAGCTTGGCGCCTTCCGGCAGTGCCAGCCGCATCGTGCAGTCGCGGTCGCTGAGCACCGCCTGCGCCGCCAGCTCGGTGCCGCCGCTGCTCGCGATCGCTTCCAGCGCCAGTTCGCATCCAGGCAGCCGCGCATAGCCGATCTCGAGGGAGATCTGCGAGTAGGAGAGCTGCATCCCGACGACGTCCTGGACGATCGCGGCCGGGGCGGCCAGGGACAGGTGAGCGGCGCGGAGCTCGAGGTAGTCCCCGGTCGTGGTCGGTTCGATCGCGACCCAGGACGCCTCGTGGTCGAGGCCCCATTCGGCGATCCCGGCGAGGACGATCGGCGACGGCGCCGTGATCAGCAGCGATTCCGCCAGCGGTTCGGTGCCGAGCATCTCGGTCAGCAGGGTCCCGGTGGTGATCTTCTCCCGGTCTTCCTCGCTGACCCCGAGCGCGGCGAGGTAGCGGTCGAGCGGGAGGGTGTCGAGCGGTTCGGGGTCGCTGGCTTCGTCGATGACGATCGTCCCGTCAGCCGTCGTCAGCCGCGCCTCGAGCCCGAGCGGCGCGGCCTCTTCGGGGCGCGCCAGCGTCACCGCCGCGCTGGCGATCGTCTCCTGCTGGCCGTCGATTTCGAAGCCGGAAGGCGCGCCCACCGTGGCCTCGACCCGGGCCGCCGTCACCAGCGGCCCGTAGAGGCCGTCGACGTAGGTGACCTTCGAGGTATCGAGGTTCGCGTCCCAGTCGAGGACCCGCTCGATCAGCCGTGAGCGGATCCCGTCCTCGAGCTCGGCGGCGGCGAGGGGGCCGACCAGCTCGGGGAGGATCCCCTCGCAGCTGGGGGGCGGTGAGGTCGGCACCCCGAAGGTCTCGCAGAAAGCCCGCAGCGTCACCGCCTCGGCCTCGACCGCGGCGCTCTCGATGCCCTCCTCGCTGCCGGTGATGAACTCGAACTCGAGGATGGTGGGGTCGTTGAGCTTGTCGGTGAGGTAGTCGGTTGCTTTGTTGGAGCAGACGTAGAGGCGCCCTCCGAGCGGCTGCTGGACGCTGATCAGCGAAGCCTTGGGGGTGCGGCGGATCAGGGTGACGAGGCGGGAGACGTCATCGTCGCCGCCGCCGTCGGCGACACGGAGCTGGACGTCGTCGAAGCTGGCCGGGAAGGGCAGGCCGACCAGGTTCATCACCGAGAGCGTCCAGGCCTGGTCGACATAGAGGAGCTGCTCCTGGTCGGTTACTTCGAAGTCGCCCTCGGCGTCGAGGCGGAGGTAGATGTCGCCGCTGGTCGCCCGCAGCTTGGCGCCGATCGTGCGCAGCGAGCGCCGCCTGATCGTCGCCCCGCGGTTGTTCTGGAACTGCCCGTGCAGGCGGTTGAGGGAGACGAGCTGCTGCAATTTCGCCATCCGGTTTTCGGGGTCGATCCCCTGGTCGGGGCTGAGCGGGTCCAGCACCATCCGCGCGCCCCGCGCCAGGTACCAGATTTCCATCGAGTCGGCCCAGTCCGGATCCAGCTTCTCGAGGCGGTCGAGGCTGACGGCGAAGCCGTCGGTGACCAGCACGCGCGCCTGCCTCCCCAGGCTGGCGAGCGATATCCCGGCAAGGGTCTCCGCCGACGGGTGCGAGTGCCTCCCGTCGGCGGAGATCACGTAGTTGCGGGCTTCGAAGTCAGCGAAGAAGCCCTTCAGCTGGGGCATCGCCATTTCCCCGTAGAAGATGTCGCTGAGCAGCTTCGGCGCCTGCTTCGCGAACCAGGCGAACTCGGCGTCGGGCGTCGCCTCCCTCTCGTCCTCGTCGCTGTCGTCACGCGGCCGCTTGCGCGACGGGTTCGGGACCTGGGCGGGCGGCGGGGCGACGGCGAGCCTGCGGAGGTTGAACCGCCGGCGTTGGAGCTGCCGGGAGATGGCCAGCCAGATCGCTCCGATCGTGTTTTCGTCCAGGCCGTATTCGAACGGGTCCGGAGTGTCCGCCTTGAGGTTGGCCCGCGTCTGCTGGACCGCGGCGCGCAGATTCTGCACCGTCGGAGCGAATTCGAGCCCGCGGGCTTCGAGCTCTTCCGTGAGCTTGGCGCGGGCGACAGCGAGGGCGCCGTCGTCACGGAGGTCCTCCGGCATCTCGATCGCGTTCCATTCCGCCGGATCGGCGCCGATGCAGAGCAGCGCGTACTGCTTCCACGCCGGTGCCGGGACGGTCGCGAGCTGCATCCCGCGCTGGGAGTTGCGGAGGCTGCCGTGGTGGGGGACCTTGAAGATCGGGATCGTCTCGTCGCCGATCGTGGTCGCCAGGAACGGGAGGACCTTGTAACCGACGCTGTCGCCGGTGAAGACCATCCCGGTCTCCCGGTGCGTCATCAGGACGCTGGCCAGGTTCCCCGCTGAGACGTCGACGCTCCAGGTCCGGGCCGGCAGTTCGGCAGCGCCCCGCTCGTAGACCGCGTAGTCGGTGTCCCTGGTGCCGAAGGCAAAGGCCTCGAAGAGCGGCAAGTCCGGCGGGTCGTCTTCGTGGACCCAGGCGAAGCCGTGGCGGCTGAGCATTGTTTCCAGGCCGGCGAACTCCGAGTTGAGATCCTCGTCGAGGAGCTGGGTGACGAGCGGTTTGTCGAAGACCAGGTTCTTGTCGTCCTCGGGCCGCCCCGCTCCGGCGGGGGCGAGGTAGAGGTCGAAGAGCCGCTCGATGCCGCCGTAGTGGTCCTCGTGGCCGTGCGAGATCACGATCCCCTGCGGGGTAACGTCGTCCACGCCGGGGTGGATCGCCTCCCAGACCTCCAGCAACGCCGAGGCGTAGTAGGTCCAATAGGGCGCCAGGCCCTGCCGCTTGGGGGTGTAGCCGAGCGGCCCGCCGTCGATCAGGTAGATCCCCGAGTCGTCTTGGACGATCAGCGCGTCGCCGCGCCCCGCGTAGACGACATGCAGGAGCGTGCGCGGCATCGGCCGACGCTCCCACACCACTTAAGGAGTGTCAATCAATCACCCGAATTTCCGACCCACACAGTGCGGTTCTTGGAATTCGGTTCGCGATCAGGGGGAGGGTCGGGGCGCCGTAGGTCGAAAGGAGCGCCCATGAACACCAGAAAGCTTTCCGTCGGCGACACGCTCAACCAGGTCTTCTCCACTTACGGCGCCCAGGCAGGTGTGCTGCTGCCGCTCGCCTTCGGGCTGTTCCTGATCGTTGCGGTGGTCAACGGGGTCCTGGGTACCAGCGTGATCTTGTTCCCGATTGCCATTGGCGTCAGCATCGCCGCCGGCTACCTCTACCAGGGGATGGTGGTGGAGCTGGTCAGCGATGTTCAGGACGGGCGTCGCGACATGACGGTTGGCGACCTCGTCAGTGCGGCTGGGCCGTTCATCCTGCCGCTGATCGGTGTCGCCATCCTCGCTGGCATAGGGATCGCGATCGGCTTCTTCCTGCTTTTCGTCCCGGGCCTGATCCTGTTGACGATCTGGGCCGTGGTGGTGCCGGTGATCGTCGTCGAGCACTCGGGCGTGATCGACTCCTTCGGTCGCTCCCGCGACCTGGTCCGCGGCAACGGCTGGCAGGTCTTCGGCGTGATCGTCTGCATCTTCCTGATCGTCGCGATAGTTGGGGTGATCTTTAGCGCGATCGCCGCCGGCATCAGCGACAGCGTCGCCATGCGGATCCTCTTCAACGTCGTCGCTTCAACCCTGACGGCACCGATCGCCGCCCTCGCCGCCTCGGTCATCTACTTCCGCTTGATGGCGCTGCGCAATGAAGTGCCGCCGCCCCCGGCGCCGGCGCCCGGCGATGCCCCGTACGCGCCGCCGCCACCCGCCGCCCCGGGCGCGGGCCAGGTCCCACCCCCGCCGCCGCCACCCCCACCGCCCGCGGCCTCGCAGTAGCCGCCGCACGCGTCTGCCTTTTGGGTCCTATCCGCACCGAAAACGCAGACGCGTCCATCGGCGGTCGCTGAGTAGGCTCAGTGGATGAAGCCGGTCACAGTCTCAGTCGAGGTGTCGGCCCCGCGCCCGCGGGTCTACGAGCACCTCGACGTGCTCGCCAACCACGCGGCCTTCCTCGACCACGCCCTGGTTGATTGGGAGTTCTCGGGGCCGCAGCGTGGGGTCGGGGCGAAAGCGCGGGCGCGCTCCAACGCGGTCGGGTCCCAGGACTGGACCGAGTTCGAGGTGCTCGAGTCCGACGAGGAGCACATCGTCGAGGACGGCATCGGCGCCAACGGCAAGCGCCACACCCGCGGCACCTACCGCTTTCGCGACCTGCCGAACGGTGGCACCGCGATCAGCTTCGAGCTGGAGTGGCTGCAGCCGTCAAAATCAGAACGGCTGGCGCCGCCGCTGATGCGCGCCTTCATGAAGCGGGTCAACGGCAAAGCGATGCGCCGGCTCGCTAAGCAGCTCGACGGCTGATGGCGGGCGGCGCTGGCGATGGCCGCCGCGAGGGCGAGCGCGACGACCTCGCCGAGCTGCGGGCGCGGCGGGCGCTGACCGAGGACGCGGCCCGGCCCGAGACGGTCGAGCGGCGCCACGCCGCCGGCGGACGCACCGCCCGCGAGAACGTCGAGGACCTGGTCGACCCCGGTTCCTTCGTCGAGTACGGCCGCTTCGCGATCGCCGCCCAGCGGGGCCGCCGCGAGCTCGAGGAGCTGATCGCCCGCACTCCTGCCGATGGTCTGATCGGGGGCACCGCCCGCGTCAACGGCGAGCTGTTCGGCGAGCGCGCGGCCTGCGCGGTGATCTCCTATGACTACACGGTCCTGGCCGGCACCCAGGGCGCCCTCGGCCACCGCAAGAAGGACCGGCTGTTTGAGCTGATCGAGCGGATGCGGCTGCCGACGGTCTTCTTCGCCGAGGGGGGCGGCGGCCGGCCCGGCGACACCGACTACCCGGTCGTCTCGGCGCTCGACACCCGCGCCTTCGCGCTCTGGGCGAAGCTCTCCGGGCTGGTGCCGCGGATCGCCGTCGTCGCTGGCAACTGCTTCGCCGGCAACGCCGTGATCGCCGGCTGCTCGGACCTGATCGTCGCCACCGAGAACGTCTCGCTGGGGATGGGAGGCCCGGCGATGATCGCCGGTGGCGGCCTCGGCGAGGTGGCGCCCGAGCAGATCGGGCCGCTGGCGACCCAGGCCGGCAACGGCGTCGTCGACGTGGTCGCCGCCGATGAGGCTAAGGCCACGGCGGTGGCAAAGAAGCTGCTCGGCTACTTCCAGGGGGCGACGCCGCCGGGGGTCGAACCGGACCAGGCGCGGCTGCGCGAGCTGGTGCCGGAGCGCCAGCGCCGCGCCTACGACCCGGCGCCGATCGTCGAGACCCTCGCCGACCAGGGCTCGGTCACCTTCCTGCGCTCGCGCTTCGCGCCGGAGATCGTCACCGCGCTGGCCCGGGTCGAGGGCCGCCCGCTCGGCATCGTCGCCAATGACACCCGCCACACCGCCGGCGCGATCACCAGCGACGCCGCCGACAAGGCGGCCCGCTTCCTGCAGCTCTGCGACGCCTTCGGGCTGCCGGTCGTCTCCCTGGTCGACACGCCCGGCTTCATGGTCGGCAGCGACGCCGAGGCGACCGGCCTGGTCCGCCACGCTTCGCGGCTGCTGGTCGCCGGGGCGGCGCTGAGTGTGCCGCTGATCGCGGTAGTGCTGCGGCGTGGCTACGGCCTCGGCGCCCAGGCGATGGTCGGCGGCAGCCTCCACGAGCCGCTGCTGACGATCGCCTGGCCGAGCGCCCACCTCGGCCCGATGGGCCTCGAGGGAGCGGTGCGGCTGGCGCTGCGCAAGGAGCTGGAGGCGATCGCCCAGGAGGAGGAGCGCGAGCGCCGCGTCCGCGAGCTGACCGCCGCCGCCGAAGACAACGCCAAAGCGCTCAACGCCGCCGCGCTCTTCGAGCTCGACGACGTCATCGACCCGGCCGAGACCCGCGGCCTGATCGCCGCCACCCTGGCGGCTGCCGGACCGGCCGACCGTCGCGGCGGCCACCGCTTCGTCGACACCTGGTGACCAACATCGAGGAGGGGACATGACCGACTACTCCGACCTGCGGGCGCTTTACATCAACTGCACGCTGAAGCGCAGCCCCGAGGTCTCCAACACGCAGGGGCTGATCGCCCGCTCGATCGAGATCATGCGCGCCAACGGGGTCAGCGTTGAGAGCATCCGCGCGATCGACCACGAGATCGCCACCGGGGTTTGGCCCGACATGACCGAACACGGCTGGGAGCGCGACGAGTGGCCGCAGATCTATGAGCAGGTGCTGGCCGCCGACATCCTCGTGTTGGGGATGCCGATCTGGCTGGGCGAGAAGTCCTCGGTTGCGACCAAGGTGATCGAGCGCCTCTACGGCAACTCGCACCTCCTCAACGAGCGCGGCCAATACGCCTACTACGGGCGGGTCGGCGGTTGCCTCGTGACCGGCAACGAGGACGGGGTGAAGCACTGCGCGATGAACGTCCTCTACTCGCTGCAGCACCTCGGCTACACGATTCCACCGCAGGCCGACTCGGGCTGGATCGGCGAGGCCGGCCCGGGCCCGTCCTACCTTGACGAGGGCTCCGGCGGGCCGGAGAACGACTTCACCAACCGCAACACCACCTTCGCCGCCTGGAACATGTTGCACCTGGCGCGGATGCTGAAGGACGCGGGCGGCATCCCCGCCCACGGCAACCAGCGGCCCGAGTGGGACGCCGGCTGCCGCTTCGACTTCCCGAACCCGGAGTACCGGGCCTAGGGCGCGACGGCCGCCGGTCTCACCAGAGCGCCTCGTGGCGCTCCATGACGCCGAGCCCGCTCGCCAGCTCGATGCCGTCGAGGAGGCCGCTGAAGCGACCGAAACGGTGGCTGTAGCGGGAGCGGATCAGCAGGAAGTTCTCGTCGTGGGCGCGCTCCGATTCGGCGGCAAAATCAAGGCGGGAGCGGTCGGCGAACCGGACGCCCTCGACGTCGTCGAAGCGGACCGGGGCGGGCTCGTGCGGCTCGCCGTCGACCCAGACGGCGCGCTCGCTGCCGTGCGGCGGGTCGTTGATGCCCTCGACCAGATTCCAGGCGAGTGCCCGGCCGTCGGCGGCGCGGCCGACGCCGGCCGACCAGTGCCAGTTGGTGCGGCGGGCGTGGTAACCGGCCGATTCGTCGTCGACCGCCAGGGCGTCGGGCTCGTCGAGCGCCCAGCGCCGCCCCGGAACCTCGACCGTGCCGCTGACCGGCACGCCGGCGCGCTTGCGGGTCCAGGCCCAGGCGGAGCCGCTCGGGCAGATCGTCTCGATCGGCGCCGCCTCGCCGAGCAGCAGGCTGGCCCGCAGGCCGGGCGAGTCGATCTCCAGCCGCGGTCCCTCGATTCGCACCTGGTGGCTGCCCGGCCGCAGGATCGTGCGCTCGTCGGCGCGCCGGGCGCCGCGGTCCCAGAATGCCCAGAACGACTGCCGCAGCGGCCCGACCTCGGCGCTGGCCGCGCAGAGCATCAGCTCCCCGGCGAAGACGCCGACGTAGCGCCAGCGCTTGCGCAGCTGCCCGTTATGCCGCAGCGGCATCGGCCCGGGCGGCAGTGGCAGGTCGGGCCGATCCGGCCCCGGCCCGCGCCAGGGAATCGCGACGCTCTCCATGCCGTTCACGCTAGTCGGGTCGCCGCGATGGGGCGCGTTTGACCTTTGTCTCGCCAGTCGCGACAAAAATCAAACGCGCTACTCGACTTCGCCCTCGAGCCGCTCGGCGAGGCGGTTCATGCCGCGCTCGCGGGCCGCGGCGGCGGCGCCGGCCCAGTCGGTGGGGGCGTCGGGCGGGCGCGCGACGCCGGCGTCGCGCAGAGTGGCGATGTCCTTGAAGGCGAGCAGGTCCTCGCGGCCTTCGATCAGGGCGGCGCGGAGTTTCGGCTTCTGGATCCGGATCGCGGCGTCGAGGATCGCCTCCAGGGAACCGTGCTCGCGGAGCAGTTCCGCCGCCGTCTTCGGGCCGACGCCCTTGGCGCCGGGCAGGCCGTCGGCGGGGTCGCCGCGCAGGGCAATGAAGTCGGGGACCAGCTCGGGACCGATCCCGTAGCGCTCGCGGACCTCGTCCGGTCCCAGCTCCTCAGCGCCTTTGCCGCCGGTGCGAACGTAGAGGACCGTCACCCGCTCGGCCGCGCACTGGTACATGTCGCGGTCGCCGGTCAACAGCAGCGCCCGGCCGCCGGCCTCGGCCTCCAGCCGCGCATAGCTGCCGAGCAGGTCGTCGGCCTCGAGGTCCGGCGAGGTGGCGACCGTCCAGTCGAAGGCGCCGAAGAACTCGCGCGCGGCTGCGAACTGGGGCGCCAGCTCGTCCGGCATCGCCTCCTCGCGCTCGGCGTGGTAGGCCGGGTAGAGCTCGGTTCGGTAGTGGGCCGCGTCGGGCCCGAAGCAGAGCACGACAGCGCGCGGCTCGTGGATCTCGACCTCACGCAGGATCAGGTTCGCCGTCCCGAGCAGGGCGTTGACCGGCCGCCCCTCACCGTCGGTGATCGTCTTCGGCAACGCGTAAAAGGCGCGAAACAGCATCGAGGGCGTGTCGACGGCAAGCAGCGGAGCCATCCCGCACTTATATCGGGGGACGTGTCTGAGTTCTTAGGGCCTATTGCATAGAGAAGCTCAGACACGCCGGGGGTTGGCTACGGTCTCGGCATGGAGGCGGGGGAGCAGCCGCGGATTATGCCCGGTGGCCGGCGGCAGATTGGTCTCTTCAACTACGGGATCGCGAAGCTGCTCGGGCTGGCGTCCGGTGGGCAGCCGCCCAACGTCTTCACCACGCTGGCGCGCAACCGCGGCCTCTTCCGGCGCTGGCTCTGGTTCGCCGGCGGGCTGATGCCGGGCGGCAAGCTGCCGCGCCGCGACAGCGAGCTGGTGATCCTCCGCGTCGCCCACAACACCGGCTGCGATTACGAGCGCCACCACCACGAGCTGCTCGGCCGCCGCGCCGGGCTGAGCGCCGCCGAGATCGAGCGGGTGGGGGAGGGGGCAGGCGCTCCCGGTTGGACGCCGCGCCAGGCGCGCCTGCTCGGTGCCGCCGACGAGCTGCACGCCGCGGGCCGGATCGGCGACGCGCTCTGGGCCGAGCTCAGTGCCGAACTCGACGATCGCCTCTTGATCGAGCTCTGCCTGCTGATCGGCCACTACGAGATGTTGGCGATGACCCTCAACACGTTGCGGGTCCAGCCCGACCCGGCGCCGCTCGGACGCCGGCTGCCGCGCTGGCTCTCGAAAGCCTGAACGGCCACTGCTGCTGCCGCGCTCTTTGGCCTGCCCTGGCAGGCAAGTTCGCCTGGCGCGGCGCGGCTAAACTGCCGACGATGCTGCCGCGCACGGCCACGCGAGCGCTTCCTCTTGCCGCGCTGATCTTCCTACTGACCGCTGTCCCCGCGCTCGCGGCGCCGCTGGTTAGCGGCGAATTCGAAGTCTCCGGTCTGGACTCGAACAACAAGCTGGTCGAAGGCCCCGACGGCAACGAGTGGATGACGTTGTCGAGCGGGACGGCCGATATCGCCAAGATCACCCCAGCTGGTGAAGTGAGCGAATTCGATCTCGGCGCCGAAACGCCCTCGGGGATCGCGGTTGCCGCCGGCAAGCTCTGGATCACCCGCAACGGTGGCGTGACCAGCTTCCAGGCCAACAATCCGGTGGGGACGAAAGACCCCGTCGGCATCGCGGCGATCAGCGGCGCCAGCTCGATCGTGCTCGGCCCCGACGGCAACCTCTGGGTCGCCTCGGCCGAAAACCTGGTGCGGATCCTGCCCACCGAACCGGAAACGAACAAACCGTTCGCGGAGCCCGGTCTAGGCGCCAAGGACATCGATGTCGCCGGCTCGCTGCTGGTCATTGCCAGCTTCGGCACCGAAAGCGCGGTGACGGCGACGCCGACCGACCCGCCAGTGACCAAAGAAGTCAAAGCTGGCGGCGGCCTGCAGGGGGTCGCAGGCGGCCCGGGTGGCCAGATCGCCTACACGCAGCCGACCGTCGAACCGAAGGAAATTGGCCTCTTCACTCCGCCCTCGCTGACGCCGCAGAAGCTGTTGGTGCCCGGCAACGACCCGTTCGGGATCATCTTCGCTCGCGACGATGCCTACTGGACGGCCGAGGGGAACGGTGACCGGCTGCTGCGGATAACCCCCGGCGGCGAGATCAGCGACCTCAAAGGCTTCGCCGCCGGCTCGCGGCCGACCCAGCTCGCGCAGGGTCCCGGGAACACCCTCTGGGTAGCGCTCTCGCTGGCGAAAAAAGTTGCTCGTGTCAGCGGCGTCGAACCGCCGGTGCCGCCGGGGCTGCCCGGCCCACCGGGCGCCGGCTCCTCCGGCTCGGGCGGTGGTCAGCCGCGTCCGGTCCCCGAGACCGAAATCCTCAGCGGCCCCGGCAGGAAGATCGCCACCGCGGGGAAGAAGATCCGCGTCAGCTTCCGCCTCGCCTCGCCGCAGGTCGGCAGCAGTTTCGAATGCCAACTCGTTCGCCCGGCCAAGAAGAAGCCAAAGCACAAGCACAAGGGCAAGGGCAAGGGCAAGGCGAAAGCCTCGGCCGCCGCTACGCCGCCGCCCTTCCGCGCCTGCTCCTCGCCGCAGCGCTACACGCTCGGCCCCGGCCGTTACCGCTTCGAAGTCCGCGCCGTCCTCGACGGTGTCGCCGATCCCTCCCCGGCGCACCGCTCCTTCCGCATCGTCTTCTCTCCCTGAGCTGAGGTCGACCCGCTTCCCGAGCGGCGTGGGCCGGCCGGCTCGATCGCTTCACTAGGCTCAGCCGCCGGTGAGCGAGCAGGCACTGAACATCAAGGACCTCGTCAAGCGCTACCCGACCGGGGTGGAGGCGCTGCGCTCGGTCTCGCTGGAGATCAAATCGGGTGACTTCTTCGGCCTGCTCGGTCCCAACGGCGCCGGCAAGTCGACGCTGATCCATTGCACGACCGGGCTGGCGCAGCCGACCTCGGGGACGATCGAGGTCTACGGCCACGACGCGATCAAGAACTACGCCGAGGCCCGGCAGGCGGTCGGCCTCGCCCCGCAGGAGCCGAACCTCGACTGGTTCTTGACCGTCGAGGAGACGCTCGAATACCACGCCGGCTATTTCGGGATGCCAAAGCGCGAGCGCCGCGAGCGGGTTTCCGAGCTGCTGGAGATCTTCTCGCTGGTCGAGAAGCGCGACGAACGCACCCGCACCCTCTCCGGCGGCATGAAGCGGCGGCTGCTGCTGGCCCGGGCGCTAATGCACAAGCCACCGCTGCTGATCCTCGACGAGCCAACCGCCGGCGTCGACATCGAGCTGCGGCTGGAGCTCTGGCACTACGTGCAGCGGATCAACCAGGAAGGGACGACGATCCTCCTCACCACCCACTACCTGGAGGAGGCGGAGCAGCTCTGCAATCGCATCGCCTTCATCAACGGCGGTCAGATCGCCGCCCAGGGGACCAGCGCCGAGCTGGCCCGCGACTACGGCGTCAAGAGCCTCGAGGACGCCTACCTGGAACTGGTCGGCCGCAAAGAGCTCTCGCGCTCGCGGGCCGAGGAGCTAGCCGCCTCGTGAGCGCAGCGCAGATCCGCTTCCTGACGCTCTGGCGCCGGGAGGTCAACCGCTTCATGAAGATCAAAAAGCAGACGCTCGGGGCGCCGCTGCTGGAAACCTTCCTCTACATCTCCGTCTTCGGCGCCGCCCTGGGCTCGCGGATCAAGGAGCTGCACGGCTTCGAATACATCGTCTTCGTGATCCCCGGCCTGATCATGATGGCCTGGGCGACCAACGCCTTCGCCAACAACTCCTCCTCGATCCTCCAGCAGAAGTTCCAGGGCGCGATCCACGACCAGCTCTCCTCGCCGGCCTCGCCGTTGGAGCTGCTGCTCGCCTTCTGCCTCGGTGGCTTCATGCGCGGCCTGCTGGTCTCGCTGCTGACCTTCATCGCCGCCTCGATCCTGGTCGACCTCCCCGTCGACCACGTGCTGGTGCTGATCCCGGCGCTCTTCCTGGTCGGCTTCTTCTTCGCCAACCTCGGCGTCCTGATCGGCGTCCGCGCCGAGCAATTCGACGACGTCGCCCTCGCCCAGACCTTCGTCCTGCAGCCGCTGATCTTCCTCGGCGGCGTCTTCTACTCGGCGGCGCTGCTGCCGCAGCCGTTCGAGACCCTGACCCGGCTCAACCCCGTCTACTACATGATCGGCCTGGTCCGCTACGGCTTCCTCGGCTACTCCGAATCGAGCGTCGCCGTCGCCCTGCTCGCCCTCGTCGCCGCCACCGGCGCTCTCTTCCTCTTCAACCTGCGCCTCTTCAGCCGCGGCTACCGTCTGCGCTCCTAGCCAGTGGGGCGTTGTCGACGCTCGTCATAGGAGTGCAGTTCGCGGATCGCCGCCTCGGTGGTGAGGACCTGGATGTACTCAGGCGGCGACATCGTCGGCGTCGGGGAAGACGAGGATCGCGCCCTCGCCGGTGGCGTAGGCCTCCTCGCCGTGCTGGATCACGTCCATGCCGAGTGCCTCCTCGCGGTCGCTCGCGCGCAGCGGCATCACCGCGCCGATCAGGCGCAGCAGCAGGTAGGTGGCACCGAAGGCATAGAGCGGGGCGGCGAGTGCCGCCAGTGCCTGGTGGCCGAGCTGGGCGGCGTTGCCATAGAGGAGCCCGTCGGAGGCATCGTTCCAGGCGACCTGGGCGAAGAAGCCGATGAAGAGGATCCCGAAGAGGCCGGCGGTGCCGTGGGCGGCGAGGACGTCGAGCGTCTCGTCGACGCGGGTGCGCGTGCGCCAGACGATGATCGCGTAGCTGGGCAGGGCGGCGAGGGCGCCGAGCAGCATCGCCCAGCCGGGGCTGACGTAGCCGCCGGCCGGGGTGATCGCGACGCAGCCGACGACGATCGCCGTCGCCGCCCCGATCGCCGTCACCTTGCGTCCGCGCAGCAGGTCGAGGGCGAACCAGGCGATCAGCGTGCAGGCCGGGCAGAGCAGGGTGTTGACGAAGGCGAGGACGCTGCCGTTGCCGGTCGAGAAGCCGCTGCCGCCGTTGAACCCGAACCAGCCGAACCACAGCAACCCGGCGCCGAGCAGCACGTACATCGCGTTGTGGGGGAGGAGCGCCTGGCGGCCGTAGTCCTTGCGGGCGCCGACCACCAGTGCCGCCGCCAGGGCCGAGAAGCCGGAGCCCATCTCGACCGGGACGCCGCCCGCGAAGTCGAGGGTGCCGTGGGCTTGTAGCCA
>Ga0105242_10000668_pt1 | contig 26868 bp, 19 predicted proteins | sample KBSM24metaG_FD_81521 | JGI IMG/M metagenome (GOLD analysis project Ga0105242, IMG submission 81521) | Miscanthus rhizosphere microbial communities from Kellogg Biological Station, Michigan, USA - KBS M2-4 metaG | ecosystem: Host-associated > Plants > Roots > Rhizosphere > Soil | place...
GAAGAAGCCGCTGTGGCCCGGCCGCTTGCGGATCGTCGGCCACCAGCCGGAGACGAAGTTGATCGCGTTGAGGCAGATCGCGAAGGCGGCCCGGGACTCGCGGTTGGCGTCGCCGATGTCGGTGGCGGCCGTGAGCGGGTCAGTGCCACCGTCGCTCTGGCCCGGACTTTGGGAGGGATCGGCAGCGGCCTCGAGGGCGGTGGCGTACGCCTCGATCTCCCCCGCTTCGATGCGGACCAGCTTCGCACGCTCAGCGACCCAGGCACAGGCCGCGCGCACCTCCTCCGCTACCAGGCCATCACCTCGGCGGTGACGTCGTCGAACTCGAGCCCATGCGGCGCCGGGATGCAGTCGGGGTGGAGGAGGTGGGAGAGTAGCTCGACGCCCTCGATCAGCCGCGGGCCGGGGCGCGAGAAGCTCGAGGCGGCGTCGACGGCGTAGACCCGGCCGGCGCCGAGGCTGCCGAGCCGCTCGCGGCAGGCGACCGCCTGGGCCCGAGACTCGTCGATGTACCAGCCGCACGGCATCGCCACGACGACGTCGGGTTCGAGCACTTCGAGCCGTTGCCATGTCACCTGAGGCGACTTGGCGCCGGCTGTACCGACCAGGTCCTCGCCGCCAGCGAGGGCGATCATTTCCGGGATCCAGTGGCCGCCGACGAAGGGCGGGTCGAGCCACTCGAGGGCGATCACCCGGGGGCGGCTAGTGGCGGTGACGCCGATCCGCACCGCCGCCAGGCGTGCTTCCAGTTCCCGGCAGAGCTCGCGGCCGCGCTCGGGGACGTAGGCAGCATCGCCAAGGCGGATCGTGTCGGCGAGCACGTCGCTGAGGGTCCTCGGGTCCTGCTGGAGCACCCGCGGTCGGCTCGGCAGCCGCTGGGCGACGGTGACGACGTCGTCGTAGGAGACGGCGCAGACCTCGCAGACCGCCTGGGTGACGATCAGGTCCGGCTCCAGCTCGGCGAGGCGGTCCTCGTCGAGCGTGTAGAGCGCCCGCCCTTCAGCGACCGTCGCCTTCACGGTCCGGTCGATCTCGCTGGCGCTGAGGCCGGCGGGGAGCACCGTCGCGGTCAGCTGCGGTAAGCGCTGCGCCTCCGGCGGCCAGTCGCACTCGTGGGTGACGCCGACGACCTCGTCGCCGAGGCCAAGGGCGAAGAGCATCTCCGTGGCCGACGGGACCAGGCTGGCGATCCGCATCGGTCCAATATGCCACTCCAACGGCCGGGTGGCGAATCTTTCCGGTTGTCACGCCCGGCAGGGCTCCGCCACCCGTCCGCTTCAGCTCATTTGGCCGCCGCTATGAGCACGTTGGCGCCCCCTTGCATCCCGGCTTTGTTGGGATGGATCGGGGCCGCTAGTTCACCTGGCACCAGCGGTTCGACCCAGCGGGTCGAGCTGCTCTTACAAGCGTCGTGTCCGATGCTGGCGTTGTACCAGTTGACCAGCGTCGCTCCGTTGGCCGCCGCCTGCGTGGCCAGCATCGCGTTGAGGCGCTGCTCGGTCGCCCGCAGGTAGGGCACGTCGCCGAACCCGATCGGCATCTGCGGCCAGCAGCCGCTGCCGGTCTCCGGGAAGATTGCCGGGTAGTTGACGACGTAGATTTTCGCGCTCGGGGCGCGAGTGTGGATCCCCTGCAGAACCGCCGCCACCTTCGGCGCCGTCGCTTCGATCCGTTCGGCCAGCTGGTCTTTGCCGCCGGAGTCGTATTTGTTTTTGCAGGGGGTGCTGAACGGGTTCAGGGTGATGCAGCCCTGGGCGACTTCGGAGAAGCCGATGTCGTTGCCGCCGATCGTCAGCGAGACCACGGTCGTGCTGGCGTCGAGTGAGTTGAACTGGGGCGGGTTGGGCCCGTCCGGTTCGACGTTCTGCGGGTTGGTCATGTCGGTCGTGGTGGCGCCGCTGCAGCTGGCGTCCCGCAGGGTCAGGGCGAGGCTGGGCGCGGTCAGGTGCGCGTAGTTGTGGTCCGATTTGAGACAGCCCAGCGGCAGCACCGGGTTGGGAATCAGCGGCCCGGCGGCGTAGGAGTCGCCGAGTGCGACGTAGTTGGCGGCCCGTGCCCCCGCGGCGGTGACCGCGAAGGTCAGCGCCAGCAGCACGGCTGCGAGGAGGAGCGTCCGCCACAGGTGCGGCCGCTCGATGGTCAGAGACTTCATCTACCTCTCCTTAGATCGTTGGCCCCTGCCTCCGGTTGTCAAATCCTTAGTACTCGACATAGGCTCTGCCCAAACGGGGAGTGTCTCGATCCAATATATGATCTACCAACTTTTAGGTACCAGAGAGAGGACCGCCTCATGCGCCGCACGCTCGTCACGCTCCTGCTGATCGCGTTCGCTTCGAGCTTCGCCCTCGTCGCCTCCGCGTCGGCCCAGCAACTGCCCGTGATCTACAACGGGGTGCTCGGCTACGCCCACATCAGCCCCACCGCCAGCCCGCCCGGGGCCAACGACTTCTCCTGCAAACCGAGCGCCGCCCACCCGCGGCCAGTGGTGCTGGTCCACGGCACCTTCGCCGACATGGCCGACAGCTGGCAGGCGCTCTCACCGCTGCTCGCCAACAACGGCTACTGCGTCTTCGCGCTCAACTACGGCGCCGCCAACGGCAGCGGCGCGGTCGGGATCTACGGGATCGGCGACATCCGCCAAGGAGCAGCCGAACTCTCCACCTTCGTCGACAAAGTTCTTAACGCCACCGGCGCCGCCAAGGTCGACCTGGTCGGCCACTCGCAGGGTGGGATGATGCCGCGCTACTACCTGAAGAACCTCGGCGGGGCTGCCAAGGTCGGCACCCTGGTCGGGCTCGCCCCCTCCAACCACGGGACCACGCTCAACGGGCTCTTCACCCTCGGCAGCTACTTCCCCGGCGCCAACTCGTTCTTCGGCGCCTGCGTCGCCTGCGGGCAGCAGGAAGCCGGCTCGCCCTTCCTGGCCGAACTGAACGCCGGTGGCGAGACCGTAGCCGGGGTCTCCTACACGGTGATCGAGTCGCGCTTCGACGAGGTCGTCACCCCCTACACCTCCGCCTTCCTGAGCGGCTCCGGGGTCAACAACATCACCCTGCAGAACCAGTGCATCCTCGACGGCGGCGAGCACCTCTCGATGCCGTACGACCACATCGCCGACGCCGACGTGCTGACCGCGCTCGACCCGGCGCACCCACAGCACCCCCTCTGCACGCCGATCGCGCCGGTGATCGGCGGCTAGCCATCGGGCAGCGGACGGTCGCGTCGGCGCTCAGACCTCGATCCGGGCGCCGACCGTGATCGTCCGCTCGCCGGGCAGGCGGAAGTAGTCGACTGGGCTGGCGGCGTTGCGGGCCATCGCCAGGAAGAGCCGCTTGCGCCAGCGGGCCAGGCCCGGCGACGCGGTCGGCTCGAGGTCGACCTGGGAGAGGAAGTAGACGGCCTCCTCCAGGTCGATCTCGACCTCGAGACCCTGTTCGGCGGCGAGCCCGACGAGGTGCGGCACGTTCGGGGTGTCGAGGTAGCCGAGATGGACGGTGACGTGGCTGATCCCGTCGTCCTCGTAGCCAAGGTGGTCGACGGTGACCCGCTCCGCCTCCGGCACGTGCGGCGCTTTCGTGGTCTCGATCGAGACGATCACGACCGCCTCGTGGACGACCCGGGTGTGCTCGAGGCCGGCCCGCAGGGCCAGCGGCGTCGTTTCGCGGCGGGCGTTGAGGTAGACGGCCGTTCCCGGCACCCGCACCGCCGGCGGGTCGAGCCCGTGCAGCTCCTCGACGAAGGAGCGCAACGAGCCCTCGGCCTCGACCCGCGCCGCCGTCACCCTGTCGCTGCCGCGGCGCCAGGTAGTGAAGACGGCGAACATCAGCGCCCCGACCGTGAGCGGGAACCAGCCGCCGTGCTCGGCCTTGGTCAGGTTGGCGCCGAGGAAGGCGAGGTCGACGGTGAAGAAGACGAGGGCACCGAGCGCGACCAGCCAGGCTGGTTTGCGCCAGAGAGTGCGGACGACGACGAGGAAAAGCAGGGTGTCGACGGTGATCGTGCCGGTGACGGCGATCCCGTAGGCGGAGGCGAGCCGGGTCGAGGACTCGAAGCCGAGGACCAGCGCCACCACCGCCACCAGCAGCGCCCAGTTGACGCCCGGCACATAGACCTGGCCGATCTCCGTCGCCGAGGTGTGGCGGATGTGCAGGCGCGGCAGGAAGCCGAGCTGGACCGCCTGCTTGGTGACCGAGAAGGCGCCGGAGATGACCGCCTGCGAGGCGATCACGGTCGCCACCGTGGCCAGCACCACAAGCGGGATCCGGCCCCAGTGCGGGACGAGCAGGAAGAAGGGGTTGGAAATCGCCGCCGGGTCGCCGAGGATCAGCGATCCCTGGCCCATGTAGTTGAGGGTTAGAGCCGGGAAGACGACGAAGAACCAGGCGCGGCTGATCGGCTGGCGGCCGAAGTGGCCCATGTCGGCATAGAGCGCCTCGGCGCCGGTGATCGTCAGCACGATCGCCCCCAGCGAGATGAAGGCGACGCCGGGGTGGTCGAGGAAGAACTCGACCCCGTAGCTGGGCAGCAGCGCCTTAACGATCGCCGGATCGGCGACGACACGGCCGAGGCCGGCGGCGGCGATCACCGCGAACCAGACCACCATCACCGGCCCGAAGAGGCGGCCGACGACGTGGGTGCCGAAGCGCTGGATCGCGAACAGGGCGACCAGCACCGCGATCGTGATCGGCACCACCAGCGAGCCCAGGCTCGGCACCGCGACCTTGACGCCCTCGACCGCGGAGAGGACCGAGATCGCCGGCGTGATCATCCCGTCGCCGTAGAAGAGGGCGACCCCGAAGAGGCCGAGCCCGATCAGCACCGCCTTGACCCGCGGGCTGCTCAGCGGCGCCCCCTGCACCTTGGCAATCAGGGCGAGGATGCCGCCCTCGCCGTCGTTGTCGGCGCGCATGATGAAGAGCACGAACTCGATCGAGACGATCAGCGTGATCGACCAGAAGACCAGCGAGATGACACCGAAGACGTCGCCTTCGGTCGGCTTTACCGCCTGGTGATCGGCCGAGAAGACGGTCTGCAGGGCGTAAAGCGGGCTGGTGCCGATGTCGCCGAAGACGACCCCGAGAGCGCCCAGGGCCAATGCCGCCATGCCGAGCTGGCGGCGCGCTGAGCGGGGAGCCGCCGTCGGCATGCTTCAAACTTAAGCGATGGGCACGGCGCAACGACCCGACCCCACCGAGGCGGTCCGGCACCAGCTGCGACCGCTGTTCGACCAGGTCGTGATTAAGGAGCTCGATCAGGACCGGGTCCGCCGCTCCGGCCTGGTGGTGCCGGCGGGCACCCACGAGCCACCCCCGCAGCAGGGGATCGTGCTCGCGGTCGGCCCCGGGCTCGACTGGTGGGCGCAGGCCGGCGTCGAGATGCCGGTCCAGCCTGGCGACCACGTCGTCTTCCCCTCCTCGGCCGGCGCCTGGGTCGAGGTCGACGAGGAGCGGCTGCTGGTCTGCCGGGTGACGCAGTTGCTCGGCGTGCTCGAGTCCGCCGCGCTGACCTCGTAGACGGCGGGTTCGGCGCCGTCAGCGCGCCCCGGCCAGCCGGCTGACGGCAAGCTGGGAGCCGTGCCGCTTGACCTCGAGCAGGCGCTCGTCGGCGACCCGCAGCAGCGTCTCGTAGTCGCCGCCGTCCTCGGGGAAGACGGCCCAGCCGATCGAGGCAGTCGGCTGGGGCGTCTGCAAGCCGGGTTCGCGGAGGCTGACCGCGGTGCCGATCGATTCCGCCATCTGCCGGGCACCCTCGCCGTGGGCCCCGGGGGCGATCACGGCGAACTCGTCGCCGCCGATGCGAGCGAGGACGTCGCTGGAGCGGAGCATCCCCTGGGCGCGGCCGGCGGCGGTGCGGAGGACCTCGTCGCCGACCTGGTGGCCGTAGCGGTCGTTGACGCCCTTGAAGTCGTCGAGGTCGAAGACCAGCAGCGCCAGGGGTGAGTCGTCTCCGACCCGCCGTCCGGGGGGGCGGCGCGCCTCCAGCTCGGCCTGCAGGGTGGCGTCAAAGACACGGCGGTTGCCCACCCCGGTCAGCGGGTCGCGGTTGGCGATCTCGCGCTGGTACGCCTCGGCGGCGACGAGGCGGCGCTTCAGCCCGATCATCACCCAGGCGGCGGCGAGGAAGCTGGCGACCAGGGCGAGGTAACGCGGCACGAAGGCGTAGTCGATCGCCTCGCTTTCGTAGAGCAGCGGCGCCCCGGCGACGAGGACCAGCTCGATCGAGAGCGGCCAGGCCCAGCGGGCGGGGAAGAAGAAGGCGGCGTAAAGCAGCGAGCAGACCAGGAACGGCTCGACGTAGCTGATCGCGCCGCCGGTGATGTAGATCGCGACGCCGACGACGGGGATCGTCACCAGCATCCCGATCGCCAGCGCGTTCATCGAGGCGTTCTGCCAGCGGATCACGCCGGTGACGCTGCCGACGCCGTAGATCAGGACCGCGACACCGAGCGCGACGATCCAGCCGATCTCGAGGTGGACCGCCCCCGGCAGGAAGGCACCGACGATCCCAACCAGGGCCGCAACCGTCCAGAGCACACCCGAGATCCGCCCCATGCGGGCGCGCTCATCGCTGCCTTCCGCGAAGGCGACGGCGTCGTTGGACTTGGACGGGAGTATGGGCACCTCCCTATCCATCGGCGGCGGCCCGCCGATCGTTTAACGCCGGTCGATCATCCGGCTTCCGAGTAGGCCGGCTCGCCGCGCGGCGCCTCTGCCTCGTCCTCCGGAACCGGTGCCGCCATCGGCTCCGGGTTGCGCAGCACGACCACCGCCACGGCAACCGCGAGCGCCGCCAGGCCCGCCCCGATCACATACGCGAGGTGGTACCCAGAGGTCAGCGCCGAGGCCTGTGAGGTGCCTTCGGCGATGAGGGTCTGGGTGCGCTCGGTGGAGAGCGTGGCGAGCACAGCGAGGCCGATCGCGCCGCCCACCTGCATGCTGGTGTTGACAACGCCGGAGGCGAGGCCGGCGTCCTGCGGGGTCGCGCCGGACATCGCCAGCGTCATCAGTGAGGGGAACGAGGTGCCAACCCCGACCCCGACCAGCAGCAGCGCCGGCAGCACGTCGACCCAGTAGTTCGCGTCGACCGGCGCACGGGCGAAGAGCAGCAGGCCGGCGACGACGAAGCAGACGCCCGGGACCAGGGTCGTCTTCGGGCCGAAGCGCATGATCAGTTTTTCCGAGAAGCCCAGAGAGAGCGTGCCCATCACCACCGAGGCGGGCAGGAAGGCAAGCCCGACCTGAAGCGCGTCGTACTTGAGCACCTTCTGCAGGTAGAGGGCGCCGATGAAGAACATCCCGAACATGCCAGCGACCAGCAGCGCCTGGACGACGTTGGCACCGGAGACGTTGCGGGAGCGGAACAGGCGCAGCGGCATCAGCGGGTTCTCGATCCGCGACTGACGGAAGATGAAGGCAGCCAGCAGCGCCAGCGAGACGGCGCCAAGGCCGAGCGTCTTGGTCGAGCCCCAGCCCCAGTGGTCAACTTGGAGGATCGTGTAGACGCCGAGCATCAGGGCGGCCGTGATCAGCGCCGCGCCGGGGTAGTCGGCGCCGTGGTGGAGGCCGATCCCGCCCTGGCCGGTGACCACGCGGCGGGCCAGGTAGGCGGTGAGGATCCCGATCGGCAGGTTGATCAGGAAGATCCAGTGCCAGCTGATCGCCTGCGTCAGGACGCCGCCGGCGAGCAGGCCGATCGAGCCACCGGCCGAGGCGACGAAGCCGTAGACCCCGATCGCTTTCGCCTGCTCGGCGCGGTCGGGGAACATCGTCACGATCATCCCCAGGATCACCGCCGAGGCCAGCGCCCCGCCGATTCCCTGGATGAAGCGGGCGCCGATCAGCATCCCCTCGCTGGTCGAGGCGGCGCAAACCAGCGAGGCGGCGGTGAAGATCGTCAGGCCGGTCAGGAACATGCGGCGCTGGCCGAGCAGGTCGCCGAGCCGCCCCGCCAAGAGCAGCAAGCCGCCGAAGGGGATCATGTAGGCGTTGATCACCCAGGCGAGGTTGCTCTGCGAGAAGCCAAGGTCCTCTTGGATCGAGGGCAGGGCGACGTTCACGATCGTCGCGTCGAGGACGATCATTAGCATGCCGGCGCAGAGCACGTAAAGCGCCAGCCAGCGGTTTCGCTCGTCTTGGGGGTGGGCGGTATCGGTGGTCATATCGGGTGCCTCCTGCCGTTTCGGGTGGTCGTCATATGGACGACGAACGGCCGATCGGAAAATCGACAGCGGTCACAAGTAATGACCGGTGCGCGGACGGAAACTCATCGCCGGCCGCTCAGGGAATGCGGCTCGGCAACCCGAAGCGCTCGAAGACCGAGCGGACGCCAACCGGGTCGGTCGCGTAATCGGGCCACCGAGAGTACCCATCCGGAGTGTCGGCCGTCCTGACGACGAAGGCGGTCACTTCCTTGATCCGCTCGCCCTCCAAGGTGAGGACGTCGAGCGAGAACGGCAGGTGGGCTGCGGCGGCTTCGACCCAGGTGTAGGTGCCGACCGCGAGCTGGCCGTTGGCGCGAGCCGGTGCGTGGCGCCATTGCCACTCACCGGAGAGCGGGCCGCGTTCGAGGAAGACGCGCAGCTCCTCGAGACCGTCGTACCAGCTGGCCAGCGGTGGCATCGACCAGGCGGCATCCTCCCCGGCCAGCATCGCGACGACGCGGTTGACGTCGCCAGTTCGCATCGCCTCCATGTATTCCTCGACGATCTCGCGAAGCTTGGCGTCGCCGAGCGAGCGCAGGGTGACCTGCTGGCTGCGCTCCGGCAGCAGCTCCTCGACGGCCCTGCGGGCGCGCTGCAGGGCGCTGTTGACCGAGGGGACCGAGGTGTCGAGCGTCTCCCCCACCTCCTTGGCGGAGAAGCCAAGCACCTCGCGGAGGATTAGCACCGCCCGCTGCCGTGCCGGCAGGTGCTGGAGTGCGGCGACGAAGGCCAGCTCGACCGCCTCGCGCTGCTCGTAGCTGGCCTCGGGAGCGGCGCGGCCGTCCTCGACTTCGAGCGTCTCGTCGGGATAGGGCTCGAGCCAGATCCCCTCGGTGATCGGCTGCCCGGGCGGCTCGTGCGGGTCGGCTTTCGGCACGTATTCCCGCGGCAGCACCTTCTTGCGGCGGCGGCCGATCAGGTCGAGCGAGGTGTTGGTGGCGATCCGATATAGCCAGGCCCGCAGCTGCCCGCCTTCGAACTTGTCGAGGCCGCGCCAGACCCGCAGCAGCGCGTCCTGGAGGGCGTCCTCGGCATCGTGGACGGAGCCGAGCATCCGGTAGCAATGGGCGTGTAGCTCGCGCCGGTGCGGCTCGACCAGCCGCTCGAAAGCCGTTTCGTCCCCAGCCCGGGCGGCGTCGAGCAGCTCGGCCTCGGTCACCTGTCCTCCGCGTCGATGTTGGTCCGCCGCATCGGCTCGACGCTAGCAGCGCTGCGTAGTTTTCCCACGCTATAGCGTGGGAAAAGTCGTCAGGGCTGGCGTCCTATGATCGGCCGATGCGCGCGGTCGTCCTGCACGAGTTCGGTGGGCCGGAGGTGCTGCGCATTGAGGAGGTGCCAACGCCGGAGCCGATCCCGACCGAGGTGCAGGTACGGGTACAAGCAGCCGGGATCAACCCGGTCGACTTCAAGACCCGGCAGGGGGCAGGGATGGCGGGGGTGCTCGGCGAGCCACCACTGCGGATCGGCTGGGACGTGGCCGGGGTCGTGACCGCGGTCGGCGGTGGCGTCACCCGCTTCGCGGTCGGCGACGAAGTCTTCGGGATGCCCTGGTTCCCGCGGCAAGCGGGTGCCTACGCCGAGTACGTGACGGCACCCTCGCGACACTTCGCGGGGCTGCCGCACGCGCTCTCGATGATCGAGGCAGGGGCACTGCCGCTGGCTGGGCTGACCGCCTGGCAGATCGTCGTCGACACGATCCGGCTGCAGGAGGGCGACGACCTGCTGATCCACGGCGCCGCCGGTGGGGTCGGCCACCTCGCCGTGCAGGTCGCGAAGGCGCGCGGTGCGACCGTTGTCGCCACCGCCCGCGCCGAGCAGGCCGAGTGGCTGCGCGGGCTCGGCGCCGACCAAGTGATCGACTACCGCGAGGAGCGCTTCGAGGACCACGTCGCCGACCTCGACGCGGTGATCGATTTCGCCGGCAGCCTCGGTGAGCGCTCGCTCGAGGTGCTGCGGCCGGGCGGCACACTGGTCTCCGTGCCCAGCGGCACCTCGGCGGAGCTGGTCGCACTGGCGAAACGGCGTGGGCAGCGGGCGAGCGGCTTCCTGGTCGAGCCCGATCCGGTCGGGCTCGAGGGCCTCTGCGAGCTGATCGAGGCGGGGCGGCTGCAGGTTCGCGTCGACCGTGTCTTCGACCTCGACGAAGCGGCCGAGGCGCACCGCCAGGCCGAAGCCGGCCACGCTGGCGGCAAGTTGGTCCTGCGGGTCTCGTAAGGCTTGGGAAGCGGGGACGGCGCCGCCCGGACGGGGGCCGGACGGCGCCGCGGCAGTCCCCTCTCTAGTCGCTCACGCTGACTGCCTGTGAGCGGCCGATCGGTCGGCCCCAGTCGTCGAGTGCGACGACCTCGACGTAGGGGTCGCGAGTGTGTACGGAGATCTCGGTACTGAGACCGTCCCAGCGGGCGGAGCCGGTGGGATGCAGGCTCCACGGCCCGCGGCCAGAGAGGATGAGCCAGCGGCCGACCTCGGTGGCGCCATTCCAGATCGCCTTCACCTCGACCTGGTTCCGGGGGCCGCGCTCGGCGAGCGCGGTCGGGGCGCTGTCCGGCTGGCCGATCCAGGGCGAGCGGTAGGCACGGTAGGTGTCGTAGCCGGCCGGCAGCTGCCCGTCCCAGGCGAGGTTGCCGGCGAAGTCGAACTCCGAGAAGCGACCGAGCTGGCCCCAACCGACGAACAGATGGCCGCCGGGCAGCCGCTGGGCGTTGCCCTGCGAGCCGGCCGAGAGGCCGTCGGGGTGCTGGACCGCCTTGACCAGAGTCGCGGTATGGGCTTTCTGGTCGAGGTGGACGTCGATGATCCGCGACGTCGATGATCCGGCCGCGCCGTTCGAGTGGTTGTCGAAGATGCGGATCGTGTTCGGCTGCCCCGCCTCGGGCAGGGCGTTGTGCTGCCACTCGAACTGGACCCCCGAGCCGAGCTGGAAGTCGCTCTCCTTGCCGCCGAGCCGCCAGATCACGTCGCCGCTGTGGCGATCGATCTTGTAGACGGTCCAGGTGTGGCGGGCGGAAACCAGCAGGTTGCCGTCGGCGTCGAGGTTGACCGAGTTGATGTGGAAGTAGTCGTACGGCGTCGAGGCGCTGGTCGGCACCGGCGCGTAGCTGTCGCTGACCGGTACGTGGTCGAGGCTGTGCCACTCGAAGAGCACTTTGCCGGTGGCGACGTCGACCTCCTGGACGACTCCCTCGAGGACCGAGCCGTTCGCCGGGCCGCCGAGCGAGGAGAGGTCGTAGGGGACCTGGTGATAGATCGTGATCAGCGCCGTGCCCTGCGGGGTGAGGGCGAACTCGTGCTGGTCGGCCTGCAAGCCGTTGCCCGCCTGCACGGTGGCGATCTGGTGGTAATGGCGGTCGAGGATTACGTCCCAGCCCTCGCTGTGACCGGGGCCGCCGGTGCTCTGGCCGACGCCGTAGGTGAGCACTGGCTGGCCGCGGTACTGCTGGACGCGGAAGTCGGTGGCGCTGTAGGGCGCGGCAATCGGCTGGAACCAGATCGGCCGACCCTGGTTGTCGATGATCTCCGGTCCCTGCTGGCCGATCCCAGTCGAGCCGGGCCCGGCTTTCGGGGCGATGAAGATCGACCCGTCGGCGAGATGGTGGCCGTCCCTCAGCACCGTCACTTGCGGCGGCTGCAGCTGGCTCGGATCGGTGACCGGGGTGATCGGCGACCCCGCCGGCTGGTAGTTGATCTCAGCACTGGCAGCACTCGCCCCGAAGGCGACAAGCAAGAGCGCCAATCCCGTCAGCGTCACCAACAGGCGACGCCTACTTTGCGAATTTCCTGGCCATGACTTCATCTCGATACGCCTCCTTGGATCTGGGTTTGGAGGCCCGCCCCCTGCCGTAGGACGCGGCCGAAACGATTTGCTCCCTTCTTGGAGCAGCGCATATCTATAGCAAGTTGACCAACTTAGTCAAGATATAGCCCTTTTGGCGATCGGGTGCGGAGGGTCACCTCCCCCGCCGGCCGAAGCTGTGGCCGGCGGGGACGACCGTCTTCAGCTCGGCGACGGCGAGCTCGCGACGGTGGCGGCGTGTGGCGGCGGCCGAGTGGCGGGCGGGGGCCGCTGCCCGGGTCCGCTCCAGCGGCGCCAGCTCGGCGGCGAGGACGTTGACGACGCCTTCGCGGCGCTCAAGCCGACCGCGGGCGCGGATCAGGACGTCCTTGCGGACCAGCGTGCGATGACGCTCGTAGACCGGCGGCGGCACCACCAGATTGACGGTGCCGCGCTCGTCCTCGAGCAGCATGAAGACGACGCCGCGGGCGGTCTCGGGCCGCTGCCGGGCGACAACCATGCCGGCGATCTCGACCTCACTGCCATCCTCGGCCCGCGTCAGGTCGGTACTGCGCAACAGCTCCGGCTCCAGCCCGGGTCGCATCAGCTCCAGTGGGTGCGGGCCCAGCGAGACCCCGGTCGAGCGGTAGTCGGCGATCATCTTTCCCCAGTCCCCCAGCGGCTTCAGGCGCGGTGGCTCGGGTGGCTCGATCGCCAGCGCCAGCTGGTCGCTGCCGCTGCGCCCGCGGCCGGCGCCGGCAACCCCGACCCGCCAGAGTGCCTCGCGGCGCTCGCCATCGGCGCCCAGGGGGATCCCGTCCAGCGCCCCCGCCCAGGCCAGCCGCTCCAGGCTCGCGTAGCCGGCACCCGAGCGCGAGGCCAGCTCGGCGACGCCGCGGTAGGGACCGCCACGCTCGCGCTCGGCGACCAGCGCCTCGATCTCCGCCTCGCGCACGCCCTTCACGTAGCCGAGTCCGACCCGCACCAGCGGCCCACCGCGGGCCCGCTCGACGTGGCAGAGGACGCGGCTGTAATTGGCGTCGGGCGGCACTATCCGGATCCCCCGCCGCTGCGCCTCGTGGACCAGCGAGTCGGGCGGGTAGAAACCCATCGGCTGCTCGTTCAGCAGCGCGCAGAGGAACTCCGGCCCGTAGTGCACCCGCAGGTAGGCAGTCTGGTAGGAGAGCAGACCGAAGGCGGCCGAGTGGGCCTTCGGGAAACCGAACCCGGAGAAGCCCTCGATCTGTTCCCAGACCCGTTCGGCCACCGCCAGCGGGACTTCCTTCGCCCCCACGGCGCCGACCAGGAAGGCGTCGCGGTTGCGATCCATCGCCTCGCGCGAGCGCTTGCGACTCATCGCCCGGCGCAGCTTCTCAGCCTCGGCGTGACTGAAGTCGGAGAGGGCGATCGCCACCTCCAGCACCTGCTCCTGGTAGACGATCGTGCCGAGGGTCTCGCGCAGCGGTTCCTCCAGCAGCGGGTGCTCGTAAGGGATCTCGAAATCCGGGTCCTGCCGCTGGCGCTTGCGGCGTTCGATGTAGGGGTGGACGGCGCCGCCCTGGATCGGGCCGGGGCGGACCAAAGCCACCTGCACGGTGAGGTCGTCGAGGGTTTCCGGGTGGGTCCGCGGCAGCATCTGCATCTGCGCCCGGCTCTCGATCTGGAAGACGCCGGTGGTCTCGGCGCGCTGGATCGATTCGTAGGTCTCGGGGTCGTCAAGTGGGATCCGCGAGAGGTCGATCTTCTCCCCCCGCACCACCTCGATTTCGTCGACGCAGCGCTCGGCCGCGGAGAGCATCCCGAGGCCGAGCAGGTCGATCTTGAGGAAGCCAGCGTCGGCGCAGGAGTCCTTGTCCCACTGGACGATCTGGCGGCCCTCCATTGCCGTCGGCACGACTGGGCAGAGGTCGACCAGCGGCCGGGTCGAGATCACCATCCCGCCGGAGTGCTGGGAGGCGTGGCGGGGCAGGCCGAGCGCCTCGCCGCCGAGCCGCAGCAGTGCCTGCCAGCCGGGCGAGGCGGCGCGGTCGGGGCCAATCGCGGCGGCGACATCGGCGGCTATTTCCTCCTTCGACTCGTGGAAACCGACGACCCCGGCGACTTTCTCGATCTCCGCCGGCCAGAGGCCGAGCGCCTTGCCGAGGTCGCGGACGACGCCGCGCGGCCGGTAGGTCGGGAAGGCAGCGACGAGGGCGGAGCGGTCGGCCCCATAGCGCTCGTGCACGCGCGGGATCAGCTTCTCGCGCACGTCGCGGGGGAAGTCGAGGTCGATGTCCGGCATCGCCTCCGATTCCTCGTTGAGGAAGCGGGCGGAGAAGAGTTTGGCCTTGACCGGGTCGATGTGGGAGAGGCCGGTCAGGTAACAGACGATCGAGCTGACGCTGGAGCCGCGACCGCGGCCGGCGGGCATCAGCTGCCGGGCGCTGCCGGGGGGACGCACCTCCACCGCGACTTCGCGGGCCAGCTTCAGTAGGTCGTGGTGGAGGAGGAAGAAGCCGGAGAGACCGAGCTCGCGGATGATCTTCAGCTCGTGGTCGAGGCGGTCGCGGGCCTGGTCCTGATTGCCGAGCGGCTGGTCGGTGTAGCGCTCGACGAGCAGGTGCCAGCTGAGGCCGTAGAGCTCTTTGTCCGCGCGCTCATCCCCTTCGCGCGGGTAGCGGTAGCCGAGCTCTTTGGTGAGGTCGAAGCGGAGGCGCTCGGCGAGGCGAACAGTCTCCGCCACCGCTTCTGGGTATTCGGCGAAGCGGATCGCCATCTCCCGCGGGGAGACCAGCACCGAGCTGCGGTTGCCGCGGCGCAGCGGCTCCGACTCCTCCAGCGATTCGCCGCGGCGGACGGCGACGAGGGCATCCTGCAGGTCGGCACGGCAACGGGCGTGCGAGTGGACGTTGCCGGTGGCGACGCAGGGGACGCCGAGCCGCTCGGCAAGCAGGGCGAGCCAGCGATTGCGGGCGCGGTCGTGGCGCCAAAACGGCCGCTGCAGCTCAACCCGGAAGTGCTCGCGCCCGAAGGCGGCGAGCAGGCGCCGGCCAAGCCGCTCGCCGAGCTCGGTCTCCCCTCGTCCCCAGGCGCCGGCGAGGGCGCCGTCGCGGGCGCAGCCGGAGAGGCAGACGAGGCCGGCGGCGTGCTCCTCCAGTTGCTCGAAGGTCGCCCAGGGCTGACTCGCCGTGCGGCCTGTGTTGTCGCGCGTGTGCGCGTGTGCAGCGGTCAGCAGCCGGCAAAGGTTGTGGTAGCCGCCGGCGTCTTCGACAAGCAGGGTGAGGTGGACGAGCGCCGGCTGCCCGGCGGGGAGCAGCGCCGGCTCCTGCTCTGGCAGGGCCACGGTCAGCTCAGCGCCAGTGATCGCCCGCAGCTCGAGGTCTCGGCAGGCCTCGGCGAACTCGCGCGACCCCCAGACCCCATCGTGATCGGTCAGCGCCAGCGCCGGATAGCCGAGATCGTCGGCAGCGTAGGCCAGCTCCAGTGGCGTCGAGGCCCCGTCCAGGAAGGAGTAGGCCGAGTGCGCGTGCAGCTCGATGTAGGGAGCGGTTCCCGTCACGCCCGCTGCCGGTACCAATCGCCGCTGGCGAGATCGCGGAAGACGACCAGGGAACGTCCGTCGGCAAGCGCCAGCTCGAAGTAGCGCCGTCGCAGCGGCCGCCGGTCCCACCAACGATCGTCGACCACCCACTCCTCCCGCACCGCCTCGACCCCCACTCCCTCGACCACGAGCGGTCGGCCGTCGGGCCCGACCTCTACTTCGATCAGGTGGGGTGAGTAAAGCCGCCGCAGTTCCGAATTCATACGAACAGATGTTCGTATGGTCTGGAGGCCTAAGTCAAATTAGGATCACCGGTCGAGGAGGTGATCCCGATGCAGATGAGCAAAGTCGAGCCAGCGCTTCCGCTGGTCCACGTTTTCAAGCACAACTAGGAGAGGCGCGGCGAAAAGCCGAGCCGTTGGCCGCGGCGACGTCGAGCGTGACCGATCGATCGGCCACAGCGAGGGCTGCCTGGGCGGCGGCGATCAAGGCTCCTGGTCTAGTCCATAGCTCTGCGCGGCAGCGCGCAATGACTCCTCAACACCAAGATCGGGGTAGAGGAGCTGCAACTCCACGGGCTCGCCGTCTCTCAGAGCCACGATGGTGCGTGAGTGGCTTCGCTGTCGTAGTCCGCTCGCATGTCAGCCCTCCGGGAATACCGTGATCACGAAGTCCCATACAGCCTCATCTCGTTCTTGGCATATGTCTGCTGAACGCACCCAACGCCAAGGACCTCGGCTCTGGGAAATCCCCCCGCCTCAGACCTCGGGGAAGGGAGTCAGCGCCGCCCAGCGCTCGGGGACGCGGGAGGCGAGGTCGATTGGCAGGACCCGCAGCAGCGCCTCGGCACCCTGGGCGGTGCGGACCTCGCGCACGGCGGCCCCCAGCTTGCGGCGGCGTGGCTCCTCTCCCCCAACCGCCAGCTCGAGCTGGTCGACCGCGGGTGGGCCGAGGGCGAGGGCCCGCAACCGCAGCGCCGTCGCCGGCTTGGGCAGGGACTCCAGCCGCGGTGCCAGGACCGTGCGCAGCACCCGCGCCGAGGCGCTCGGGCGGCCGAGGCCTTGGTCGACGCTCCAGCTGCCACCGCCGGCGAGCAGGGCGCCGAGCCGGAGGCCGAGCAGGGTCCGGCCCCGCCGTTGCGGCATCGCCAGGAGCCGATCGACGAGCAGGGAGAGAGCGCGGTCGAGCTGGCGGCCGGCCGTCCCCTCCGGCAGATCGATCTGCTCGGCCAGGTCCTCCAACGGGCGCCGTGGCCGCAACGGTCCTTCTTCGCCGCGCGCCAAGCGCAGGCCGGCCAGGCCCAGGGGGCCGAAGCGATCGGCCATCTGGGCCGAGGAAATGCCCGCCAGCGAGCCCAACGTCTCGACCCCGAGCCGCTCCAGGGCGACGACCAGCGCATCGACGTCGGCCTCATGCCCCTCGAGACGGTGACGCAGGATCGAGACCTTCAGAGAGCTGACGAAGCGCCGCTGCCCTCGCCGCCCGAGAACCGCGGCGCGGCCGGAGCTGAGCTTGCCGCCCGGCTCCTTCCAGGCCGCCGCGTAGGCGGCCAGGCGGGTCGACGCGACCCCGATCAGACACCGCTCGCCGAGCGCTCGCCGCGCCGCGACCAAGACGCCGTCAACGTCGCCGCCATGGATCCCGCGCAGCCCCTCGAGCGCGAAGAAGAGCTCCCCCGGCCGCTCCGACTCAACCGCGGCGCCGATCCCCTCCAGCGCCCGCACCATCGCATCGGTCAGCTCGGCTGCCTCAAGGGGATCGACGGAAGAAGAGGAGCGCCGGGGCCCAGCCCCCCCGGAATGACCCCGGCGCACGGGAGACGCCAAGCGACTGTCGATGACGCAGGCGACCTCCATACGAACGTATGTTCGTATAAGGGGCTGAGCAAAGTCAAGCTTTTGCAAGCTCGATTCGTGGAAGCAGTGCCGGCCCTACTGGCCGGACTGTTCGTACACGTGCTGATAGGTCGTCGCCGGGCCCGATTTGCCGATCGGGTTGAGCGGCTGCTGCTGGGTGCAGGCGGGGGCCGGCAGCGAGCTCGTGCTTGATTGTTCGGCGAAGGCAAATTTCTTCAGGCGGTTGAAAAATTCCTTCGCTTCTTCGTCGACGTTCTTTTTTTCGCTGGCGACGACACGTTCCTTGAAGGCCGGGCTGTTCGGGGTTTCGGGATCGAGCGAGGCGACGATCCCGGAGCTGCACTGCTGCGTGTTAAAGCCAGGCAGCCCAGCGGCCACACCCGCGGCCCAGAGCGGCGGGCTATAAGCACTGGTGCGGCTGGAGCCGAGGCGTCGTTCGAAGCTCGCGACCGATTCCGGCGTCAGCGGGCTGAGGGTGCGGATGTAGTGGAGGTTTTCGCCCTTCGAGTTGGACACCGGCAACGTCGCGTTGGTGGCGGCGGCGACGTTGGCAGTAAAGGAGGCGATCTCGTGCTTGTAGAGGTTGAGACCGCCGAGCAGCGGGTTGAGGTTGCGCAGGAACGGGTCCACCGCGCGCAGCAACGGCGGCAGATCGTCGCGGAAGAATTTGCGGAAGGCCGGGAACCCGGTCGGCGCCCGGGCAATCACCGGCGCCAGGCCTTCGAAGAAGCCCTTCGCTTCCGGAGCCTGGTTGGCGAAGGCGATCAGGGTCGGCGAAAGCTGCTTGGCGACCGGCACCAGCTGCTTCATCAACGGATCGGCGTCGATCGCGAACGATTTCAAGCGTGCCAGGGTCAGCTGCGACTCGTCCTGGAAGGTCGGGAAAGCGCGGAAGGTCGCTTCGATGTCGCGGTTGCGCCGCGCCGTCGTCTCGAAGACAGCGTTGGAGCTGCGGATCAGGTTCTGCAGCTCGCCTTCGCGGCCGCGCAGCGCCTCGAGGCTGGTGGCGCCGTTACGGAACAGCTGCCCGACCGCGACCCGCTGGGTGTCGAGAATGCGGAAGACGCGGTCGAGGCTTTCCAGGGTCGGTTCGAGCTGGGCGAAACCATAGGAGAGGTTCTGGCCCTGACCGCTGATCGCCGCCGCCGATTCCTGCATCCAAGTCTGGAACGCTTTGCGCGTTTCCGGGTCGAAGGTACGGAAGATCTCGTCGAGCTGGACCGACTGGGCGACGTTGGCGCTCGGCAACATTGCGCCGTCCGCCAGCTGCGGACCATTGTGGGAGCCAGGCGTTAGTTCGATGTAGGTCTCGCCGAGCAGCGTCTTGGTGCGGAGCAGCGCCCGCGACCCTTCCGGGATCGGCGCGTACTTGTCGTCGATGTCGACGGTGGCGATCGCCTCCTTGCCGTTCGGCGAGAGGGCGATGTTCTGGACTTTGCCGACATTGACGCCGGAGATCCGTACATCGGACTGTTCGGCCAGCTGCGTCGCCTCGTTGAAGGGCACCTTGATCTCGTAGGGCTTCGCTTTGAAGGGCGTCGGCCCACCGAAGGTGACCCAGAGGAAGAGCAGGATGCCGAAGCACGACAGAGCGAAGCCTGCGATCACGATCAGCTGCGTGGTGCTGGGTGCGCGCTTGCTCACGGTTTCGTCCCCGGTCCGCACTGGGCAGGGTTGACCTTGCCCGGCGGTTCGTCGATAGCCGGCAGTTCGCTGGGTCGCGGGATGTTCGCGACCTGCAACAGCGTCGGGAAGAATTCACGCGTCCGGGCGAAGCCCCAACCAAGGTTGGCGGCGTTGCAGGTCAGCATCACCAAGCCGCGTTGCAACGGTCCGCCGGCGGTCTGCAAGAAGGTCGCGTTGTAGTCGTGGTTCAGCCAGGGCAGGTAGAAGAGGTAGCTCTCTTGCGACCCCTTTGGCTTGTAGGCGAGCTCGTTGAGGAACGAGTTGAGGGAGCCGAGGGAGTTGCCGAAGTTCCGCACCGTCTTGCTGAAAGGGCCGGCTGCTTCGGCGCCATGCGTCAGCGTCGGTCGGACTTCACGGGTGAAGGGGCGGATCTGGTCGCGGATCGGCGCCGTGGTTTCGCGGAAGAGCTTTTCGGTCGCCTTGAAGGCGGGGGTAAGGGCCTGCGCCTGGGGGATCAGCTTCGTCAGTGACGGATAGGCGACGTCGGAGAATTCCTTGGAGCTGGCGAGGCCGGCGTTGGCGGCCCGCAGGGTGGCCGGGAGTTCGGTCAGCAGTTCCTGAATCGAGTCCTGCTGGTTGGCGAAGTTGCCGAGCGCGGCTTCGGAGCCGGTCACGAAGCGCCGCACCTCGGCATCGTGACGACCGAGTTCGGTGGTCAGCAGGCTGAAGTCGTGGATCGAGTTGGCCAGGGCGACGTGGCGAGCCGCAACCGCCTTGTTGAGTTTCGCGACGTAATGGACGAAGGGCTCGAAACGACGGAAGACGTTGCCGAGCTGCTTGCCGCGACTGCCGAATCCCGTGGCGCCACCAGAGACGAGCAGCTGGATGTACTGCTGCGTGTCTTTGTCGAGGGTGGCGAGAAAAGCGTCCAGGTTGGTGTTCGCTTCGGTCTGCGAGAGCGGGAAGTTGGCCCCGTCCTCGATGTGCTTCGGCCCACTGCCCGGTTCGACCTCGACGATCATGTCGTTAAGCCCGGTTTTCGGCCGTAGCAGCATCGAGGCGTTGGGGTGAATCAATTCCATGTACTTGGGCTGGATCTGCATCCCCACGACCGCGTGTCCGTCTTCCAGCTCGACGGAGCTGACCTTGCCGATTTCGACGCCGGCGATGTCAACTGACTGCCCCTGCCCTGGCGTGACCGCCTGCGCAGTCGAGAACTCGGCGGTGATCTGTTCGAATTCTTCGCCGACGAAGGGCAGCCAGGCCGGCAGCGCCGCTTTCTGTTGGACGAAGATGCCCAGCATCATCACGATGCCGGCGAGCGCGAGGACGATGATCGCGATCGTGTCCTTGCGGTGGCCCCGCGCCTGACGCGAAAGCCAGGCCCGAAAGTGCCGCAAGCGGTTGGGCTTCGGCGTCTGCTCACTCATGGGCTCACCGCCGCGGGAGAGGGCGCGCCGACCTGGGCGAGGGCGCCGTTCACGTCGGGGACGGGGTTCGTGTAGCAGGGCACTTCCGGCTTCAGCGGCGGACGTCCGCCGATCTGCGGCTGCGTTCCGATCGGCGGCGCCACGGTGTGGCCGAAGGCGACCTGGTCGGTCACCTGTTCGGCAGTGGAGTTCGGGGTGGAGACGAGTTGCGAACCGCCGCCGGCCTGGATCCGCAGATAAGGACCGTTGCCGTCGAAGTCCTGGGTCTGGCCGGCGATGTTCGAGAGCGTGTAGAAGAACTCGCGATAGCTGGGTGCACCGGTGCTAAAGCGATCCTGGATGATCTGGTTGCCGGTCGGCACGAAGACATTGGTGGTGCAGAGGCTGATCTGGTTGAGCTGGGGCAAGGCAACTCCCTTACCGGCAAACGCCGCTTCGGCCAGCCCCTTGCTCGACTTCGCGAGCAGCTTGGCGACGCCACCCGCCTCCTTACCCGAGAGCAGCGGGGTCGCCTGGGCCAGCCACGGTTTCGAAGCGGAGACCAGGCCGGGAATCTGCGCCACCGCGGGTCGCAGCTCGATCGCGTAGGTCCGCAGCGGCGGCAGGGCGCGGTTGAGGCTGACCAGCGAAGCGTGGAAGGTATTCAGGGTCGGCGCCAGCAGCTTGACCGAGGTCGAGAGGTTGGTCGACTGGGCGGCGAGGGCCCCGGTGAAGACGTTGAAGTTGTCGATCAAGCCCTGCAGGGCTGCCTCGTTGCTGACCAGCGCCCCGAAGGTCCGCGCCGACCCGGCAACCAGGCGCGAGAGGTCGCGCTGCTGGGTACCGAGCAGGCCGTTGGTGACGACGGCGCTGTAGCGGCCGGCGTCGCCGCCGTATTCGAGCGCTCCCGCCAACGCTTCGCCACCACTCTTGCCCTGCACCTCGGGCAGCTGGCCGACGTCTTCAGCGGCGGTCGGCGTGTGGTTGAGAGCGGTGCCGAAGCCCTGCAAGACCCGGCTCAGGTCAGCCCGCACCGGCGACTGCAGCGAAGTGAGGATTTCGTCGAGCTGGACGGCGGTTGAGGTGCGGCTGACCGGAATCGTCGCGCCGCTGTCGAGTTCGGGCGCACTGGGGCTGCCTGGGTCGAGTTCGACGAAGAAGTTGCCCTCGAGGAAGATGCGAGGCCGGATCGCCGCGAAGGCGTCGTCGTGGATCGGCCGTCCCTTTCCTTCGACCGTGAAGGTGACCGTGGTGGCGTCGCCGTCGCGTTCGCTCGAGATCACGCGACCGACGTTGACGCCGGCGATCCGCACCGGCGAGTTCTGGGCAATGTTGGCCGAGTTGGCAAAGGTGGCCTTGATTTCGTACCCGTAGCTGGTGAAGGGCACGTGGCCCGTGAAGGCCAAGTAAGGCCCGACCGTGAAGATCAGGATGAAAATGATCGCGATCGCGGCGTTGCTCGGCCGCCACTTAAAGCGGCTGTTGCTCGCCCCTTGCCGGGTGTCGCGCTCGGGAAGGCGACTCATTCTTCTTCCCTGTTCGTCGTCGTCGTTCCCCAGAGGTTCTTCGCCGGGCCAATCACGGTTTCCCCGGGCGCGTACTTCTCGTTGCCGGCTTCGCAGGTGCCCTTCGGCTGGCCGGGCGCGGCGGTGTTCGGGAACGGGTTGTAGTGGAGGTGGTTGCTACGACCGGGGCCGTTGGCGACGGTCGAGGACGGCGCCCCCTCGCTGTTCGGTTCTTCCGGCGGGTTGAAGGTGATCGCGTTGAGCCAGTTGCCGGCGCTGTTGCCACCGCCGGTCGAGAGCGCCAGGTTGCGGAAGGCGAGGCTCGCGTAGGTGCATTCCGTCTGCGCCGGAGTCAGGAAGCGCAGCGCCGGGTTGAGGATTTCGTTCGTGTTCGTCAGCAGTTCGAGGCCGTTGAAGACGCCGGGCGAGTCCTGGAAGTCGACCAGGGCCTGGGCGGTCGGCGCCAACTGGCTGTTGAGGACCGGCGACGCATTCAGCACTGGGACCCCCGCGTGAAGGGAGGCGGCGATCACTGGCGAGGTGTCGCCAAGCGCCTTCGCGCCCGGCTTCAGCGCCGTGAAGAAGCGCTGCGAGTCGCGCAGGAAGGGCCGCAGGACCGGCAGGTCTTCGTTGGCGGCGTCGAGGGTTTCCGGGCCCTTGCTGATCGTTTCCTGGATGTAGGGGCGCGAGACCCTGGCGAAGGCGGCGAAGGTGGTGTCGAGGGCGACGAACATACTCGCCTGCGTCTCGGCTACAGGCGCAACAGTCGCTGAGAGATCCTCGAGCGCTCGCCAGAAACCGGCGAAGTTGGTACTTGGGGCAGCGAGGATCCGCAGCGGTGCGTCGGCGCTGAGGACGAGGTTGCGTGCCGCCCCGAAAGCTTCGTTCAGCTGCGCGCCCCGACCGGCAAGAGCGGTTCCGAAGCCGGCCTGGCTCTGGCGGATCGCGTAGCGCGTCGGTTCGTCAAACATGCTGAAGAACTGGTCGATGTCGACCGGTTCCGGGCGCGCCGCCTTGAGCGGAATCGTCGCGCCCGCCACGAAACCCTTCGACGAGTCCCCCGGGGTGATCTGCAGGAACTTGAGGCCGAGCGCGGACTTCGGCCGGATCATGATCGTCGAGTTGACCGGGAGCGGTTCGGCGCTCTTGTCGAGGCTGAGCGAGAGTTCTGCCGCGGTGCGACCGTCACTGAGCTGGACCGGGACCACCGACTTCACGGTGCCGACCAGGGTGCCGCCAATGCGGACGTCGTTGCCCTTGACCAGGGCGTCCGCGTTGGGAACCCGAGCCTTGAGGTCATAGGTGGAGACGAAGGGCAGGCCGTTGTTGGCGTTGTAGGCGAAGAAGACGGCGACGATTACGACCAGCACCGTGACGGCGCCGACCAGGATCGGGCTGCTGGCGACTCCCTGGATGCCGCCTCGATTCCTCATCGCTGCCCCCCCCAGGCATATTCGAGCAGCGATTGCTGACCGCCAAGGCCGAAGGAGCGACGTGGCGGCGGCGCGGCGCCGAGGTCACCGGCCTGGCCGACCGCGGAGGCCGGTCCTTCGAGAGCGGAGACCGCACCTGACTGTTCGCCCAGTTCACGTTCGATCTTGCGATAAAGCGCCATCGAGATCGCCGCCGCCGAGCTGGAGCTCAGTTCGTTCGCGTTGGGGCCGTTGAAGTTGGCGACGCAGCCGGTCAGGCCCGCGGCCGAGACTTCGTAGTCGTTGCAGTTGGTGAGGGTGGCGAGCGTGCGGGCGTAATGGCCGTGCTGGTCGAAGCCGTTGACCACCGCGGTGGTGTTGTAGATCAGTTCCGTCAGCGCGTCGAAGCCCTTCGTCTTTTCGATGCTGCCGAGCAAAGCGGCGAGGTTGGAGGTCGGTTCGACGCCGGTCTTGGCCAGCTTTGCCGAGGCCTTGATCACCGGGTCGGCTTCGGCGAACAGCGGCCCGGCTTCTTCGCCGGCGGAGCCGAGGCTCTTCAGCGCCACCGTGGTCGCTTCGGAAAACGGCGTCAGCGTCCGGGTGGCATCCGTCAGCGATGGGGCAGCGCGACCGAGTTCGGCGAAGACCGGGGTTGCCGCGTCGGAGAAGCCCTGCAGGCTGCGCATCGTGAGGCGGAACTGGCGCAGGAATTCGGGGAACTTTTCCAGCGATTCTTCGAGTTCCTTGCCACGTTCGGCGCTCGCCTCTCCGGCGGCGCCGGCGTTCGCGAAGAAGCCGACGACGTGGGAACGCTCACGCGAGAGCGGCCCGAGGATTTCCTCTGAGTCGCTGGCCAGCTTCGCCAGTTGGTCGCGCTGTTCGGTCAACATCCCGAAGATCTCGTCGACGTTGCGGAGGACTGGATTGGCGCGCTTGACGATCGTTTCGATGTCCTTGCCGCGCCCGGCGAGCCCAGCGCCGAGTTCGTTGAAGATCAACCGGAAGCGCTGCGCGTAGGGCAGCGTCTGGATGTCGTTGATCAGATCGGGGTCGACGCTGGTCGTGTTGTTGCCCAACGGCAGCAAGTACTCGCCGCCCCCCGGTTCGCCATCCGGGATCTTCTTCAGCGACGGCGGCACCGGCGAGCCGGGCGCCCGCGGCATCGTCGGGTTGCAGTCGACGAACTTCTCGCCGATCAACGACTGCGGGCGGATTTCGCAGTTCGCATCCTGGCGGAAGTCCTGAAAGCCGGGATCGCTGATTTCCATCGTCAGGATCGCTTTGCCCGGCACCGCGACCAGCTTGCCGTTGCGGTAGGCCACCGGTTCGCCCGGCTGCGAGACGCTCACCGACTCGATCGTGCCGACGTTGGCGCCGGCCACCCGGACCTGCTCGCCGTGGACCATGAAGCCGCCGTTGTCGAAGACGGCGCGGACGACGTAGCCGCTGCTACTGCCCCCGCCGCTGAGCAGCAGGACCACCACAACCACGGCCGCGACCAATCCGAGGGCTATCAGGGCTCGCCTGATCATGGGCCCGGGGGCACGTCGTCGCGGTTGCATTCCGAGGAACCGACGCTGCCGGACCAGGGCGGATCGACGAACGGGTTGGAGCCGTCCGAGGCGGGCTGCGTGGCGCCGCCCGGGCAGCGTTTGTTGGCGCTAGCCGTGGGGCCGAACGGTTCGTATTGCTGCGCCTTCGAAATCGGTTCGAGGACACCGCTTTCGGCGTTGTATTTGAAGAGATTTTGGGCCGTGAAGGAGGCCCGAATGTAGTGGCCGTTGCCGTCGTAATAGCCGGCCACGGCGCCGAGCTTGCCCAGCGCGTTGTAGAAGTCCGGAGCGTAGGCCCGCCAGTTCGTCAGGTCCGGCAGGAAGGCTGCCACCGCGTCTTCGGAATTCGAGAAGGTCTTCGCGGCCCGTTCCTGCACGGTCGGCATCACCTGCAGCAGTTCAGCGAGGTCGTTGCCGTGGCCCGGCCGCGCCACAGCCAGCCGCAAGTTGTGGAAGAAGGGCTTCAGCTTCGCCAGCACTGGGCGCAGTTCGGCAAGGAATGGAGCGAGGTTCTTGGTTGCCGGCTTGGCCGTGTCAACCAGCGGTTCGAGATCGTCGAGCGCGGCGCGCAGGTTGACGAAGGTGGTGTTGCTCTGGCGCAGGACCGGCGGCAGCTCGCGCAACGACTGGTCGAGGGCGACGTTCTGCGAAGCGATTGCTTCGAAGGCGTTGTTGGCGTGCGAGACCGCGTCGGAGAGCTGGGTGCCGCGCTGGGAGATCGCCGTGGTCAGCTTGCTGGTGTTGACGACGAAGCTTTCTAGGAGCTGCTGGTCGGAGCTCAGCTCGCTGAAGAGGGCGCTCGTCCGGTTGAGGCCCGGGCCGAGGTACTTGTAGGCGGTTTGGGCATTTTCGGGCTGGTACTGGAAGATTTTCGCGTTGCCCTTGATGAATTCGCTCAGCCCCTTCCGCACGCCAGGGGGGAAGGTGTTGAAGAGCTGGTCGATATCGACCGGCGTCGTCGTCGTGGCGAGGCCCAGCGTCGCCCCTTCTTCGAGAGCCGGGCTGCTGTTCGGCCCGGGGCTGATCGAGACGTAGTGGTTGGCGACACCGGAGAGCGAGGTGGCGCGGATCACTGCCGTCGTCCCCTCGTGCAACTCCTGTTCCACTTCAACGTGGACTTCGGCGAGGTTGTCGTCGCTGAGATCGATGCTTTCCACCGAGCCGACCGGCGAGCCCCCGACCATCACCTGGTTGTCCGGCACCAGCTGCCCGGCGTTCTGGAAGACGAAGGTGTACTGGTGGCCGCCATTGCTGTTGAAGTAGACGATGACCAGCGCGATTACAGCCAGCGCCAGCGCTACCATCGCTGCGATTCGGGCTGGGGAGGTCCCACGGCTCGTAGCCGAGCTTCTCTCCTCGCCTTGCGATTTAGCAGCCACGGGTCGTCGCGTCTCGTTCCCCGGCCCTCCGACCCGGTGGAACGGGCGCGGGAATCGTATCCGAGCGACCTGCCGGCATTCGCCTGCTCAGCGGGGACTTAACTGGAATTCAACGCGCTCACGCCGTTCCCTACCGCGGGGGTTCAACGGCTTCACACGCTGATTTTCGGCACCGACCGCTGCAGCACCTTCGGGAACCACCAGACCCGATCGCCGAGCAACAACATCAAGGCCGGCAAGAGCACGATCCGCACCACCGTGGCATCGAGCAGAACGGCGATCGTAAGGCCGACGCCGAGCTGGCTGACAGTGGCGATCGGCGCCCCGGCGAAAGCGATGAAGACAGCCATCATGATCGCCGCCGCGCCAGTGATCACCCGCGCCGTCTTCTCGAGCCCGAATTCGATCGCGCCAGCGTTGTCGCCGTGCTCCTCGTGGTGCTCGCGCATCCGCACCAACAGGAAGACCGCGTAGTCGATCGAGAGCCCGAAGACGATCCCGAAGATCATCACCGCGCCGACCGCGTTGACGTGTTCGTGCCCGCCCAGCGGGACGTCTTCCGGCAGGTAGGAGAGCAGGGTCAGCACCCCGAAGGCGACGGCGACGGTGGCGAGATTGAGACCGACCGCGATCGCC
>Ga0105242_10000672_pt1 | contig 26838 bp, 50 predicted proteins | sample KBSM24metaG_FD_81521 | JGI IMG/M metagenome (GOLD analysis project Ga0105242, IMG submission 81521) | Miscanthus rhizosphere microbial communities from Kellogg Biological Station, Michigan, USA - KBS M2-4 metaG | ecosystem: Host-associated > Plants > Roots > Rhizosphere > Soil | place...
CGCCGTCGCCGTCGCCGTCGCCGTAGCCGTAGCCGTAGCCGTAGCCGTAGCCGTAGCCGTCGCCGTCGCCGTAGCCGTAGCCGTAGCCGTAGCCGTCCAGGGTTAGAATCCTTTGCACGGCACGAGATGGATTAGAGCGCGTTTCGGTGCGAGGATTTCTCCAACGTCGTCCAGCTTTGTTTCCGGCAGTGGCCCGTTGCAGAGTTCGCCGAGTCCTTTCTTAGTTCCCCAATAGCGAATGTTCTTGCAGCGTTTCACGCGGAGATAATCGCCTTCCTCGGTGACATCGCCAACGTAAACGAAGCCGCGATCCAGCACGACGATGTTTTGACCGAAGTCTTTGCTTTGGGTGGATGGTGTAGGAGCTTCAGTGAGTGCGGCGATGATTGCCGCTAGTTGCTGTGTAGTCATTTGGTTATGGTTTGGGTGTTTTGGTTGATGTGAATTAGTCGAAATCCTCGAAACGGTAAGGTTGATCCTGCTTGCCAAGGTGCCGACGATACGCGAACCAGTCCCACAGGAAGACGGCGAGCGATAGCAGGAGCACGACTCCGCTACATGCGGCGACCCTCCAATCCTGATTGATTAGCGCCGACAGCAGGAACAGCAGCGAGATTCCGGCAACGGCCATGCATAGGTTCGGGGTCATGATTGGGGCGCTCCCATTTTCAGCCATTCACCAAATGACCAGTTGATTGAAGGACCGTTGAGCCAGTAGTCGAAACGCTCCTTTGCGCGCTGCTTTCGCTTTGGTAGCACCGGCGGCTTCGGTTGCGCTGCATGCCACTCGTTCAATATCTGGCGTCCCGTGGGAGTGGTGACGTAGTAGTGTGCTCCATCAGCAAGAGTCTGTGGCCCGTAATCACGCAACGCGCCGACGCTTACAAGCGTTTCCATGTCGGCATCGTGATCGCCAACGAATCGACCGTTTGACGACGTGTGAAGCAGGATGTCGATTTGTTTGTTTGAGAGCGTGATCATTTCAGGATCTCCTGTATGCGGTCGTGCCAATACCCGATTTCGGAGGCAACGTGATGATCGGCGCTCAGTGGCGATGCTTGGCGCTCGTTTCGAGCAACCTTCATGAGTTTGCAAAGATCGGTCAACCGCTTCGCCATCTCAACCTTCTCGTTTCCGAGTCGGGCAAGCTGGGATTCAAGCTCTGCTACGGCGGAGACTTCGGGTAGGTTTGATTGCGAGCTATCCCGCTTGTTCCAGTCGTCTTCAGGCGTGAGAGAGTTAATGGTGAAATTACACACGGAACAGTGCGCGTTGAATCTGTCAATCTCCGGGTGCGTCCCGCAAAATGGGCAAGGTAGCGTCATTGGTTTTTCTGGGTTAGGGTTTCAAAGGCTGCGTTTAGCGATGCGTGGAATTTCGTAACAACGTCGTGAATCTTGGAGCAGATTTCTTCGTCGCGTTCGATCTTCACAACGTGCGCCGGGAATCGAGGGCAATAGCTCATAAAGATCCACCAGGGGCGACCCGTTACGAATAGTGACCCATGAACTTGCGCTGCGTATTCCTTGGGAAGTCCACCGTTGACGAGGTATTTGACGTGGGTCTCAGCGAAAGGACACTTAACCTCGAGCCCTCCATCGTCGCCTATCAGCGCGTCGGGAGAGCATCCGCTAAGGCCGTCATCGGACTCCACGAACCCAACCTGCTTCACGCTCAAGTGCTCATATTCGAAACGGAACCACGGGATTGCTTTCTCTTCCTTGATGTTGCCTTGCTCTGTCGCGTGCGACGTGAATCCCGGCAGAGCGTGACCCGTCCATTTCTCAGCAAGCTTCTTGTAGAGGTACGTTTTTGGCATTTCGCCTTCGCGTTCTTTCCACAGGGGAGAGATGAGGTTATCAAGCTCGCTGGCGGTTACCTTTCCGATGCGGAGACGAAACCATTCGAGTTCTCCCTGAACAATCTCATGCGCTGAATGAATCTTTGGCATTACCAGCTATGGTCAGGGTCCGTTGCTTTCGGGCTCTCTGCGCGCTTCTTACGGCGCTCTAAAACGCCCATGAGTTCATCGAGTCTAGCCGTCCGAATCTTATCAATCGAATCGGCCTGCGCCAGTGCTAGAAACTTTTCCGTGTCGGTCTTGGTTTCGCGGATGAGTTGCCGGATAGCGTCGGACTGCTCCTTCGTGATCACATCGCCCTCAATCCGGGCGTCGTCTCCGTCTGTATCGTGCTCAACAACGATGTTGAGAGCATCGCACAGCGCGCCACGCTTAGCGAGGGTCTTTACTGCCATGTCTGCTTGGGCCTCGTTCGCCCCAGGTGGTCCACCGCCTACGCGGGCCGCGAACTCGTTCGTCTGTGAATGACCGCCAGCGTGGAGAAGCTTGCAAGACACGATAAGTCGCGAACTGTCCCACTTTGTATTGAAGCTCACAGAAAATCCGTGCTTGGAAAGGTACGGTTGCGCCTCCCGCATGATCTCCTCGAATGGCGCGAACTTGTAGCGAACCGTGCCGTCTCGATTGGGAACTTCGCGGGTTGCGTGGATCTTCGGGAGATCCTTCTGGAGGTCGGCGAAAGAGCGTGCGAACTCCTGCTCCGCGTGTTTGGCCTGAGACCGCTCGTAAAGCCCCATCATCTTTTCAAGAGCGCCGACGTTCTCTTGAGTGATTCCGCCCGCAATTACCTGCTGCATCATTGCGCAGATTGGATCGGTTGATGTAGCCAGGTCGGTTTGTTGAGTCGCTAGTTGTTGAGTCATGGTTTTTCGGGTGATGGTTGATAGGGTTGAGGGAGCGGCATCCACGCGGTCACGTACAGCGCTTTTTCGTCTCGGTCGGTGTATGACCAATACCTTGAATAGCTTCAATGCCGATACCGGATTTAGTAGGGGTAGGCGATTCGATAAACGCAAGAGCGTACTTGCACGCGGCGAGAAGATCGGCGTGGGAGTTTACGGCGCGGATAACGTCGTCTGCATCCGCGAGCCATCCAAGGCCAATGGCAAAGTCCACCACCAGATTGCCGTTTGCGTCGATTATCTGATGTCCGGAACGTTTCCACGGCAGCGGAGAGTGTTTCGTTGTCATGGTCATTGCTTGTTGAGTTCGGAAATCAGGGCGTCAGTCGAAACGGCTACAACCTTGCCGGGAAACATGCCTTCGGCTTCGGCGAGTGGATCAAGCGAGAGCCACGTGTCGGAGTCCGATGCGATCTCCAATGATTCGCCGAATTGCTCAGCGTATCGCTTCAGCCATTTCTTGATTGCGGTTTCCGGGCTCTCAATGCGAGCCGCAAGTATGGCAGTGAGTTCGTCGCGAAGCGCCATTGATTCAGGTCCCGCAAGCTGCGGATGTTGCGCGATGATTAGCGGGCGTGCGAACCGACAGGCACGCGGCAAAACGTGGGTGAAAAGGTCATCGCCGGTGAAGAAGTTGAGAAGCTCGTAAACGTCGCCCATTGATGTCATGAGACGACCGTCAACTACGTTTAGGATTGCTCCGATGGAGAATGATTTTGTCATGATGCTCGCGGATTTTACGCCAGCGGCTCACGGCGTTTTGCTTGTTGGATTGTCGTCGCTTCTCTGTCACGTTCGCGCCACCGATCTTCCCGCCTTTGCGGCCCAGGATTGCAGCGGCTTTGCTGAGGTTTGGCTTGGTCATCGGCGCACTCTACCGAAACGCTTTCGCATGTCAAGCGGTTCATTGGCGCGGCCTGTCACACCGCGCTGTGAAACGCTCTACTTCTTGGGAAGGCTGGCAATCAGAGCGGCGTCTTTCTCTTGCTGCTCACGGCTCAGTGTCACGGTAGCGTCGTATTTGCTGGGGAAAACGTGAACGTATGAATCAGGGAATCCGCCTGTCACAAGCGGCTGATAGCACTCCTTGTCCCACCCCAGCTTGCGCACGAGCGCCAAGGCTGCGCGACGGTGATTGTCTTCCACGTCGAAACCGTGCTCCCATGAGAGGGTGATTTTGCCAGCTTCAGCGGTGGCGGTAACGCGGGAGGGTTTGAAGTTCGTAAACCCGTGGTATTTGGTGCGGATGGCTTGCATGGCGTTACTTTCCAGTTTGAGCAGTTTCGACGCAGGTCCACGTTGTCATTCCCCCGAATTCGGGATACTTGGCATGCGGCGGGCACTTGGGACAGGTATTGAAATGACCCAAGCTCCACGTTTTACCGCTGTGATTGGTGCTCTGCTGCGTAACGTAGCCGCAACGGTCGCAAGAGTAATTTTTGAGCGTTACCGGCTCGATACGAGTGTATTTGGTGCCCTTCGGCATCCGTGAAACTGGCGCTAGGCCATCATGAGCCCGTGCGGAGTTGTAATCTTGCAGCGCTTCGGCGCGGTAGCTCTGCATGTAGGAGCCGGAAACTACGGTCGTGTAGCTGCCTTGTTCCATTGTGGGTGGGACTGTGACTTTGTATTTCATGTTTTGGTTGCTCGCATCCACTCGGCGAGCCTGAGGTTTTGGTTAGTTGTTCCGCCCTTCCTTCCGGTATCTCAGCCCCTTTACGGGCTGCAAGTGCGTCTAGGAAGGACGGAAAAGTGTTTTGTTGAGTCTTGCTAGTTTGGTTTAATCGGAGCGGGTTTCATTCCAGAGGCCATGCCTAGCTCCCATGCCTTTGCGCCTTCCGTGGCTTGCGTGAGATCAGAGAAGCGAATGTAGTTGGCAGATCGACCAAAGAAGCCCATCAAAAAGGCGTCCTGTAGTGGGCCAGCCGCTTTCGCGTAATCGCTGCTTTCCAGCGCGTCAAGGGCTCGGAGGGTTTGGGTGTTGTTGGTCATGGTTGGGAAAGCTTTAGTTTGTATCCTTCGGAGTAGTGAAGTCCCCTGTGGTCTTTTCCGATGATCTCGCGGATTATCGCGTACCGCGTGCGCAGTCCTCGAACCTTGCGCCATTTTGCAAGGCGTTTGGCGCACTTCTCCGCATCATACAGGTTGTCACACTGAAAGCCAGCAATGACATTTTGGCCGGCCACAATCGAAACTTGATAGTCTCCCACGCGGTCGGAGTTGTCGATCAGCGGGGAATTATAGAGCGGAGAGAGTTGGGTTTTCATTGTGTTAGTGGCAGCCGGAGGTTTGCTGTCCCTCCGGGTTTCTTGCCACAGAAAGGTTATTTAAGGGCTTCTTCGGCTTCTGCTCTGGATTTAAACCATCCAACGCATTCCCATGATTGAAACATGCTATCCACGGGCTTTAGAGCCCGGAACCATCCAGGGTAAGAGGTGTCGATTTTACATTGCTCTGTGTCGCGGGCCGCGTCTGTGGTGATTTGGGTCTGTGGCATGGGAATTGTGAGGTTAGGAGTTAGCAAGGGTTGGGCCACGAATCGTGCCATGCCGTAAAAACCGCGCAAAAATCTTTTTCTACAGAGAGTATGTAAGAAAGTAATGAACGTGGAACGATTCACGCTTAGCACGCTTTGCGATACAAAGAGGAAGAAAGTTCCGAAGCGCTTTGGCATTCTCGCCCTACCCCAGGAGAAATCTTCCGTTTGTTACGCCAGATCCGTAACAAGTCACAGAGAGAGCCCGCTGGTTTACTTCTGGCATGATCCCTGCTTAACATGGACCGTATGCAAAACTCTACTCCAATTATACCAACCGAAAGACTCGACTCCTTCACTGGTTCTTACATCACAACCGCCCTTTGGTCATCGACCGATGACAACGGCGAGCCAATCGACAGGAGCTATGGCCGGGATGACATCGCCGATGAAACGCTTGCAAAGATGATCGCCGACTGCGATGCGTTCCAGAAGCAGAATGAAGCGCTCTTGGAAGAAGGGACAAGCGAGCGAGCCGGCCATGACTTTTGGCTCACACGCAACCGGCACGGGGCTGGCTTTTGGGACGGTGATTGGCCGGTCAACGGCGACAAGCTGACTGAAGCCGCACACGCTTTCGGCGAATGTCATCTCTACGTTGGGGATGACAGCAAGCTTTACATTTGATCGCAGCCTAACTGACACACACGATGAATACTCAAGCTATCCTTTCAGGCGTCGAGAGACTTCACGCCACCGCCAAGCTGATATGAAACTCACGATTCTCACCAAGATTGGCGACATTCAGCCAGGCTCCCGACAAGCTTTGGTGCGCGACCCCGCGAACTTTCACAAAGCCGCTGCGTGCGCTCTCACAATCTCGCGTTGCGCCAAGATGCCAGCCTACCACGGCAAGCGTATGGTGGTGCTCCCAGGAAACTCCTACGGGTACAAGGTTTTCCATGTCGCCAAGGAAAACGACGATCTCCGCGAGTTTTGCCCCGGCATGCAGGAAGTAGCTTGCGGAGTGGTGGAGAACAACGGCGAAGTGTTTCAGGCTGTCGCGAAACCCTAAGGATTTACACGATGAGCCGCTCATTTATCATTCACTCGTTCCTATCTGACATCACTTGCGGAGAGCCATGTTGGCACGCCAAGGAAGACGTTTGCCGGTGCTCTTGCGGCGGGAAGAATCACGGGTGTTTGCGCACGGAAGGCGGAGAGCGTCCCGTGCGCACCTGTAAGATCGACGGCCAACGCTACGAACTCGCCGCCGTGGGAATGCGCAAGGAGCTATGGGCGGAGGCAAAACGCATGAATGAGCGCGACGGCTTCAGCGCTATCGACACGTCCCACGAGAAATGGGGTGGTCCACGCTACCACTACACTTGGAAGGAAACAGACCACGGCGCTCCAGCTCGCCTCAAGTATGCGACGTGGCCGCAGATTGCCTCATGGCCCGAACTCAAGGCTTACGTCCAGTGCGACGAACTCGGAAGGCCAAGCCTGCTTTGGCGCAAGCTGGACCCCTCCAAGCAGATGTTTTGCGCCGACGATTGCGAAGATTGCTCAAAGGCACGGCTCGCTTTCGCCGCGTAACCTCTCGCTCTCAACCCACGCCCGGCCCTCAAAAGCTGGGCGTTCCTTTTTCCGCTCTTGACGTAAAAACTCCAGAGCCGTAATAACTGCCATGCTCCTTCGCTGGCATCGTCTCTCTAACCTCCTACGCGCCATTCTGGCCGCTCTCTGATGCCAGCCGCGCTAGACGTTGACTGGGAGGCAATCAAGATACTGGCACGCGAGATAGGGGTACGCGAAACCGCACGACGGATGGACATTCCCGAGGCGACTCTCCAAGCGAGATCCGCAAGAGAGGGCTGGATTCGAGATATTCCCCGCTCTCAACCGTTGCCCGCAACCATGAGACAGACTGCAACCGGTGCAACCAATGGGCCTAAACCGTCTGTGGTTCATGCTGAAACTCTGAAGGAACTTGCGGGGAAAACGAGACTCGGCCACGCGAAAGCGCAAGCGAAGGTGGCCGAACTTGTAGAGACGATGGACGCGCAAGAGGTGCTTGCGATGATGCCGGGAGTGCTCCAGGCAGTGAAGGCCAGTTCGATTCTTCACGGGTGGACAGCGGGGAACAACGGTGCTCCTAGCGTTCGGCTTGATCTCATCGCGAACTCTGGCGGGACAGCCCTGCGACTCGAAATGGGCGGGAGCGTGGAGTCGGAGTCGGAGGAAGACGAGGAGTAGGGGCTTTTGATCTTTTGATAATCAGTCCCGTAATCGCTCCAGGATGACCGTGAAGGGCTGTTTGGGCTATCCGTCCGACTCTCGGTGGCGCAAGCGCTTTCTCAAACGGGAATTCGCGGGAGCGTGTGAACGGCGAATCAAGGCACGGTTGGAGGGTTGCAATCTCATTCGCTCCCAGGTCGGGCACTCGAATCGAAACAAAGTCCGGCTCTAGGGCTCGGAATCCAGTCGGTAATCGCTGCGCGTGACGTAGCGCCAGCACGACGGGAGCGGAAGTGGACTGTCTACCGTGGGACCATGAGGGTGGTCGTGGGGTGCCGGTACACCCCGGACGCCGGGCGGTCGAACGAGCGGAGGACCCCTCTGATGAGAAAAGCCATTAATCGGATTATGGTTTCTACAATGCAGCCTACCTGTGAAAAAATGGATTATTCGGGCACTGAGGCTTTGGCCTTGGATGTGCACGGCTGTGGGTTCGATGTACCGGTACATGTACTCGGGGAGAACGCGCGCGCGTGAAGTAATACAATACAATATCGCTCCGTAGGGTGCTGCCACAGACCCCTCTACGGACCCCGTAGGGTGCCGCTATAGCCAGTGCTACGGCAGCACTCTACTCCTTAAAAAGTCGTCGGCCGGACGGTTTTCTGGTCAGCCTGTAGACCGCTGGTTTTCTGCCAGTGGCAGGCTTCAGCAGGATCATTTCTCCTAAGTCCTCAATAATGCGCGCTATGCACTCCCGGCATCTGCGCTCCTGTAGCCCTGTATGTTGTGAGATCCACGTCAACGACACAGAGAGCGTTCCATCTGGCGAACAGGACGACGCCATAGCGAGCAATAGTAGGCGCTCTGATGGCCTGGCTTCGCTATTGGCCAGCACATACCTCGGCCATGACTCTGCCCTCATGTGCCACACCTCGGGCACGGCTCTTCTTGCAGCGTGATCGAGTTGCGGTATGGCCTACCTCGGCAGGTAGCGCAGATGTCATCCCAGCGCTTCTGTGGGTATGTGGCGTAGCCCTTTTTCGCGCGATGCGAATGGGCTGGTGTCATTCTAGGGGGTTGACTTCGGGGCACGAAGCCCTCAGGTTGGCGTCGTTGTTTCATTATTCAGCGTCAACCGTGCCCCTGCTGTCGTAGGAAGGCAAGCACGGTTGTACGTTTTCGGCGTAAAAACTGATTTCTGTTGGCATGTTGGTACTAGGGAGGTAGTATCGCACCATGAGCTTCAAAACCATCCTGATCGGCGGTCCATGCGCGGGGCAAGAGGTCGAGGTGAATTCAAATCTTCCGTACATCAAGGCCGTCAAAAGACCGGAAATCTGCACCGAGTTCATGGACTTCTGCGACCCTCACGCGAAGGCTTTCGAGGAGTACACCTACAAGCGATACCTTTACCAAGTCGGTGAAACTACGTGGGGCCTCTGGACGTGATTCTTGTTGCTGCGTGTGGTGCGGCATGCCAACATGCCATCAATGAACAACCTGTGTCTCTGGAATGTCACCTTCAAGAGCGAAACTGAAAACCCGTCCCAGGAGGATCGCTTCAGGAAGATTCAGAATGCGGAGCGAACGGTTTGGCTGACCACTTCAGAGGAAACCATCGACTCAGTTCGACTTGCGATTCAGGAAGGGCTCTACGTGAAACACGGCCCTGGAACCAATCTCACCGAGCTAGTCCGGTGCGGATACCACGGCACGCTTTTCAACTGAAATCGTTTTGACGAACTCCTCGATCAAGTGCTTCTGACCGCCCGCGAAATGCCGGAGCTTGGCCGGTCCCTCGAACATCCGGTTGAATTCCATAGGTATCTTCTGCACCACGATTCTCTCCCGGTGGATGGCCAGATTCACGATAGCCTGATCCTTCATGGGCAAGATCGGTCGCCCGAAATCTCGCACCGTACGCCGCAGCTTTTCGACATCCTCCGGGCTCCATCCCATCACGCCGGAGTTGTAGAATACCGAGCCGCGCGGAACGTGAACTCGGCATTCCCTCGCCCACCGGTGGAACCAATCGGGACAGGTCGGGCATCCTTCATCCGTGGCCATGCAGGTGCCTTTCAGCGTTTCAAGATCATCGTCGGTGATGGCGTCGAGCACCGGAGCCACGTCGGCGTCGAGCACTAGACCACCTTGGCATGCAGCGTTTAGCTTGGTCCAGTGATCGCCACTCAGAGCCCGGAACCGGCATCCCATCCGACGCGCCAGTTCGCGGTGAAGCGGAACGGTGAGATGGGCGTAGTGGGTTGATGCGACCGTGTGGAGTGTCATGGTACCGAAGGTGGGATTTGAACCTACAGTTGATCTGCCCTGTCTGCTGCGCGCATATCAGCGGGAATTACCCTTTCGTTTCACGCGCAGAGTGACATGGCCAGTATCATAATCAGGGTGCGTTTTTACATTTCGCTACTTCGGCATTTGGTGGATTCACTCCTTGGTTCAGAGCACCGACAGTGGTCCACAAAGGTGTGTCGATGCCCTGAACAAAAGAGACGCCGCCCCACCCCGAGACGGCGCGATACCATCACTACCAACATTTCTCTTGCAGGCAAGACCTTTTTCGCGTTGAATCGTGGAAATGTTGAAAGCATTCCTCATCTGGACCGGAGTAACGGTCGTCGGCGCGATCCTCGGCGCGCTGGTCATGTTCGTGGGTGAAGCGCTGAAACGCCGGAAGCTCAACAAGCCCAAACCTTACTGGAGGCAGTTTCCGTGATTCCAACCCTGTTCTCGAATCCGTTCGTTGCGCGTGAGTTGACACGTAGGATTTGGAATCGCGGGATCCCAAAGGGTAGATTCACAAGAAAACGAACTTATATCAACATTCCTCGATGTACCACTGAGGAATTTTATCCTGGTCTCAGGTTTGAGTGGGACTTATCCATAAATAACTGGAAACAAAAAACCGAATGACCATGCCCGCAACCGTCCAAGATTTCGATGTCCGAGTGAGGCGAAAGATTCACGAGTACGCCATTGGAGGGGGAAATCGAAAGCCTACCAAGCTATACGTCGGACACTCTGAAGAGCGAGAGTTGCATGCGATCATGGGCCGTGGTTTTGCCGCATCGGAACGAGAAAACGGTCGCGCTCAGATTAACAATCTCTCAGTGTTCGTTGTGAACGCGGAATCGCATCTGGAGGTCGGCTGATGGACGTTTACGACTCCGGGACTAGGAACCAAGCGATACAGCGGTGTCGCGAGATACTTGGTGAGCACTTCAAGGCGTTCTCGATCATCACGCTTGTCGAAGGAGACGAGGATTCAGAGAACGACGCCACTCAAGGTTGTTTCCACCACTATGGAGGAGGATTCTGGACAGTCCTAGGAATGATTGATGACACTCACACGAAAATGAGTGCTCGAAGCGGAGACTCACGAGAGGAAGAATAGATGCCTCCGACGCCGATCTTCAATCCTAGGTCCGAACTGTTCCGAGTCACGTCTCTAACCGAAGAGAACTGCTATCCCATCATGCAGTGGGCAATGCCGATTATCGCGCAGGAAGAGTATCCGGGATTCGACGGGATTGGGGTAGTGATTGTCGCGGGAGGGAAGTACCTCAAATATGCTTTTGGGGCCGTTACCAAACTTCGACAACTCGACCCTGACATCCCTGTGCAAATCTGGCATCTGCCGGGAGAAAATATTTCGGGTCAGACGCGATTCGATCGATTCGGAAATGTTACCTTCCACGACATCGGACCAGTCTGGAATCATGAATGCAGTTGGGTCAGAACAGGATGGAGCGCGAAGATGTTCGCCGTGAAGGCGTGTAGCTTTCGGCATGTGCATGTAATAGATGCTGACTGTATTCCTCTTCATCCGCCGATGCGTTACTTTGATTCTGAAGAATACGGTACGACTGGGATGATTCTTTTTCCAGACATTCTGGATCACAACAAGGGCGCTCTGTGGCCTTGTGTCGGACTGAAGTATAAATCGGTTCCAGAACACGAAAGCGGACAGCAATTCATCGACAAGAAGCGTGCATGGGAAGCAATAAAGCTTGGGTGCTGGATGGGATCGCATCATTTGTTTCACGACATGGCGCTGGGGGACAAGAACCTCTTTGGATTGGCATGCGCCAAGCTCGGAATACCATTTTTCACCGCTCCCGCTTCGATAAATGAGCCGTGGGGCATAACTCAGAACTGGATTGACGGCAAACCCGCCTTCATGCATGTCATGCACCCCAAGAGATCGGCTGCAATCGCGCCAAAAGAGGTTCAAAGACTCTGGAATTCTTATGAAGCTTGACGGAACCCAACCGGAAAGGGATACTGGAGATGCATGAATCAATCAAACTGTATTTGTCCTCCATCGGCAAAAAAGGAGGGTCATCTTGCTCCGAAATTAAAGCGGCTGCGGCGCGAAGAAATGGTTCGAGAGGCGGAAGACCCAGAAAATCAGAGATTGTTTTGGGAAAAAGTTCACAAAACCGAAAAATGCTGGAAATGGAAAGGAAGGAAGAATGACGACGGGTACGGCAGATTTCAAAAAGGAAGTGCGTGGATCGTTTTTGCGCACAGGTTCTCATACGCCATGAACTCTGGAAAAATAACGGACCAGTCCGTTCTTCACACGTGCGACAATCCCGCGTGCGTGAATCCAGATCACCTATATCAAGGAACTCAAAAACAAAACATGCTGGACATGAGGAAAAGGAGAAGGGAGGTTAAGGCTATAAAGTATAGCAACGAAATAGTGGAATCAGCAATCTCAATGAGGAGAGATGGATTCACCTATAAGGAGATTAGGGAAAAGTACGGTATAGCAAGAGGAACTTTGAGAGGAATAATAAAAGGAGTCAATAGATCAAAACCAGTAAACCACGTATTAAAACCATGTCGTTCAAATCCGTAGCTCGCAAGATCGCTAAAAAGGAAGGCGTTTCCAAGAACCGTGCTTCTGCAATACTCGCCGTCGCAAGTCGCAAGGCTTCCCCGGCAGCGAAACGTAGAAATCCTAAGCTTCGCCGAGTAAAGTAACATGAACATCAATCGTAGGGAATCAATCCTCGCATTACTAGGTGCGATATTCGGATTTGGCGCGTCGTCCAAAGCTGGTTCGTCCAGAATACCTGGGCTTCCAGACCTTCCACGGTGTATCGGTCCTTTTTGCGAAAGAGCGGCCAAGGCGGACGGCAATTTAGAGCAGATCGAGAAGGAGTATCGAGCGCTCACGAGAGGGTATACCGAAGAGTTTGCAAAGCACGGAATCAAAGTTAGATTTGTCCGCAGACAGGACAGCAATGAATTCACGCCGTGCAACGCGGACGGGTATTTAGTGGTGTACCAGACTATTGCGGACGAGCACATTTTTCAGATTTACTCAGAAAACAACCCACCATGAAACTAATCTACTCCATCCTACTAATGGCCGTTCTCTCGGCCTGCACCACAACCACCGACACCACGGGCAACAAAGTCACGTCCTTCGATCCTGTGAAGGCGCAACAGGCTGAAGAACTGGCTCTAAAGACGGCCAATGACGCGCTGATCGTCGCGCAAGAAGCCCAGCAACTCAAAGCCGCACAGAAAGCGACCACGGCCACAAAATGAGTCCTGCGCCATTCACGAAGTGGGTATGCCAAGGGCTAAAGGGCTCCGGTGAAAAATTCACGGTCGTATTCTCTCACCCTGACGAAATTATCGCCGTATCCATGAACTACGCTTTCTTGGGAAACATGAGTCTGTTCATGAAACATTTCGTTCTATGCAAATGAGCTACGTCGCTACCCGCGAAGGCGTCTCCAACCGTGGCCGCCCTCCTGAATCGTTTCTGGATCAACTGATTACGTGGGGAAAGACCGCGCCAGATGAAATCTTCCAGTGGATGCCCGACGCTGACCGGCCCGATGATGTTTATAGCCACGTTTTCGGCACGCTTGGACCCTACACTGCGGGTGTGAACCGCAAGGCCGTCATGCTCGAAATCATGCGAGTACTGGCAGGTTTCGAATCAAGCTGGAACTGGAACGAGGGCCGCGATACAAACAATCCGAGCAGCAACCAGCCCGACACCACGGAGGCGGGAGCGTGGCAAGTCTCGGCAAACTCGATGGCGTTCGGAGATGAGTTGAAAGAACTCGTGCAGAATCGCGTCGGAAGCACGCATGGTCTCGACTTCCAAAGTGCCATGAAACGCGATCACACCCTGGCGATGGAATACATCGCTCGTTTGCTGCGCCGAACCACGCGCCACAACGGACCTGTGCAACGTCACGAAATAGACAAGTATCTCAGCCGCGAATCCGTGAAGGAGTTCGAATCGTTTCTCACCTAGGAGCGTACGACCTTCGCGACTGATACTGCGACCCGTAGGAGTTACGTTGTTGAATCGGTCTGTCTGGCCAGTCGTCAATCTCGTGACTCGTGGTTGAGTCTTGCATTCCGCGAGATGGTGACAGACCAGCCTTGCGTGCAGCTACGTGGCAAAGCGCTCTGGCATCGGCGTGGTCGGGAGAACGCTTGATTCTTTTTTTCATATCTTCCTTCTTTTCCACTTTGAACTTTCGCTTCTCATCCTGAATCACGCGCCTTTCACAGAACTGTTTGCAGACGTTAGAGCTTATGTTGAATCCACGAATTAGTCGATTCTGAACAGCTAACCTATAGCTATACCAAAGTTCTGTAACCTTTCGGTCGAAGAGTTCTTTTGCAGGAACCAAGGTGCCGTCTCCACGGTCATAGTTTTCTTCGGATGGCGAACCGCCAAAGTCCACGGCGATTATCTCGATGTTATATCCCTGTAATTTAGCTTCTTCGCGTATCGCTAGAGCCATCGTTCCACCGCCGCCGCTGATGTCGAGCGCAACCAAGTGGCATTGACGATTCTCGCACTCCTGAATAAATCGTTGCGCGATTTGCTTTTCGTACGGAAGTTCGCTGGTCATGTTTTGCGGAAGCGCAACCGCATCTTCCTCCTCTGCTAGAATGATTTGACCGTCGATTGATTTTCCAACGATAGCGAAGCTTGAGCAGCACGGGTCGCCGTCCTTCTTCAACCCTAGGTCAAGTCCTGCCACGGTCTTCTTGTCTGGATTTGGCCCCCAGATAGGCTGATCGTTTGCACCAAAAGCCTCAATTATCTTCACCGTCAAAACTCGGTCGTTGATCTCACCCTTCTTCGGGAATGCCTTCCACCAACGCCAGAACTGCGGCCCATTTTCAATGCCGTCCATTGAGACGAGTGTCTTGCGGTACTCCCGCGTCGATAGCATCGGAAAAGGAACAGGTTCGTCTTCAGGCGCTTTGAGGTTCGGGCTTTTATCGCCATCGAAATAAATGCAAACACCTAGGCGAGTAGGCCACGATGTTCTTTCAGATAGCCCTGGTGTGTCCCACCCCTTCTCGAATCCGGGTCCGAACGGCTCTGCATCCTGATACATCGGATCTCCCTCCTCTGGTTTGTTTGAGCAACCAAAGAACTGAAATGACCTATTGGCAGCAAGGTTACCTCTTGCGGTCTGAATAGCGTTGCCGTCCATGTGGCCTAGCTCGTCGCAAAGCCAAATCACGTTGTGATTCTTACGACCTTGTATTTCGCCGATGGCCTTCTCTCCTTCGGAGCCTTTCGGTAGCGCGACAGCGATGATGGAGTTTTCCATCAATCTGTCTTTGTCGTTTTTGTCTTCCTGAAGAACAATCGCGTCTTTGTAGTCCAGCCGCATACCGATCTTGTACCTGTCAAGGGTGTGCATTTTTTTCATGATGCCCCACGCGCGCTGCTGGAGGGCATCACGGCTGGTGCTGCTCACGATTCCGCTAGTGCACCATGCGTTAGCCTTCCACGCGGTATCTAGGTACGCAGCGAATCCCATGCTCTTGCCAGAGGAGGCTGCTCCGATTGCCCACACGAACCGATTTCTGCATGCTACGCGGACGATTCTCTTGAACCAATAATTGTCGTATCCATTTGCCTCCAATACTAACCAATCTCCCCACTGCATCCGCATGCAATTCAGGGCGAAAATGTGCTTCGATGGATGCCCTATCGGAAGGTTTCTAAAGCACGAAATTTCCGTCTCATATTCATTCGCATTCCCCAAAGCTTTCGCCATCGCTTCACGGTATGCGTCGGGCGTAGTGAGAACGGTTTCAGCCACTTTTCACGCGCCCGAAGGTAATGTTTTGCTGCGCCCGAATGTCGCGAGTTCTGAAACACCAAATCTCGCAGGAGTCATCAATGATCGTTGCGAAAATCAAGTCGTCTTCATCGCCCGGATCAATCACCAAAAATGCGCGTCCTTTTCCATTCGGTGTTTCCAGTGGGAGTTGCGGGTTCAGTTGCAGCATCATTTAGGTTTCGGAATCACGAACGCAATTAGCCAATCCACGCAGCACGCCTGCGAGCAGAAATCGACATCTCGCTCTGGAAGAAGAATGCCGTGGGTAGTGGATATTCCTAGGATTGAGATTGGAGTCATCCTTGTGTCCGAGCAGTCTCTTCTACATTTATCGCAGACGTACTTCTTCATGCCGCTTCAGGGAATTCCAGCCGAATGATCTGGTCGATGGCGGTCTCCTTCGGTGTCGCGTCGGGAATCCCGTGCTTTTTCTTGGCGCTCACTAGGGCGAAGTGACGCTTGAGGGCGGAACGGCGCTCTTCCTGTGGGTCCGAGGAGCGCTTCTGTGCCGCAATCTCCATTCTGGCGACTGCAACGGCCTTGGGATTCGCCATCGGCGTTTGATTGCTCACGCTACGAGGCCACACAATCGCGTATTCGCCATGCGGCATGTCCTTCGGCCATTGCGACTGGAGTTCGTGCAGGGCGCGGTAGAACTCGGCGTAGCTGTAGTTCTCGCGAAGGGGGAAAATGGCGTCGGTGCCGATGTTTCCGAGAGCCTTCTGGTAAATCTTGCGCCGGTCGGGTTCGGGGATCTTGCTCCACCCGTCACGAATGGCCAGATCACGGTCCACTTGAGCGGCTTCGAGGTCTTCTTTGTACTGGATCGCCGCCGTGAAGTCGTCGCGCTGCTTGCACTGTTCGATTGCGCCTCGCAAATCGGATATGCGCTTGTCGATGTCGGCGGTCACGGCGTCGTCCGTGATTCCCACATTGGGATTTATGACGATCATGAGAACCTCGGTGCCGTTTCGGGACAGAAAGAGCAGGCAGTTACGGAGGGCGTCGAGGTCGGGTTGTTCAAGGATTGGAATTAATACGGATTTCACGTAGAAAGGTCTTGCATGGGTTCGGCGAGCATGCAATCAAATTATCTCGTCCATCAATGCTTACACGTGATTCTCTGGCTGTCATCGAACGAGCACCTGTTCTGCCGAAAAGGGGGATTACCTCTTTTGGGCGGGAGATTTGCGTCGTCTGCACTATGCGAGAACTCGGAGTTGGTCAATCCTTCAAAATTGACGAGCCCGAGAAGCGCAACTCGATCTACGCGACCGCGCACCGGCTCAAAATCAAAGTCACGACGACCAAGGAAGGCGAAAAACTGAGGGTCACGCGAGTATGAATAGTTGCCCACCTTCAATCGGCCTAGAAGATCATGCGCTGCGTGTGGTTCTTGGAACCCTATGGCACGAGCAGCAAAAATGGAAACCAGACGCCGAGATAACGCTGACAAAGGAACCGGCCAGCAAGGGAGGCATGATTCGCCTTCGCATACTTTGGGAAGAGGATGGAAACTGCCATGCCTGTGAGCAACGATTTCCGCAGGTTTACACCCCACAAGGTCTAACTGGAATGTGTAGGGAGCTTGTGCGTTCATGCTCCGAAAGATTCAAATGATCCCCGTTCTCACCATCCCTCACCTAAGCCGCCGAACCCATTCCGCGACTTTGCCGAGATCCTCTTCCGAAAGAGGCCACTTCAGGTATAGATTGCCTTCTTCACCAACGCCCCAATACCAACTCCATTGTGACAAACCCCTCTGAACAAGGTCAAAAGTCTGGTCTTCCCGATACAGGACCACTGTCGGAATCCCCATCATCGCCGCGATGTAAGTCACGGCTGACTCGCTTCCAATCACTCCTTTTGCGTGCATCAGAGTGCTTGCGAGCGATAGCGGATGCAGTTGAGCGCCTTGCTCTTGGCCGTGGCCTTCGCGCTGAAACGAAGCCCCCACCTCTAGGGTTGTGGTGTTACGAAACTCGGCACGCATTTCGTCCAGAAAGGAAGTATCAATGGCACGCATTTGTGCACCGGCTCCCAGGTGAAACACGAAATCCACCGTTGGAAACTCCATCTTCGGAAGGTCCATCCGCATCGTATTGCTGGCAATCCACTCGACCTCACCATGTGGCGTCCGCAGAGGATCAAATTCCTCTGAATAGGTCGAACGTCTGTCCTGAACGTGAAAACGCAATTCCTTCCCGGCAAGAAGTTCTGGATAGCGTTCATAAAACACTTCCCACGACTTCTCCGTATCCGTTGGGAACGGAACCTGAATCACTTCGTCAATCCACGGCTGGTAGTCAAGTAACTGACGGGAACTAGGATTATGCGACATCAACACTACCCGAAGCGAATCTTGGCGATGCAGGAGTTTCCATCGTTTCAGGATTCCAAGCGCGTTGTGCCTCCAGCATTCGCGCCACAAGTCACCGAGTCCACCTCCAGAAACGTAATGCGAGTATTTCATTCATGATTCCAGCACTAGCCACAGCTTATGTCAACCGCCCTGATTTGCTGAACAGGATGTTGTCCAGTGTGGATGCGCCATGCGAGCATCTACTGGTTGTGAACAACAGCGGAAAACCGCTGCCTCAAACGCGACCAATAGAAGAGTTGTCGCTCGGTGTGAATCTGGGATGCGCGGGCGCATGGAATATGATTCTGGATCGCGCGTTCAACCAACTCAATTTGCCATGGGTGCTGATTTGCGGCTCGGATATTGAGTGGCAGCCAGGAGACCTGAATACATTTGAGAAGACGGTGAATGATTTTCCTGAAGCGAGCTTTTTGAATGGCCCTTTGGCGTTTAATCACTTCGTAATTTGCCGTGCTTGTTGGGAAAAGATCGGTGCTTTCTGGGAGGAGTCATACCCTGCTTTTCTGGAAGACAGCGACTACTGGCAACGCATAAGACGATGCGCAATCAAGGTCGCGGGAGCAGAGGGCTTGTGGACTAAGCACGAAGGCAGCGCTAGCCTTAAAGCAGGAGATGAGGAATTTCGATCATTCGTTCGTCAGAGGCACCAGCGAACATGGAGTAAATACGCAGCCAAGTGGGGGTGTCCTGAATGGAGTAGCGGGCTAGAGACTTTCGCGACTCCATTCAACGAAGGCGGTCCCATAAACGCTTGGAAGCTTTCACCTGAGCGCATGAACGAGCCTCACTACTACACGGAGAATCCAATTGTCACATGCTGATTGAAGTATGGATTCCAGCAATCGGCAACGTGGAAATGTTGCAAGAGTGCATAACTCGTCTGATCGAGAATTCTGCACTTCACCAGCATGGCAAACTGGATGTTTACGTGATAGACAACGGAAGCGAGTCTCCGATTGAGTTCGCCCGACTCCGAAACGAGAAGAACGTCGGCATGGTCGAAGCGTTAGCACAGGCAAAGGCGAATTCTTCAGCGGACATTCTGGTTTATCAACACTCCGATTTCAGGGTGCACGAAAAGGGGTGGGACGTGAAGATTCGGGACTATTTCATCGCGGACCCAAAGCTTGGTCTTGTTGGAGCTATGGGTGCACAGCAGGCGGACACCAACGGAGGCAGGTCTAACTGCTACTGCGCCTTCGATGGTAGCGTTCATGGCCATCCTTGTCCGAAAGGCATCACTCCCGTGGTACTGCTTGACGGCTGTTTCCTTTGCTTCCGAAGGGCCGCAATGTTCTCTGCCGGAATACCAGAGCTTCCCTTCCCGGTTCACCACTTCCACGATAAACACTGGTCCATGCAGATGGTGAATTCGGGATGGCGGGTAGGTGTGACTGACCTGAATTGCGCCCATTTGAGCGGCCAAACCTCGTGTCAACCTGAGTGCCAAAAGTCGTTCGAACCCGAAGGTGGTGAGCAGGCAATCTACAATGCCGCAGAACGCCAGTACATCGACCGATGGAAATCCATGTTTCCTGTGACCGTGGACCATGACTGGAACTACCGCACTGCCGCCGGTCCAATCTTCTGCTCAACCGCACCATGAAATTCGACATCACACAGTTAAACTCGGCGACTAAAGGATTAGAGTCGTTCCTAAAGTTCATAGTTCAGGTGAAGCGCCCTGAAATTACCGTGGAACTTGGGGTAGACGAGGGCTATTCACTATTCAATATCGCCCTTCCTGAAATCGGACTAGTGTACGGCGTGGATGACTTCAACGGCTCGTTCCACATGGGAAAGGGGCATGAGAAGAAGCTTCGCATCGAACAGAACGCGCTGCCAAACATGCGCCTTATTGACCGTGACTTTCGTTCGGCGTCGGTGGAGTGGAGTGGAGGATCCGTCCAACTGCTATTCATAGACGGCAACCACGATTACGACGACGTGCGCGAGTGTTGGGAGGATTGGATTCAGTTTGTGCCGGTCGGAGGCATCATTCTATTCCACGACACCAGAAGCTACCCAGACGGTGCTGGCCGATTCTTCCGAGAGCGTTGCGCCGAATATCCAAACTACGAGATCGAGCATTCACACGGACTCGGCGTGATCGTCAAAGACAAATGATCGAGCGAAAAATATTCACATGTTGGTTGGGTGGACAGCCGCCAGAGCGTATCCGAAAGCTCATAGACGATGCGCGCAGGATAAACGAGAAGGCCGGATGGAAGTACACATTCTACGGCAAGGAAGTGCTCGACCGTTATCAGGCTGATCCGTACGTGAAGCTGCTGCTCCAAAAGGGCGAGAAAATCGCGTTCGTGGTGGATCGAATTCGGCTCTTACTGGCGCGTGACGAGGGAGGATTCTGGGTGGATGCTGATGCACAGTTCATCAAGTCGATGGCGCTACTGAATGTGGTGTGCGAGCGGCCAGATGTGGACTTCATCACGGGGCTTCGTAATCCGTGGCGTCCGCATCTTGGAATTGGACGTGGAATCCCCCTGGTAGACAATACGGCATTTGGAAGCGCCAAGGGTGGTCAAATGGTGAAGCGGATTCTCGACCTCTACAAACCTGAGACGCCAAAGCAGACCGGACAGACGTTCGGCATGGAGGTACTTCGCACGGCAGACCAAAACACTGTGCTGTTGAATTTCAGGTATTTCTACGCTATGAACGATCAGATTTCTCCTGAGACGATCATTTTGCATGACCAGTCGAACCTACATTCGTGGAAGGATGAACTACCAAAAATCTGATGCTTCGCTTTCAAAATCCAAACGGTCTTCAGGTGATTCCTCGCTCCTATTACGGGACGCTTCCTAACGGTGAGAAGTTCCGCATTGTATGGAATAACGCTATCCAGTCGTGGGAATCGTTTTACGCCACTGTTCGAAGCACGCTTTCGGCGAATAGCGTAACTAACCTTCCGAGCGAGGCGGATGTGATGGATTTCATCTGCCGACACGTCCCCCAAGGCTGTGTTGGAGATCCTCCTGATTTCACGCCAGTCTACACTCAGCATAACACTGGAGAATGCTCGTCATGCGGGAAACAATTCTGAAACTCTTTCCACTGATGATTCTGAATGCTCTTGTGATAATTGGAGTCCACAAGGCGACCAGAGTCGGTGAAGTAGGGGAGCCCATTGCGCGCAAACTGGATGATCCCGACTGGCTGCGAAAGCCCACCATTGGCTGTATGCCATGTATGCCTAGTGTCTGGGGAACACTCGTGTTTTGGACCATCGGGCCGCGCAACTGGCTTCTGTGGCCGTTTTACGTGCTCGCTTTGAGCGGCCTTATGAGGTTTGTTGTGCAGATCGACCATAAATTGAAATGAGCACCGAACTTGCCGTAGCCCCCAACACGGACCTCGCATCAGGTCATCAACCCGCAACTATCTCCGCGAAGGGCAAGCCGCCAAAGGCAAGGTTTACGACCGCTCAAGGGCTCTGGTCCTGTTACCAGCAATCCCTTCAGGAAAGCCTCAAGAACGATCTTCGGCTCACTGACATTCGCTCTCTGTACGACGGGATGCGGCTCGAACTGGATACGATCTCCAACCAGCAATGCGGCAACGCGGGCGAGCTTCCGAACATCAATCTGCGCAAGTTCGGAGCGAAGATTAAGACCTACGTTGGTAATTTCACCCAACTGGACTGTGGGGCGGATTTCATCGCGGATGTGCGGGTGAAGATGAAGTATTGCAAGAGCCCGACCGAAAAGACGCTCTGGGAACAGCAACTCACAGGGTTCTTTTCCGAGGCGTTCGCCGAATGGGACCCGGACTGCAACTCGATGGCCCAATACGTGATGGAATCGACGGTTCGGAACATTCAGATGGCCCTGTTCGGAATCGGTTGCGCCTTCTTCCGTGATCAGTGGGATTGGCGCTTCATAGCGGTGCCGACGCGCTCCGTTAGGGTGCCGAATGGTACGAAGATCAGTCTTCGGAACCATTCGATGATGTTCGTCAACAAGACCTACACTGCCACCGAGTTGTGGGATAAACGGAAGTGCGACGGCTGGAACGAGCAGGTGATCATCGAATTCCTCTACAACCACTTAGGTGAAGGTGATGTTGGGCTCGGTGGTGAGCGAATGACGCTGGCAGCGTGGCAAAACTGGCTTCGCAACAACGAGACTTATTACCAGCGTGATTTCCGACAAATCTACCTTGTGCACGGCTACGTGCAGGAGTTCAACGAGTACCGGGAACAGAACGGTGTCAGCCAATACGTGATTGACGAGTACATGCAGACCGCCTCGTTCCTGTACCAGAAGGAGCGGGAATATGCGTCGATCTCGAATGTACTGATTCCGTTTGCCGATGATCCTTCTCCAGAGGGCGATTGGCACGGCGTCAAAGGCTACGGCGACGAACTGTACGACCTGTGTCATTTCCAGAATCTCTACTGGAACCACATGGCCACGATGGCGCTGATCAGCAGCACGCCGATGTGGCAGGGTGCCACGCAGGACGACCGAAACCGGCTCTCGCAGATCGTCTGGAGTCGGCTCGGTATGTTGGCCCCAAACTTACAACTCGTTCAGGTCAAGTTGAACGTGGATCTCGGTGGATGCGCTACGATCTTTGAGGCATCTGACCGTATCCTGAACGAAATCAGCCGCACCTATCCGGTGGGTGATACCGTGGACGCCAAGACCAAGACCGCCACGCAAGAGACCTTTGACCGGCAGGATGAGAGTCAGATGACCGGTCTTCAACTCCTGGTTTACCGCACAAACGGACTCTATCGACTCTTCACGGAGATGTACCGGCGCGTGACCCGAAAAGGGTATCCCGACCGCTGGCCTGGAGGTAAGGCCGCACAGAACTTCAGGGATAAGTGCAAGGCTGTCGGGATTCCGCCTGAGTGCTACACGGACCCGCAGAGCGTACGGGCAACCCGTAAGGGTGGCAGCGGCAACAACGCGCTCGATGCTCAGAAAGCGCTTGGAATCCTCAAGGTTGCCACTCCCGGCCAAGGTCAGGCCAATGCCAAGAAGCTTTTCATTGCCTCCACTGCCGGATGGGATCAGGTTACGGCATACTATCAGGATGTACCGCCGCAAGACTCCGACGACGAGGCAATTACGCTGGAGAACGCCCTGTTCGGCCTTGGGCAACTTACGACCGCTCAGAGCTACCAGAACCACCAGAAGCACCTTGGTACTCCAGACCCGCAAGGACCGGGGCATCTGAGCCTTATATCTGCCTCTCGGATGGCGGCGATGCAGCTTCAACAGCAAGGCGTCAAGAACCACTTGGAAGACGCGCAGCGGCTCTCCCGTACGATGGACGCCACGGTTCGGCATTGCGCGGAGCACATGCAATATATGGGACAGCTTTTGGCCTTCAACGATGACCCGGACCTGAAGACGATGGTCAAGGAACTGAATCAGGTTATCACCGTGTTCACGAAGTTCGCCACGGAGTTCGACCGTACGGTTGCGAAGGCAGCGCAGGAACAACAGCAGCAAGCCCCGCAGATGGCGGTGGAAGACCAGATCAAACTCGACAAGTGGAACGTCGAGAAACAAATCATGCTGCAAAAGGCGCAGATGGAGCTTCAGATTCACGAGGCGTCCCAGAAGCTCAAGCTTGGCCAGATCGCAGAGCGCAGCATGGCCAAGATGCACGTCAGCGAGCAGGAGCACCTACAGAAGCTTGGAAACATGGGAGAGGCGACTCTTACCGAGAACCAAATCTCACGAACCCAAGCTGCCGTCGATGCCGCCGCGCAGATCCAGCAAAACCTCCAATCCACCCATCACAATGCCGTCGCCAACGCCCAGGAACTTGCGCAAACGTCTCAGCAACACGAGCAGGAAATGCAGCAGTCCCAAGCGGAGCACGAACAAAACATCGCCCAAACCAGAGCGGAACATAATGTCAAACTTGAACAGCAATCCCCAGAGCCTACCGGAGAGTGAACCCGAAGACATTTCGATGCAGATCATCACTGCAAATGATATGATCGTAATCGGATTCGAGCAGCCACTGTCCTACATCCAACTCACCCCGAACGCCGCAATCGACATGGCCAATGCGGTGCTGAAAGCGGCCCGTCAAATCAACCGTCAACTGAACTGATGACCCTATCGCAACTCCATCAACTCCCCGACTTCAAGAAGCTCTACCAAGATGAGCGTTTCAAGGGCGCGGTCGCGAATCTACGCTCTCAGATTCCGCGCCATAAGGAGACCAGCGGCGATTGGTTCAACGGCTGGCATGACGCCATCGACCGGCTGATGGCTCTGGAGATACCGCCTGACCCCGAGAAACCGCCAACAGTGGAGCGCGGTCTCAATTACCGCACCGAGTTCACCCCTAAAAATATCCCAATCTCCGCAACCTAATCTATGCCCGAAGTCGCTGAAAGCCCTGCTGTTACTCCCGAAACCAAGCCAATTCCCGAAGGCGAGGATTACACGCCGCTGGCAAGCCTGCTGGTCAACACGGCTCCCAAGCCCGATGGAACGCCACGGACAGCGCCGGTCAAGGAAGAGCCGTCTGGTGAACTTCCAAGGCCGATAGTCGCCAAGCCTGAACCTAAGCCAGCGGAGGCTGACAAGCTCAAGCGCGAGGATTACAAGAAGCTCGAAGAACGCGCCAAGAAAGCCGAGTCCGACTTCGCGGCGTTACAGAGCAGCAAGGGCGAGCACGAGAAGCGCATCGCTGACCTTGAGGCGGCACTGGCGGCATCCAAGAGCGCAGCCGGTAACGTCGATGGACTGAAGCTCACCCTGACGGAGCGCGACAACGAGATTCGGAGGCTACAGGAAGAACTGCGAACCGCCGACATCCGGCGTGACCCGGAGTTTGAGGCGAAGTTCGAACACGGCCTAAAGTTCCACGTGGAACGCATGACCGAAATCGGAGGAACAGTCGTGGAGAAGACCGAGATTGAGCGGTTGATCCGGCTCGGGGACGACGACAAGCTTGCGGAAGTACGCGAAGCTCTCAGCCCCGGTCAAAAGGTAAAGTGGGACGCGGCACGGCTCAAGATCGAAGAACTTTCCACTGAGAAGGAGCAGTTGCTGAAGCGCTCCGATGAGACGTGGAAGACCCTGCAAGAGCAACGGCGGCAGAAGCAACTTCAGAACGCCCGCAGTCAGGGTGAGCAGACTCTAACCATCGGCAACGGCATCGTGCAGAAGATTTTCAGTTCGATTCCGCCGATTCAGGAAGATTCTGAGCTACGAGACGAATGCAAGGCACTTGTGCGCGGCGTGTCGGGATTCGAAGGAGCAGAGCAGTGGACAACGGAGAAGATGATGGAGTCGTTGGTGATGCGGACGGTTCTCAACAAAATCGCGATGGCTCAAAACGCGGCCATTGAAGGACTTACCAAAGAGAAAGAGGAAGCCGCCGAAAAGATCAAATCTCTGGAAGAAGTTCTAAAGAGCCGTGGAATCAGCGTCAACGGCGACAGCGAGAACTACAAGGGACCTCCCGTGAACGAAGATCCTTATGCGGGCGATGAACCTTTGGCGTCCAAACTGGTAGTCAGACGCTAGACATACGTGGATGAGTCTGAGCAGCGATTACGCTGCATGATCTGGTGGCTACAAGACCGAACCCTGCGCAGCAATTTCGAGGTTACGCGGGATGCTGTGCTGGCGGAATTGCGGGCGTCCAGTCAACCCTGCTCCGCTTCCATTCGGTCTTGGCATTCGCGGCAGATGCAGATGCCTCCCGAAGTAACGTCCTCTTCACCCGACAGCAATTTGTCGCGAATCTCTGGAGTCAATCCCATCTCTTGTAATTCGTAATCGCTCTTCGTTTCCAGTTCTTCAGGCGTAACCGAAACCATTTCTTCCGCCTGTTCCTCTGGGACTACAGCTGCCGACCAGTGGACCTCTACCATTGAATCAGGGTCAGGGTCAAATTGCTTTCCGCATTCCGAGCATGTGAATTGGAGTTCGTCGCTCATATCAGTTCGTTTTCGAGTTCTCAGGGTGAATGCACTGGTCTTCGTACCTAGTTCCCATGATAGCCTGATTGTGTTTTTCGATGATTTTAAGGCCCGTGATCATCTCAGCGCGCTCCAGTCCATTCTTTAAACCAGTCTTGTATGACTTTTGAATTTGTTCGTGGATCTCAACATTCATTCCGTAATTACATCCGTGAAACCACGCCAGCGCGACAAGGATTGACCAGCCGATGCTGAAGACGAGGAGGATCATTTCTCGGTATAGGTTACGGTTGTTCCGTCGAACTCCACGATGTTTGTTTCCATGCTTCCATGTCCCTCGAGCCGCTGTCTGGTTTTGAATATGATCGAGTCAAAAGGATGTCCGTGTTCCTTCAGCCACGCTGCTAGAATAGCCTCAACCTCACCGGCTGTGAAGTGCGTGATTACGGTTCTCTTGCTCACTTCTTGTCCCTCCTGCGTTTCCCGGCTCGGTACTCGCGCATGTAGGCGCGCTGGTGTTCTAGGAGCTTCTGGCGGCGTTGCTGTTCGAGAGTCATGATTTCGCCCAGCAGTTGGGCGTCACGACGTGCGGCGGTGATGCTTGGTTTGGTCTTCATTCTGAGTAAATCACGGTTTCGTCCTGAGTGTCCACCACTTGAACCCTGTCGAAGTCTAGATACTTTGCGGAAGTTATTGCCTCGTCTCGATACTCGTGGCTTTCCACGAAGTCTCCAAATCCTCCTTTCGGGTAGCAGTCGTCGTATGCGAAAATAAAGTATCTCACAGCCATTTCTTACTTCAATACTCACAGCGCGTCAAGCGAACTATCCGGTAATTCCGGTGAGTTGCTGTTTCGCCCTGTAAATCTGGTTGTGGACCCACGGCTTGCGGGGCC
>Ga0105242_10000674_pt1 | contig 26770 bp, 27 predicted proteins | sample KBSM24metaG_FD_81521 | JGI IMG/M metagenome (GOLD analysis project Ga0105242, IMG submission 81521) | Miscanthus rhizosphere microbial communities from Kellogg Biological Station, Michigan, USA - KBS M2-4 metaG | ecosystem: Host-associated > Plants > Roots > Rhizosphere > Soil | place...
TCGGCGAAGCCCATGTGTGTGAAGTTGCCGTTGCCCGCCAGCCATCGCACGACGTTGTTGACCAGGATCTGGCCGACCTCGGCACGGGCGAACAGCTCGGCGGCGATCCGTAGTGGCGGCCCGGTGCATACGCCGTCGTTCCACTCGACATCGCCAGTCGACAAGCCGATGCGGATCGGCAACGCCGGCAGCCACGCGGCCAGGGTCTGCTGCAACTCGATGCCGGCGGCCAGCGCTGCCGAGGCGCTCTCGAACGCCACCATCGTCGTGTCGCCGCCCGTGCTGACGATCCGGGCCCCGCTGCTGCGCACCACGTCGGCGACGCGGTGCACGTGCTCGGCCAGCACCGCGTCGGCGCACATGATGGTTGCGGTTGAGCTCGTCGCGGCAGTCACTGGTCGGTTCCCTAGTCAGATCTGACTACTATCGGGCCAGCTACGTCAACGAGATTCCCGTCACGGAAGGCCAAACATGGTCATGACACGGGGCGGCGACTTCTTTACAGTCATTTCCGACGACGACGTGAGACCTCCCGCCGGGCCCGGTGGGAGGCTTCACTTCACAGTCGCAGGACAACCGAAGAACGGAAGATGGCCCTCTTCGTAATCGAGCGGAACTTCGCCGAACAACTCGACGCCGAGACAATGGACTATGCCGGCATCCGGCTGGTCAACGACGACGCCGGGGTCCGGTGGTTGTACTCATTCCTCTCCGCCGACAAGAAGAAGACCTACTGCCTCTACGAAGCCGCCAACCCGGAGGCCATCGCGGAAGCGGCGAAACGGCTGGGAATTCCTGCGGATGTGATCGTCGCCGTCGAAGAGTTCGGGCCCGAAGCGGCCCGCCGCTAGTCGCCGTCAGAACGTAACGCTGCCCCACTCGGGGGCACACCTTGAGACGGGCGCGCCCCGAATCTGGACAACTTGGGAAACTTGGAGACAATCACAATGACCACAATCGCCACCGCGACAGACCTGTTGACCGACGAGATGCTCGCTCGGTTCGACGCTCGGGCTGCGACATACGACCGTGAGAACCGCTTCTTCGACGAGGATTGGGACGAGCTGCGCCAGTCGGGCTACCTGCTGGCCGCCGTGCCGACAGAGTTCGGCGGTTCCGGCCTCGGACTCGACGAAGTGTCGAAGCTGCAACGGCAACTCGCGTACCACGCACCGGCAACCGCCGTTGCGGTCAACATGCACGTGTACTGGACGGGCGTCGCCGCCGACCTGTTGAAGGCCGGCGACACATCGATGCGCTGGATGCTGGAGAAGGCCGCCGAGGGCGAGATCTTCGCCGCCATCCACGGCGAGCCGGGCAACGACGTGCCCCTGTTGCTGTCGTCGTCGAAGGCGGAGAAGGTGCCGGGCGGCTACGAGATCACGGGCCACAAGATCTTCGGCAGCCTCTCCCCCGTGTGGACCCTCGCCGGGTTCCACGCCATGGACACCTCCGATCCGGCGAACCCGAAGATCGTGCACGGCTTCCTGCCGCGCTCGGCCGATGGCTACGAGATCGTCGAGACGTGGGACACGCTCGGCATGCGTGCCACACAGAGCCACGACACGGTGCTCGACAGGGCGTTCGTCGCCGACGAGAACATCGTGCTCGTGTGCCCGGCCGGTTTCGCCGGCGCCGGCCTGTTCCAGGTGGGGATCTTCGCCTGGGCGTTGATGGGCTTCGCCTCGGTGTACTACGGCGCCGCACAGCGGGCATTCGACATCACCGTCGATCGCATGCCGAAGCGCACGTCGGTGGCTCTCACCAACTCGATGGCACACCACCCCGGCGTGCAGCACAACGTCTCGGAGATGCGCATCTCACTCGACGCCTGTGAAGCGCTGCTCGACAAGGTGGTCACCGACTGGACCAACGGCGTCCCGCACGCCGACTGGCCGGTGCGCCTCGTGGCCGCTCGCCACTTCATCATCAACCAGGCCTACGACATCGTCGATCGGGCGATGGATCTCTCGGGCGGCAGCGCCGTCTTCAAGTCGAACCGACTCGAGCAGATCTTCCGCGACGTGCGGATGGGCCGCTTCCACCCGGGCAACACGCTGCTGGCTCACGAGCTCGTGGCCAAGCTGTGCATGGGCTTGAACCCCGACGACCCCCAGCGCTGGGGTTGATCGGTTGACCTCGGCCGGCTGAGTCCTGGACGGGCGCTCAGCCAGTGGATCCTTCCTCTCGACAAACCCGAGTTGCCATCCCGTATTAGGGATGCCTAATATACTCGGAGAAGGACGGTTGTCGAGAGGAGGATCCGTGGCCGTTGCAACAGGAGTTCAACGCCGGTCCATATCCGCCTTGGGATTCCGTCGCATCGAGTACGTCAGCTTGATCGTCGACGAGCAGGGAACGACCGCCGAAGTCACCGGCGTCACCCACCGCCTTCCACACACGATCCGCGTGCCGCTCGCTACGGCCACCGCGTTGATCGAAGCCGGAGTGCCGCGACGGGTGGAAGCTCGGCACACCGCTCACACCGAGCCCCACACCGAGCCGAGGCGATGACGCATGGTGGTGTGTAGCTGCCGAGCAGTCAGTGACCGCACGGTCCACGCCGCGATGTGCGCCGGCGCGACGTCCGTCGACGATCTCGCATCGATGTGCACAGCCGGCAGTCGCTGCGGAGGCTGCTGGCCGGAGCTGCAGCGACTTCTTGCCGAGTTCACCCTCGTCGGCAAGACTCCCTCGGAGCACGCCGCCTAGTTCGCAGCCGTCGAAGGAGCGCAATGAAAGGCCACGACGACATCATCGAGCTGTTGAACGACGTGCTGACGGCCGAACTGACCGCCGTCAACCAGTACTTCCTCGACGCCAAGATGTTCGACAACTGGGGCTACGAGCGCCTCGGCAAGCGGTTCCGCGAGGAATCCATCGACGAGATGAAAGATGCCGACGCACTGATCGAGCGCATCCTCTTCCTCGAAGGCCTGCCCAACCTGCAGCGACTCGGAACGGTGCGAGTCGGCGAGACGGCCGTCGAAAAGTTGCAGCTCGCACTCGACCTCGAAGCCGAAGCGATCGACCGTCTCAACCGCGGCATCGCCCGCAGTGTGGAGCTCGGCGACAACGGCACACGCGAGTTGCTCGAGGAGATCCTCACCGGCGAGGAGTCGCACGCCGACTGGCTGGAGACACAGCTCGAACTGGTGCGTCAGGTGGGCGACGCCCACTACCTCGCCCAGAACATCCGCGACTGACGCGCGGGTCCCGCACGTCAGTCGGTCGGTTCGTAGCCGCCGTCGGCGTTGTGCGTCTCCGTGCCGGTGACCGGCGGGTTGAACACGCACACGAGGTGCAGGTCGCCGTTCGTCGCTCGAACGATGTGCTCGTCGTGCCGATCGAGGGCGTAGATCGTGCCGGGTCGGATCGCGAAGGTCTCACCTGTCGCCACATCGACGACCTCGCCCTCGCCGGCCACGCAGTAGTTGGTTTCTAGATGGTGTTTGTACTCGAGGTGGCTCTCGGTGCCCTCGTGGATTCTCGTCTCGTGCACCGAGTAGCCCATGCCGTCGGCCTTCACGATCATCCGCTTGCTGTCCCATCCGGGACCCGATACGTGGCGCGCGGTGCCGGCAATGTCCTGCGAGCGAACGATGATCATGCGGCGACGCTAGCCACGGCAACCGCGATGTCGAGCAGTTGGTCGTCCTGGGCGCGGCGACCCGTCACCATCACTCCGATGGGCTGAGGGTTGTTCGGGTCGGCGGGCATCGTGACGCTCGGCAGGTCGAGCCGGTTGGCGATCTCGGTCAGCCGCAGCACCTCTGTGTTCATCGCCAGGTATGTATCGGTCGTCTGCAGATCCTCGATTCGCGGCGGCAGGATCGGGACGGTCGGTGTGATGATCGCGTCGGCATCGGCGACGGCCATGTCGTACCTCAGTCGGCAATCGCGGATCCTGCGTGCCGCGGCGACGTAGTCGGCGGCGAGGACCTCGGCGCCGCGCAGGATCCGCGGACCGACCCTCGGGTCGTAGTCGTCGAGTCGGTCGGCGATCAGTTCGCGGTGCCAGTCGTAGGCCTCGACGGCGATCATCCATCCGTCGCGTGCGGCGAGACTCGCTTCGGTGAGCATCGCCAGCTCGGTGTTCGTAATCGTCACACCGGCTGACCGGAGTCGGTCGAGGACGAGTTCGAAGGCGTCGATCACGTCTTGGTCTGTGGTGCCCGCCTCGATGGCGTCGACCGGGACGATGAGGCGAAGGCCGTCGAGCCTTCCATCGGTGGGCGGAGTCGACCGCGAGGCGATCGCATCGTCGACCCGCCGCAGATCGGCGACGGTCGGCGTAATGATTCCCGGCGCGTCGAAGCTGGGCGACAGCGGGATCATCCCGCCCGAGGGGTAACGGCCCTGTGACGGCTTGAACCCGGCGACCCCGCAGAACGCGGCGGGGATGCGGATCGATCCGCTGGTGTCGGAGCCGAGCGCGATGTCCGCCGCGCCGAGGGCGACAGCGACCGCGCCTCCTGAGGTCGATCCGCCGGCGACGCGATCCTCGCCCGGGCACAAGGGAGTCGTCGGCGTTCCGTAGGTGCGGTTGAGGCCCAACGCGCCGTACGCGAACTCGGTCATGTTGGTCTGGGCCAACACGATCGCGCCAGCGTTGCGTAGTGCGGCCACCATGGGCGAATCTGCTGTGGCGGGCGGTGCATCGGCGAGGACGGCCGAGCCGGCGTGCGTTGTCCAGCCGTTCACATCGAAGCAGGCCTTCACGGCCAATACTTGGCCGGCCAAGGGCAACGACGGATCCACGGCATGTGCCTCGGCCAGCGCGTGTTCATCGCGGCGAGCGAGGTACGCGATGGCCATCGCCTCGCGGTGGGCATCGGCCTGGGCGATGCACCTGTTTACTCGCTCGTCGAGTGTGACCATCAGGGCGAGCGTACGACGCGAGGGCCGGCCGCGAGATGCTAAGACGACCGCTGTGACAATCATCGTGGCTGGGCACCTGTTCGTGGATCCCGCGGCACGCGACGAGTACCTGCGTGGCTGCATCGACGTGATGGTGCTGGCGCGTCGAACCGCCGGATGCGAGGACTTCTCGCTGACCGCCGATCCCATCGACGACCGCCGCATCAACATCTTCGAGCAATGGGACTCGGTCGAATCGGTCGAGGCTTTTCGCGGTTCTGGTCAATCGGACGAGCAGACGGCGGCGATCCTCGACGCCGAGGTCCATCAACACGTCGTGAGCTCCTCCACTCGGCTGTGATGGGCAAGGACGCGACCAGTCCGTGATGCACTGGGCGAGCATGTCGAGTCGATGGCATGCCGACTACGAGCGTGGCCGACTGACGTCCACTGGACGCGACTGCTGGTCCGCCGGCCATCTGTGTAACACCCCTTTGCGATGATGCGAGCATGGATGTTTCGCAGCTGCGCACTCTCATCGCCGGCACCGCGCTGGTCGATGTCGATGCGTGTCGCCTCGAGCTCGAACATCTACGCGTGGTCCGCGGCCTGTCGGATGCACGCGAGGTCGAGGTACTCACTCGGTTGGATCAACTGACCGTCGACGGCGCGGCCATCTTTCCGGAAGACGAACTGGCCAAGGCCGCGAAATCATCGTTGACCAAGGGCGTCAAGATCCGCCATCGCAAGGAGGCCTGCGACCACGTTCCCGAGCTGGGCGCGGCGCTCGCCGACGGTTCAACGACCGGTCATCGTGTGGATGTCTTGGCGAATGCCACCGCCGGGTTGAAACCGACCGAGCTGCATCGGGTCGCCGAACACGGAGCGCTGATTGCCGAGTCGGCCATCAATTGCACCGAGCGCCAGTACCGCGAAACGATCGAACGAATCGTCGGTCGCGCTCGCGATGACGACGGACTCGAGCGCCTGGCTCGTCAGCGCAAGGCGTCACGGTTGCGGTGGTGGACCGACACCTACGGGATGTGGAACCTGTCCGGAAAGCTCGACCCGGTACGCGGTAGCGAGCTCGAAGGACGGCTGCGGACCACGATCGAAGCCCTGTTCCACGACAAAGCGCCCGACGATGCACCTTCCGACCCGCTCGAACGCCAAGACTTCCTCGCCGCCGAAGCGTTGATCGCCATCACCGAGGGAAAGGCCGGTGGATCCGGTGTGCCCGACGTGACGGTGTTGATCGATGAACAGACCTTCCTCGACGGCCACCGCCACGACCACAGCGTCATCGATGCAGGTCTGGGACGATTCGGGTTGCCAGTGGAGACGGTCCGCCGCTGGGCCTGCATCGGCACCGTCACCCCGGTGATCGTCGGCGCTGATGGTGTACGGCTGTTCCTCGGGCGCGAGACACGCCTCGCGAACCGCGCCCAGCGACGAGCGCTGCGCGTCCTGTATCGAACGTGCGCGTTGTGCGAGACACCGTTCGAGCACACGCAGGCCCACCACGTCAGCTACTACGGGCTACAACAGGGTTTGACCGACATCGACAATCTCGTACCTCTTTGCGGCAAGCACCATCATCTGGTCCACGAAGGTGGCTGGAGGCTCCACCTCGCCTCCGATCGCACACTTACCGTCACCAAACCAGATGGCACCACAACAATTCACGCGCCGCCCAACGCACGGGCGGCCTGAGGTCCCGGAGTCGACGCATCAAAGTTCTCCGATCAGATTCTCGGCAGCGTCGGTGATCAGATCGTCGATCGAGTTGTCGTGCACGTCTTGTGGATGCAGGATCAAACGGTCGACGCCGATCTGCTCGAACGCGCGCGCCAGGTCGGGATCGACCGGTGCCTTCGGCTTGACCGTGATCTCGAACCCTTCGGGGCGCTGTCGGCGTAGACGTTCGACCATCCCACCGGCCTCGTCGACGTCGAGGTCCCAACCGAACCAGCCGTCGCCGACTCGGGCGGCGCGGGCCAGAGCAGCGTCGGAGTGGCCGCCGGCGACGATCGGTGGCCGAGAGGGATTCGTCGACTCGTTCCAGCGAGCCAGCATCACGTCGAGGTGTTCGTCGGTGCGGGTGGCCCGCTGGGCCAGGGTCACTCCGAAGGCGTTCAACTCCGACTCGACGTAACCGACACCGATGCCGACGATCAGGCGGCAGCGGCTCAATTCGTCGATCGACGCCAACTGCTTTGCCAACAACACGGGCTGTCGCTGCGGCAGCACCAGAACTCCGACGGCGAGACGGACGCGATCGGTCACCGCGGCCAGGTACGTCAGCGCGACGAGAGCCTCCAGTCGAGGGTTCGGATCCACGATGTGATCGCCGACCCAGAGCGACTCGAACCCGGCCTCCTCGGCCGCGATGGCCCGACGCCGCAGCACGTCACGATCGACGCTGCTGCCCCGATGCAGTCCGTACAGGCCGAACTTCACGGGCTGGTGGAATCAGTATCTGCGGTCGTTCGACTTCTTCTTCGGCGGCGGCTTGAACGGTGCCTCGATCAGCGTCGCGAACTGCTCTTCGTCGGGCTGCTTCGGATCGTTCAGGCGCTGCAAGTACGTCTTCAGCGCGGCACGAGCGGAGGTCACGTGTTCGCCCTTGGCGCCGACCGAGCGAGCCAGCGCATCCTTCGCCTTGGCGACACGGTCGCGGCGAATGGCCTTCTCCTCTTCGGTGAACGTGCGCTTGGGTGCAGCAGGGGCGTTGCGCTTCGCTTCCAGTTCTTGCAGGGGTGTGAGCTTGGCGGTTGCCATGGCCCGGAGCCTACAACTCGGCCCCACCGAAGTCAGTCGAGATGGCTGCGCAACCAGTCGACCGCGAGCGCCGCAGCCGGCTCCGTGAAGGCGGGGTTGTCGTACAGGTCGATGTGGTTCGTGGTCTCCAGCCAGTGGAACACCTTGGGCTCGCCGGCGCGTTCGAACGCGCCGGCCGCGTCGTCGGGCGAGCAGAAGTCGTCGCGACGTCCGTGGATCACGCACCACGGTGTCGGCGAGATGAACTCGGCACCGGATCCGTTGTCGACGGTGATCAATTCTCGCAACGACAACACCGTCACCCGGTTCTGCCACGTCGGTGCGGCGCTGCGCTCAGTCCCGTAGTAGTCGAACGGCTCCTGGCCACCCATCGCGGCCGTGCCCTCGACGGCGACAGCGGGCATGTACTCGACCTCGCCGGTCCGTTGCTGTCGCGCGGCGACCTCGGCGTAGTCGGCGAGCGCGTTGCGATAGTTGGCGTCGCCGAAGTGTCCGCGCATGACGCGCGGGTCGTTGTACGCACCAGCGATGGTCACCAGCGCCTTGATGCGCGGATCGAACGCGGAGTGGCGCAACGCGTAGCCACCGCCGAGACAGATGCCGACGCACCCGAGTCGGTCCGAGTCGACGCCGTCGACGGAGGCGAGGAAGCTCGTTGCGTCGCGCAGGTCGGCGAGCTTGCCGGCCCCGGACTCGTGCTGTCGCGGGGCGCCCTCACTGGCACCGAAGTTGCGATGGTCGAACGCCAGCGTCACGTAGCCCTCTTGCGTCAGACGCTCGGCGTAGAGACCGACAACCTGCTCCTTGACACCGGTGAAGGGGCCGGTGAACACAAGCGCTGGTCGCGGCACGTCGCCGCTCACGGTGGGGCGTCGCAGATCGCCGGAGAGCGTCAGTCCGTCGCTGACGAACTGCACCGGTTCCGCAGCGATCGAGCTCATTCGAACCGCTTGACGAATGCCAGCGCCGTGTCGGCGACCTCCTGCCATCCACTGTCGATCGTCAGCGAGTGACCGCGACCCTTCATCTCGACGAACTCAGTGACACCCTCGTTGCGTTTCTGTTTCTTGTAGCTGGCGTTGGCGATCGACCTCGGCACCGTGTGATCGAGCTCCCCGGAGATGATCAGCAGCGGACCCCGCTTCGGGTTCTTCGTGTCGACCTTGACGTCGGTCCACGGGTTGAAGTTTGCCGTTGCGGCCTGGAACAGCATCCGACCGGCGCCCGGAACGGCGAAGGTCTCGTGCAATTGCCGGGCCTCGGCCTCGTCGACGGCATTGGCGAACGCATACCGGAACTGCTCGTAGGTGAGGGCGACCGCCTTGCCTCGATTGGCCGGATTGCGCAGTACCGGCGATGCCGACTTCAGCGCCGAGATCGGCAGGGGCAGCACTCCCTGGAACGGTGCCGGATCGATGGCGACGGTGGCCTTGGCAAGGCCGCGCCCGGCAAGGATCTGCGCCAGCAACCCGCCGAACGAGTGACCGATGATCGCAGGAGGTTTGTCGAGTTTGCGGACGACCGCTTCCAGGTGATCGGCGACCTGGCCGACCGTCTTGCCGGCGAAGGCCTGCGGATTGGCGTTGCCATCGCTGACGCTGGCCGGGTCGTCGGGCCACCCCGGCGCGACCGTCGAGTAGCCCGCCGTCTCGAACGCTTCGCGCCACTTGTCCCAGCTGCCCGGCAACAACCACAGGCCGTGCACGAACACGACTGGGCTCTTACCCGATGCATTGGTTGCTTCGATCTGTTCGGTCTCGTTCTGAGTCACGAAATCACGTTAGGCCGGGATGCCGGTCGAGTTCGTCGGCGATGATCAGGACCTCGTCGATCAACGTCTCGAGGTCGTCGTCGGAGTCGCCGTGCTCGATGTCGAGGTCGGCGAGACGCAGGATGCGCACGAAGCGATCCATCACGCCGCCGGGATCGGAACAGCGCGCCCAGCGGATCAAGCGATCGGCGAGATCGTGATAGCCGAGCCGGTCCAACGCCAACGCCGTCGAGACGGCGCCGTGCCACACGAGGACGGTGATCGACTCGGCCCGCAGCCATCGCCAGGGCTCGGCGATCTCCGATCCTGTCAACCAGTATCCCGCGAGCGTGCGGGCGGTCAGCGAGTGCCAGCTGACTGCCAGCTTGAACCAGTTCGGCCGGTCGAGTGCGTGAGCCTGGGCGGCAATCGCGAACCAGTGCGCCGCCTCGACCCAGTTGAGGTTCCACACACCGATGTGACCGCGCAGCTCGGCGACAGTGCCTGCCGCGCTCTCACTGTCGAGCTCGGCAACGACCTCCTCCAGCGGGCCGAGCAGTTCGTCGGCGAGCTCGAGGTGACCCGACATGATCAGGCTGCGCGCCGCGCCCCACATGGCGAGGTATTTCACCGTCAGCGGCGCATCTTCGTAGCGGTCGAGGCTGGAGACGAGCTCCAGCCCGCACGCGTGGCTGACGATCGACGCCGACAGCACGATGTGACCGGGAATCGACAGGTACTCGTGGGGGATGGGATCGTTCGAATGCACCATGGCCCAACCGCGGGCGTCGATGACCTCCTCGGACTCCCACGGAGCGCGTCGCACGTCCATGTGCTCGAGCACTCCGAGGAACCGGATGTCGTCGCCGGACTCGAGCGCTGCGTCCATCAGCCGGGCGCACATCTCACCCGACTCGCGATGCGCAACGCCCCAGCCGACATACGACAGCAGCAGAGCGACGTCCCACTGCCGATGATCGATGCACCACTCCAGGGCGGCCAACGCATCGGAGAAGTACTCGATCTGCCGCCGGCGTACCGCCCGTTCGTCGGGACCGTAGGAACGCAACAGCAGCCGCCCGATGAGATCCGCCATGTAACGGGCGTGGCACTCGCGGACGGAGTCGGCGATGCCGGAGTGTTGAAGGTGTTCGCGTGCATACGCACGCATGGTCTCGAGCATGCGGTAGCGGGTCGTGCCGTCGGCTGCGGTCGAGCGTTGCAACAACGACCGGTCGACCAATTGCGGCACGGTGTCGATGACGTCGAGATCGCTGACGCCGTCGCGCGCTGCGATCGCCCGTGCCGCCGCAAGGTCGAACCCCGCCGGGAAGACGGACAGCCGGTCGAACACGGCCCGCTCGGTGTCGTTGCACAGCTCGTACGACCAGTCGAGCGTGCCGCGCATCGTCTGGTGGCGTTCCATCCGCGAACGTCGTCCACCGATGAGCAATCGGAACCGCTCATCGAGATTGGCCACCAGTTCGATGGGAGTGAAGGCGCGCACCCGGGACGCGGCCAGCTCGATCGCCAGTGGCAGGCAGTCGAGGCGGCGGCACAGTTCGCTGACGGCCGCAGCCTGCTCACCTTCGATCACGAGATCCGGTGCTTCGGTGTGGGCTCGCTCGATGAACAACCGCTCGGCGTCCGCCTCGGCGAGCGACTGGACGGGAACGAGGCGCTCGCCGCTGACCATCAGCGGTTCGCGGCTGGTCGCCAACACTGTGACCGCCGGGCACATCGCCACGATTCGTTCGACCACCTCGGCGACCGCCGACAGAAGGTGCTCGCAGTTGTCGACGATCAGCAGCACGCGCTTCTGACGCAGACGGCGGGTGATGTCTTCGATGATGTCGCGATCGGGTGGTGCAGCGATCCCGAGGCCCGTCGCGAACGCGAACGGCACTGCCGTCTCGACCGTGACCGACGCCAGCTCGACGAGCCAACATCCATCGGGGAACATCGGCGCCGTCGTGTGGGCGACCTCGACGGACATGCGCGTCTTGCCGGTGCCGCCGACCCCGATCAGTGTGACGAGACGGTTGTCCGCGAGCTCCTCGGCCAGCTCGGCGACCTCTTCGCCGCGACCGATGAACGTCGTCAGCTCGACCGGGATGTTGCCGAGCCGTTGGCGAGCGACGCGCAGCGGCGGGAAGTGCCGGCCACCGACCTGGTACAGGCGCTCCGCGGTGGCAAGGCCCTTCAAGTGGTGCTCGCCGAGGTCGACCAGGCCGAGCTCGCCGGCCAGCGGTGCCGCGGACGACGACACGAGGATCTGTCCGCCGTGACCGGCATCCATCACACGTGCGGTGCGGTTCATCGTCGGGCCGAAGTAGTCGCCGTCGCGTAGCTCGGCCTCGCCGGTGTGCACGCCGATCCGCACCGGCAGCGTCAACAGCTTCTGGGCGTCGATTGCTGCCGACACCGCCGCGGCCGCCGAAGTGAACACCGCGCAGACACCGTCGCCGGTGTGCTTGAACACCCAGCCACCGTGATCACTGACGACCGAACGGATCGTGAGATCGTGACTGGCCAATGCCGTCGACATCGCCAACTCGTCGTGTTGCCACCGCTCCGTCGACCCCTCGATGTCGGTGAACATGAACGTGACCGTGCCGACCGGCAGCCGAATCGGCATCGGCACTTCGACCTGACGTTCCGGGTCGAGGCCGCCCAACAACTCCGCTTCGAGCTCGCGCAACGACGACGTCGGCTCGATGCCGACCTGCTCGCGCAACGTCGTGCGGAAGCGCTGGAAGCAGCGCAACGACTCGGTGACGCGTCCCGATGCCGCGAGTGCACGCATCAGGAGGGCGACCGGCCGTTCGCGCAGAGGCTGCTCGACGACGTAATCCTCCAACAACACCACTGCCTCGGGCGCCCGCCCGAGCTCGATCAACACTTCGCCGAGATCTTCGGTGGCCACCGCTCTCAGCTCTTGCAGCTTGCTCGCCGACGGCAACGCCCACGGTTCGTCGGCGAGGTCGTCGAACGCCCGGCCGCGCCACAGGGCGAGACCCTCCGCGAGCATCTTGCGCCGGTCTGCCGGCGCGGCGCTGCGGGCGATGCCGCAGATCTCGACGAACTGGTCGGCGTCGAGTTCTCCAGGCCCGAGGACGAGCCGGTAGCCGGTTGTCGTCGTCTCGATTCGGTTGCCGAGCGACTTGCGCAACCGGGAGATCGCCGTCCGGATCACCGAACCGTCGCTGCGGCCGTCGGCCACGTGTTCGGCGATCCGATCGGTCGACACCGTCGCTCCGTCGGCGGCCACGAGCAACCCGACGAGACGTCGTAACTGCGGCGTGAGCACGACGGACTCGTCGCTGTCCCAGATCTCGATTGGCCCGAGGATCCCCAACCTCACGTCGCTACTACTCCCCCATCAACTGTCCGAGAAGCCTGCCGCGCACGTTGTCACAGCCGCGTCACGTTATCCGAGTGTGCTCGTGACGCGGACGTGACCGAGGCAGCCGATGATCTGACACACAGGGCACCGCCGACGGGCGATCTCAGTACGGAGGTTCACAGATGGAATCGATCGTCGTAGGTGTCGATCAGAGCGAAACCGCCAGGCGGGCGGCGTTCGTCGCCGCCAAACTGGCCTCGAACTGCAACAAGCCGCTGCACATCGTGATGGCGGTCAGCCGGCGAAAGGCCGTCGAGGTCGCCGGCGGCGGTTCGGATCGCTGGCACCTCGACTGGATCACCACTGCCGAACAGTTCCTCGACGAGTTGATCGGCGAGTTGCCGGCCGACCACATCACACGCACCGTCAGTTTGAAGGACCCGGCGACCGCATTGTGCGAGGAGGCGGAGCGTCTCGACGCCAGCATGATCGTGGTCGGAAACCGGCGCGTGCAGGGCGCGTCACGATTGCTCGGCGCGGTGGCCACCGACGTGGCCCGGCGCGCACCGTGCGACGTGCTGATCGCGAACACGATGTGCGAGCGGCCCGAGGGGTAGCCCGACCACTACCATCCAGGCGATGTTTCTTCGCAACGCGTGGTACGCGGCCGCGTGGGAGCGCGAGATCGGCCCGTCGCCGTACGCCACCACGATCCTGGGCGAAGATGTCGCGATCTTCCGCGGCGCCAGCGGCAAGTACGCCGCCCTGGCCGACGCCTGCCCGCATCGCAAGGTTCCGTTGTCGATGGGTCGGGTGCAGGGCGACGACCTCGAATGCGGCTACCACGGTCTCGTGTTCGACTGCGCGGGTTCCTGCGTCCGCGTTCCGAGCGGCGACCATCCACCGCAAGGTGCAACCGTGCGCTCGTACCCGATCGAGCCGCGCTACGGCCTGCTGTGGATGTGGATGGGTGATCCGGCGCTGGCCGACCCCGACGAGATCTTCCCGGCCGAGCACTGGGGAGACCCGACGTGGGGCACGACCGACGGCGACGACATGGTGTTCGCCTGCAACTACCTGCACATCACCGACAACCTCCTCGACCCTTCACACGTGGCGTGGGTGCACCCCGGATCGTTCGCCGGCGACGGCTCCGACGAGACGCCGCTCAACGTGACCATCGGCGACGACGGGGTCACGACGTGGCGATGGATGCTCGACACCGCGCCGGCGCCCTTCTACGCGCCGTTCCTCGCGTTCGAGGGCAACTGCGACCGCAAGCAGCAGTACGAGGTCCGCTATCCGAGCCACGCATTGATCAAGGCCTACATCTCCCCCGCCGGCGCGGGTGGCCCGGGTGAAGGCGGCGAAGACAAGCCACTGCATCCCGACACGTTCGTGATGGACAGCTTCAACTTCCTGACGCCTGTCGACGAGTCGACGACCCGCTACTTCTGGTTCCAGATGCGCAACGTCGCACCCGACGACGCCGAGGTGTCACGCCGGTTCGCGACGTCGGTTCGTGGTGCGTTCGAAGAGGATCGTGTCATCCTGCAGGCATCGCAGCGTGGCATGGACGCATCGACCACACCCAACATCAACCTGCGCACCGACAGCGGCGGCATCCGCTTCCGGCGCCGCCTGGCCCAGATGATCGAGGCCGAGCGATCGGAGATCGTCGCCGCCGTGGCCTCGGCCTGAGGTCCTACAGGAGCGAATCAGCGGGCGCTCAGCGGTCGGGCCCACAATGCGTTCATGAGTCTGACCTTCAGCGGCGCCGATGCGGCCGCCGCCAATGCCTATGTCGCCGCCGCGAACGCCGTCGTCCGGTTGCAGGCGACTGCCGAGCAGCTCGAAGCACACCTCGAGTTGTGCAGTGAGTTCGCGGTCGGCCAGGCCTATGCCGCGTTCATCATGTCGCTCGCCGGCGCTCCACGGCTTGCCGCCCGACGCGCCGGCCTGGCGCGCGACGTGCGCGCCGGCATCACCAGACGCGAGCGCCAGCTCGTCGAGATCCTGCTGCTGTCGGTCGATGGTGAGCGGCGGCGAGCCGCTGCCCTCGCCGCGGAACACATCGAGGAGTTCGCCGACGACGCCGAGGCCCTGTCCATCGTCGAGCGGTGGTTCGAACAGCACGCGAACACATGATCGGGCGGCGAAGCAGGGCGACTAGCGTTGCCACGTGGAATTCCGGGTGTTGGGAACACTCGAGGTTCTCGACAACGGGCGGCAGCCCGTCGAGTTGCGTGGCAACAAACTTCGCACCCTCCTCGCCGCGTTGTTGCTGCGCGCCGGTCAGCCGGTGTCGGCCGACCGTCTTGCCGATCTGCTGTGGGGCGACTCGCCTCCCAGCGGCGCTGCCAACGCGCTGCAGGCGCAGATCTCGAAGTTGCGCCGCCTGCTGGTGGACGCGCCTGTCGAGGGCCGCGACGGCGGCTACGCGTTGGCGATCGATGCCGACCAGATCGACTCGGAACGATTCACCCAACTCGCCGAGGCCGGCCACGGCCACCTGACGGCAGGACGCCCCGCCGAGGCGTCGGCGGTGCTGCGCGAGGCGTTGGCACTGTGGCGCGGACCGGCGTTCGCCGACTTCGCATTCGACGAGTTCGCGCAATCGCCACGCACCCGGCTGGAAGAAATGCGTCTGACAGTGACGGAGGATCGGATCGACGCGGACTTGGCCGTCGGCCGCCACGAAGCTGTCGTCGCCGAACTCGAAGGCCTGGTTCACGACCATCCGTTGCGCGAGCGACTGTGGGGCCAACTCATGGTGTCGCTGTATCGATGCGACAGACAGTCCGACAGCCTGCGCGCGTTCCAGCGTGCACGGGACATGCTCGCCGACGAGCTCGGTCTGGATCCGGGGCCTGCGCTGCGCGAACTGGAGCGCCAGGTGCTGACCCAGGACGTCGCGCTGGCGGTGCCCGCCGGTTCCATCGATGCGGCCCAACCCGCGGCTCGCTTGTCCAACATCCATCCGGAGCTCAGCACGTTCGTCGGGCGCGCCGCCGACGTCGTCCACATCGTCGGCCTGCTGCAGAAGGGCCGGCTCGTCTCGATCACCGGGCCCGGTGGTGTCGGCAAGACGCGAATCGCCACCGAGGTGGCCCTGCACCCGGGCCGCGTTTGGCGCGACGGAACGTGGCTGGTCGAACTGGGCCTCGACAGCGGTGAGCGGGCGGTCGGCGCGGCATTCCAACGGACGTTCGGCCCCCGCCTCGGACACACCGGTTCCGACGATGCCATCGACTGGCTGACGACCGGTCTGGCGACGACCGAGCTGTTGATCGTCCTCGACAACTGCGAGCACGTCCTGGCCGAGGCGGCAACGGTCGCGTCAGCGATCGTTCGTTCGTGCCCCGGCGTCTCGGTGCTGGCCACGAGTCGCGAACCACTCGGAGTGTCCGGCGAGCGGGTGATGGCGCTGCAGCCGCTGGAGCTCGACGACGCCATGTCGTTGTTCGCCAGCCGAGCGGCGGACTCCGATGGTGACTTCGTGTTGGACGATGCGTCTGAGGCTGCTGTGGCCACCATCTGCACCAACGTCGACCGACTGCCGCTGGCCATCGAACTGACCGCCGCCCGCACGCGCGCATTCTCGGCACAGCAGCTCGCCGAACTGCTCGACCACAAGTTCGGTCTCGTCAGCGCGCAAGGAGGCCGACCCCACCGTCAACAGTCGATGCATGCCGCAGTCGATTGGAGCTTCGAGTTGTTGTTCGACGCTGAACGGCGCCTCCTGACCCGGCTGTCGGTGTTCGCCGGGCCGTTCGACCTCGAGGCGTCGACGAAGGTCTGCGCAGACGACGACCTCAGCGCCGGCGACGTCGACGTGCTGATGGCCCGCCTGGTCGACAAGTCGTTGATCGCCACCGACAAGCGATCGGACGGGAGCTACTTCCGACTGCTCCGGCCGGTCGCCGAATACGCGGCTCGCAAGCTCGATGAGGCCGGGGAGACCGACGAGTTCCGCAGGCGCCACACGCGATGGCTGATCGAGCTCACGGCCGGGGTGACCGCAGGTTTGCGCGGACCCGATCGGCTCACGTGGGCGCGTGCCGCGAACGCGCAACTCGCCAACCTCGACCGGGCCGGCGAATGGGGGCTCGGTGACGGTGATCCTGTCGAGGCTCTGCAGCTCGGCGTCAACCTTTGCTGGTACGCGTTCCTCAGTGCCAACGTGCAGAACGACGAGCCGGTGTTGCTGGCCCTGTTGCAGCGCTGCCGAGACGCACCACCGGCATTGCGATGCCGGGCGCTGATGTGGTCGGGTCTGCTCAGCATCGGTCGCACCGCACGTCGCACGTGGGCGATGGACGCGGTCGACGTGGCCCGCACCGCCGCCAGTGCGGGCGCAGCCAGCATCTCGTCGGCCTACGTCGACGGAATCGCATTGACCAAGGAAGCGGTCGGCGTGGCCCGAAACAGCAAGAATCCCGCGCTGCTCCTCGAGGCCCTGACCATCGGGTCGTTGCATTTCGCGGCCGTCGGCTCGCTGCCCGATCAATTGCGGGCGATGAACGACGAGGCGGCGATGCTGGCCGAGCGCGCACGCGACCCGTGGCACCTCGCATTCGTCGGAGCCCTGCGCGGGATGCAGGAGTACGTTGCCGGCGATCTCGCCGGCTCGATGGCGACGCTTCGGACCGCCATCGATGCCTTCAGTCGGCTCGGCGACGAGGCCACCGCCGGGTTGTTCGAGATCAGCTTCAGCGAAGTCGCCGAACTGCGCGGCGAGATCGGCGAGGCCACGACGGCAATGGCCCGGGCGTTGGTGGTCGACACCGAGTGCGGGTTCCGATCGTCAACCGTTCTGCGTGCCGTGCTGTGTTGGTTGGCGGGCCGCAACGGCGAGACCGAGCGCGCCCTCGACCTCGGACGGGAGGTCGTCGCCCTGGCGCACCAACCGTTCAATCCGGTCATCCGCGCTCAGGCGCTGTTCGCCTTGGGTGTCGCCGAGACGCTCGCCGGGCTCACCGACCCTGCGGCCGAGCATCTGGGTGAGGCGTTGCACATCCACGAACAGGTCGGGATGGTTCGCGAGGCGGCCATGGACCATCGCCACATCGGCGAGCTGTGCCAGATGCAAGGTCGGTCGTCGGAAGCGCTCGACCACCACCGGCGCGCCGTGGAACTCGCCGTGCAGGTCGGCTTGCCGTGGACGGTGATGCTGGCCGCCAGATCCATGTCGCGGACGATCGTCGACAACGACCCGGAACTGGCCTGCCAACTCCTCGGCAACACCGAGACCATCAGCGAAGTGTTCGGATATCTTCCGACACCCGACGAGCAACGGCTGATCGACGAGGTTCGCGCCACTGCGACCGAGCACCTCGGCGCGTCGGCCGTGACGCGAGCGACGGAGGCAGGGGCGCTGCTCGACTACCGGCAACTCGACCAACTGGTCGCGAACGCGTAGCGACGCCCGGCCGTGGGACCGGGCGTCGCTGTTGATGAAGGTTGGAACATCAGTCGGAGGTGATGGCCCCCAGGATGTCGAGACGAGCAGCCCGGCGGGCCGGCAGCGCTGCCGCAGCGACACCGGCCAGAGCGGCGATCACCGTGACCACTGCGAGTTGGCTGACCGGGAAGTTGAAGGTGTCGAGACCCTGATCCCCGAGCGCCTTGACGATCGACCAGCCGAAGGCAGTACCGATCGCCAATCCCAGTGTGGTGCCGAGCAGGGCGATGATGACCGACTCGTATCGGACCGTGGCCCGCAGCTGGCGACGGGTCATACCGACGGCCCGCAGCAAACCGAGTTCCCTCGTGCGCTCGAAGATCGACAACGCCAGTGTGTTGGCGATACCGAGCAGTGCGATGAACACTGCCAGCGCCAGCAGGGCGTAGATCAGGTTCAAGAGCATGTCCATGTTCTTGGTCTGCGCCTCGCTGTACTCGGCACGATCGAGCACCTCACCCTGCGGATAGGCATCGGCCACCGAGGTGACCGCGGCCCGTGCCGAGTCGGCGTCGACTCCGTCGGCGATCGTCATCAGCACCTGCTGGTCGAAACGATCGGCGACGTTGGCGTCGTAGGCATCGATGCTGACGAAGTAGTCACCGACCGTCGCATCTTCGGTGTACGTCGCGGCCAGCGTGAAGTTCTTCACGCCGGTCTCGGCGAACCGAATCGGGATCGATTGGCCGAGTGCCCAACCCTTGTCCTTGGCGATGTCGTCGAAGACGGCGATCTCGTTGCCATGCAGGTTGTCGAGCGAGCCCGTCTTGATACCGAGGTCACTGATCTGCTGCATGGCGGCCGGGTCTGCGGCGACGAGGTTGTTGCTGGAGCCATCGATCTGGGCGGGAGCGATCCGAAATCCCGTGACCGCGTCGAGCTCCGGCAGAGCTGCCAATTGGTCGGCGAGCTTCGGACTGAGGCCGCCCACACCACCGACGTTCGAGGACACAACGAGATCACCATTGAACGTCTTCTCGACGTTCTTGGCGACGGATGCCTTGGTCGAGGAAGCGAGGATGGTGATGAAGCCGACGAGGGCGACACCGATCATCAACGCTGCAGCCGTTGCCGACGTTCGCTTCGGGTTGCGCATCGCGTTCTGCCGTGCGAGCGTGCCGGACATGCCCTTCAAGCGGGGCAGCGGTGCACCGATCACACGGCTGATCGGACGGGCCAGGATGGGTCCCAACACGGCGACTCCGACGAACACGAGCACCGCACCGAGACCGACGGGCGCGATCCCGGCACCACCGAACAACCCGGCGCCCATTGCGAAGGCACCGAGCCCAGTGATGACGCTTCCGTAGATGGCGCGCTTGCGGCTTCGGCTGCTCTGGTCCACGGCGACTTCACGCATCGCTGCGATCGGCGGAACCTTGGCGGCTCGTCGAGCGGGGAACACAGCCGACGCCAGGCTGACGCCGAGGCCGGCGATCACCGAGATGATCACCGTCTTGCTGGTGAGCACGATGCCACCTGCGGGGATGTCGATGCCGATTCCGGAGAGCAACATCTTCAAGCCGGCGGCCACTCCGACACCTGCGACCAGACCGAGTGCCGAGGCGATCAGTCCGACCACGCCGGCTTCGAGCAACACAGACCGGGTCACCTGCTTGCGGCTGGCACCGATGGCTCGCATCAACGCCATCTCCTTGGTTCGCTGGGCGACCAGGATGGAGAAGGAGTTGTAGATGATGAACGATCCGACGAACAGGGCGATCATCGCGAACACCATCAGGAAGACGTTGAAGAAGCTCAGGTCGTCCTTGATCGCAGCTTGATCCTGCTTGGTGATCTCGGTGCCGGTCAGCACCTCGGTGCCTGCCGGCACGACCTTCGAGATGTTGGCCACGAGTTGGGTCTCGCTCACACCGGCATCAGCGACGACCTTGATGGCGTCGACCTTGCCGGGGTGGGCCAGGAACTCCTGAGCCGCCGTCGGTGTGAACATCGTGTACGAGGCCCCGGCGGGGCTGTCGGCGTCACCGAACTTGGCGATGCCGACGATGTGCACCTGCTGCGCTCCACTCTGGGTGAGCACCGACGTGGAGTCACCGACGCGGAAGTCGCCGGCGTTGGCGCTCCCCTTGTCGATCACCACTTCGTCGTCGGCCACCGGGGCACGACCAGAGGTGAGATCGAACGGGTTGAGGTCGTCGTTGCTCAGCCACGACGCGCCGAGCACGGGCGCGCCCATGTTCGGGTTCCCGATCGGCTTGCCGGCTTTGTCGACGAGTTGGGCGTAGGCCTCGATGTGCCCCTCGGCCACGGCGACACCATCGACGTTGTCGATGGCGTCGACGAGCGTCGAGTCGAGACGTGGTCGTTGGTCGCCGAACCACTCGCTGTCGAAGGCAACCTCGCCGCGCACGTAGGCATCAGTGCCCTTGTTGACGTTCGAGAAGAGCTTGTCGAAGGTCTGACCGATGGTGTCGGTCAGCACGAGTGTTCCGGCCATGAAGGCGACGCCGAGAAGGACGGCGAAGCTGGTGGTGAAGAGCCGCAGCTTGCGTGCGGCCAGGGTTTTGAGTGTGGTGATGAACATTGTGATTACTCCCCGAAGTGCTTCATGCGGTCGAGCACCCGGTCGGGCGTCGGTGCGAACATCTCGTCGACGATGGAGCCGTCGGCGAGGAAGATGACACGCTCGGCGTAGCTGGCTGCTGCCGGGTCGTGGGTCACCATGACGATCGTCTGGCCCAGCTCGCGAACGGCGCTGCGCATGAACGAGAGGATCTCGGCGCCCGTGCGGGAGTCGAGGTTGCCGGTCGGCTCGTCACCGAAGATGATCGACGGCCGGCTGGCCAGGGCGCGGGCGACAGCGACGCGCTGCTGCTGGCCGCCGGAGAGCTCGCTCGGTCGGTGCTTCAGGCGGTTGGTGAGGCCGACGGTGTGCACGACCTGGTCGAGCCATTCCTTGTCGGGTTTGCGGCCCGCCAGCGAGGCCGGCAGGACGATGTTCTCCAACGCCGTCAGGGTCGGCACCAGGTTGTACGCCTGGAAGATGAAGCCGATCTTGTCGCGACGCAGCGTCGTGAGGCGGCGGTCGTCGAGACCCGACAGGTCCGTGTCGCCGATGTAGACGTTGCCGGAAGTGAGCGTGTCGAGACCGGCGACCAGGTGCATCAGCGTGCTCTTGCCGGAACCGCTGGGGCCCATGATCGCGGTGAACTGGTTGGCATGGAAGTCGACCGTGACGGCGTCGAGGGCGGTCACGGTCGCATCGCCGCTGCCGTAACGCTTGGTCGCCGCGACCGCGCGAGCAGCGGCGAGCGGTGCCTGCGCGGGTGGAGTGTCGAATGGGGTCGTGAGGGTTGCAGTCATCGTGCTTCTCCAGTTGGTCTGGTGGATGTGCGGAAGTGCACGGGCACACCATCCACGTCGCGTCTGAGCCGCCGCTGAGCCCTGCCGTCGGCTCCGACTCAGGCACGCATCAGGCCGTCCTAGGCTGGGCCGATGGTCGACCAGCTCACTCCAGCCGCGTTCCACGCACGTCCGGATCTGCCGGATTGGCGTGTCGTGCTCGGTCGCATCGATGCCGCGTTCAGCGCACCGAGCTTCGAGGCGGCCGCCGATCTGACCAGTCGGATCGCGGCTGCCGCCGAAGCCGCCGGGCATCATCCCGATATCGACGTCCGCTACCCCGGCGATGTCTTCGTCAAGTTGACGACGCACGCAACGGGCGGCATCACCGAGGCCGACGCCTCATTGGCGGCCACGATCTCCGCGCTTGCCGCCGAAGCGGGTGTCACGAGCCGGCCCGCCGTCGCCGTCGGCCTCGAGGTGGCCATCGACGCCCTCGACATCGACGCCGTTCGTCCGTTCTGGAAGGCGGTGCTCGGCTACGACGAAGTTCCGAACGATCGCGGAAAGGTCTTCTTTCTCACCGATCCGCGTCGCATCGGGCCCGATTTCTGGTTCCAGCAGATGGATGAGCCGCGCCCGCAACGCAATCGCATCCACATCGACGTGTCCGTGCCACACGACGTCGCCGAGCAACGCGTCGCCGACGCGATCGCGGCCGGTGGTCATCTCGTCAGCGACCGACGGGCGCGCGCCTTCTGGATCCTCGCCGACGCCGAAGGCAACGAGGCATGCGTGTGCACATGGCAGGACCGCGGCTGAGCCGATGACGGATCAGCCGCGAATTCTCTTCGTCGGACCCACGAGCGAGCCGTGGACGTCGATCGCCGACGATGTCGAAGCGGATCTCGCCCGGCTGGCGCGGCCGGGAGTCGAGCTCACCTACCGGGTCACGGGCGACGGGCCGGCGGAGATCCACAACGCTCACGACGCTCGTGCCGCGGCGCCCTTCGTGGTGACGACGATCACCCACGCTGCCGACGAGGGCTTCGACGCGGTGATCGTCGATTGCACCGCCGACCCCGGCGTCGCCGCGGCCCGCGAGCTCGTCGACATCCCCGTCGTGGGCGCGGGCGAGGCGCTGCGCTCGGCGATGGCCGCCGCGCGCCAACCCGTCGTCGAACTGACGGGCGACGAACTCCGCGGCATGGACGTGCCCGCGCTCGTGGCGGGCCTGCGCGACGCTCGGACCGTCGCGCTCGGTGGCACGGGCTTCTCGCACTTCGTCGAGATCCTGGCCGCGATCAACCCGAAGTTGGTGGTGCTGGATCCGCTCAGCGTGGCCCTCGACAGTTGCCTCGCCCAACTCGGCCACGACTGAAACGGGCGACGCCGTTTTGTTGCCAGTTGCCGCACGATTCGCCGAAGCGCGTGCGTATGATTTCGACGGAGGTGGCTGTAAGTGGCCCTCGTGTGGATCGTGTTGTGTGTGGTGCTCATCGGGGTCGAGCTGCACCACCTTGCCTTCTTCGCGATGTTCGGCGCGGCAGGTTCCGCCGCTGCGGCACTCGTCGCGTTCTTCGCACCGACGGCCATCGCCGCGCAGGTGATCGTGGCAATCGCCGTAGGCGGCGCCGGCCTTGTCCTGGTCCGCCCGCACATGAGTCAGACGCTCGCCCGCCACGGTGCACCGCCGGCGATCCGCGGTGTGCACGGAGGTCTCATCGGGTCACGCGGCCTCACCGTCGATGAGGTACGTGTCGATCCGAGCGGTCACGTTCGCATCTTCGGCGAGACGTGGCTTGCCGTCACCGCCGACGGATCACAGATTCCGCCGTCCACGGCCGTGATCGTCACGAACGTGCAGGGCACAACGCTCACGGTACGAGAACAGGAAGAGTGGGAACTGACATGATCGCCCTTGGTGGTGTAACGATCGGCGCGCTGATCGTCGTTGCGTTGATCGTCCTGGCGATGTTGGCCACGCTGCGACGCATGGTCAACATCGTTCAGCAAGGCGAGGTCGGTGTCGTCAAGCGGCTCGGTGAGTACCGCAAGACGCACGACCCCGGGCTGGTCATCATCGGGCCGTTCATCGACACGTTGAAGCGTGTCGACATGCGCGAGATCCCGGTGCCGGGTGATCGGCAGGAAGTGATCACACGCGACAACGTCGTCGTCACCGTCAACGCCACGATCTTCACCCAGATCGTCGACGCCAAGCAGGCGTTGTTCAGCGTCGCCAACTTCGGCATCGCCATCGATGCGTTGGCCCGCACGGCGCTGCGCTCGGTCATCGGCACGCTGTCGCTCGACGAGGCACTGTCCGAACGCGAACGCATCAACACCGACGTGCAGTCGCAGATGGAGGCGGTCACCGACAAGTGGGGCATCCGCATCGCTCGGATCGAGATCGTCGAGATCACGCCTCCCCCGAAGATCCTGGAAGCGCTGGCCCTGCAGAAGCAGGCCGACCAGGAGAAGCGGGCCAAGATCCTGCAGTCCGAGGGCAACCAGCAGTCGGCCATCAACGTCGCCGACGGCGCGGCGAAGGCGGCCATCCGCGGAGCCGAGGGCGAACGTGCGTCGGCCATCCTGCGCGCCGAGGGCAACCGGCAGGCATACATCCTCGAGGCCGAGGGTCGCGCCGAGGCGATCGCCAGCGTGTACAACGCCATCCGCGCCGCCAATCCGGACCCGTCGCTCATCGCCATCCTGCAGCTCGAGACGTTGGCGAAGTTCGCCGAGAGCGACAACACCAAGGTCGTCGTGCCCTACGAGAGCGCCGCTCTGATGGGTGCCGCGCAGGCGTTGCGGTCCGTGCTCGACGGCGTTCCGAGCGTCCCCAGCGCCTAGCTCACCGTCAGGTCGAGCGAGGTCACCAGCAACTCGTTGCCGCTGACCACATCCGTCGCGATCGAACCGCATCGGCCACATCGGAAGATCGGATCGTCGAGCTCCGTTCGCGTGCCGCAGTCGCGGCATTCGATGACGGCCGGGACCTCGCGGACCTCCAACGGCACGCTGTCGAGCGGGGTGCCGAAGACGACCATCTCCCAGCTGTGACGAAGGGTGTCGGGGACGACCTGGCGCAAATGGCCGATGTCGACGCGGACGCGCTCGACCGGCCGGCCCGCCGCGGCCTGATGGGCGATCTTGGCGATCGCCGTGCAGATCGAGAGCTCGTGCACGGCACGAGCCTACGAAAGGGCGCCGCCATGCGAACCCCTTGACAGCGGTACGACGGCGAATATATGAAAGGTCCGGGTCGGTAGCGAGAGAGTTGAGGGCTGCGATGATCGAGCGCGATCCCACCGACGTCGGCTGCCAGTCGACCCGCCACTCGCGGTTCGAGGTCGCGGCTCCGCGGCACTTCCTGCTGCCGGCGGTGCTCCTGTTGCTCGCCGAGGAACCGCGGCACGGCTACAGCCTCGCCAAGGGTGTGCACGAACTGCAGCTCGGGCGCGCAGATCGACCGAGCGTCTACCGGGCGCTCGCCCAACTCGAGGCCGACGGTCTGATCGACTCGTCGCCCGGCGCTCCGCGAGCGGGCCAGAGCCGCCGGGTGTACAGCCTCACCGCGGAGGGCGAACTCGTGCTGCGCCGATGGATGGGCGTCATCAAACAGGAGCGCGACGGTCTCGACCGCGTGCTGCGCCGGTACGTCGCCACTGGCACGATCGACGCAGTCCTCGCCGAAGTCGAGGGTGGCTGGCACTCCGTCACCGCGACACCGTGGTCTGCCGTCTCGTCCACCTCGCGCATCGAGCGCGGCCGCGCCTCGACGATGTCGACCGCGGCCCCTTCGCACCTCAATGCTCAGAACCACCACCGTCCATCGTCGGAGCAGGGGCCAGTGACGATGAGGCGGTTCCAGGTCGTGCCGGAACGTTCCGTGGTGATGATCGACGCCCGATCGTCGGTCGGCCCGATCACCTTCGGCGCGGTCGGAGTCACCGGCGTCATCGAGGCCGCCGTCGGCTACGGAGCCGTCCACTGTCAACCCTGCCCGGTGGCCCACCTCGAGATCGAAGTCGAACATCTCCGTTCCGGCAACAGTTTGTACGACGCCGAGTTGCTGCGCCGGATCGATGCTCGCCGCCATCCGACGGTGCTGCTCGACCTGCGCGCCTGCTCGACACTCGGCGGTTCCGGTCGCTACCAACTCGGTGGCGAGGTGACGCTGCACGGCGTCAGCAGACCGCTCGATGGCACGGTCGCCGTCACCATGCCGACCGATCGCTCGTTGGTGATCCGCGGCGAACAGGTGGTCGACATCCGCGACTTCGGCCTGGTCTCTCCGACCGTGTTGATGTTGCGGATCTACCCGGATGTGGTCGTCGGCCTGCAGGTCGAGGCCGAACTGGAAACGAGGACGTGATGGGATTCCTACTGGTGTTCGCCGCCGGCTACGTGATGGGCGCCCGCGCCGGTGGGGAGTCGCTCGACGAAGTCGTCGACGCCGTACAGGCGATCCGCGAGTCGGAGGAGTTCCACGATCTGGTCAGTGCGCTGCGATCCCACGCGGCACACTCGCTGCGCGGCCTGGCCGGCATGTTGGAGAGCGGCCGTCAGCCGGACGGGAGCGTCTCCACCGGCGACTTGCTCGAGCGGATGCGGGTCATCGCCGGACGGCGCTGACCGTGATGTCCTGACTGACACCGCGGAGGCCGACGACGTCGCCCGACGACCCGACCGCGGGTTCGGCGCGTACCGCGAACCAGCGCGTCGACCCGTTCTCGGCGACGCGATACTCGTCCTCGAAGGGTTCGCCGCTGACAACAGCTGCCTCCATCAACGCCCGCACACGTTCGCGATCCTCGGGATGCACGACGCCGAGGTGGGCCGCGAGCGTGCCCTCGAACGCAAGCGGGTCGACACCGTGCATGCGGTGCAACTCGTCGCTCCACTGCACCGCGTCGGTGCCGACATCCCACAGCCACCGGCCGACATGGGCAAGCGCTTCCCACTCGCGAAATCGCTGCTCGACCTCGGCCAGCGCGGCTTGCGCCAACCGTGTCTCCGTCAGCTCCTGGGCGACACCGACCGCGCCGACAACCATGCCGCGGTCGTCGACGATCGGTGACACCGACAGGGCGATCGGTACTGGCATGCCGTCCTTTCGCTGAATCTCGGTGAACACTCGATCTATCCGCTCACCTGCGGCGACGCGCTGGCCGACGGACTCCAGATCGGCGCGCAGGTGAGCCGGGGCCAGCGCCGGAAACACGTCGCCGACGATCTCCTCCTCGGTGTAGCCGAA
>Ga0105242_10000677_pt1 | contig 26743 bp, 26 predicted proteins | sample KBSM24metaG_FD_81521 | JGI IMG/M metagenome (GOLD analysis project Ga0105242, IMG submission 81521) | Miscanthus rhizosphere microbial communities from Kellogg Biological Station, Michigan, USA - KBS M2-4 metaG | ecosystem: Host-associated > Plants > Roots > Rhizosphere > Soil | place...
CATGGCCGACGGCTACTGCCGCGCGTCGGGCCGGCTCGCCGCGGCGAACGTGCACGTTGCGCCCGGCCTCGGCAACGCCATGGGCGCGCTCTTCAATGCCCGGTTTTCCGGCTCGCCCATCATCCTCACGGCCGGCCAGCAGGAGCAGGGGCATGGCCTGCTCGAGCCGCTGCTCTACGACCCGCTGGTGCCGATCGCGCAACCGATGGTGAAGTGGGCCGTGGACGTGACGCGCGCCGAAGACCTGCCGCGCATCCTGCACCGCGCGGCCAAGGTGGCGCTGACGCCGCCAACCGGCCCGGTTTTCATCAGCCTGCCGGGCGACGTGCTCGACCAGGACGTCGAGCTCGACATGGGCAAGCCGGTGCGCGTGGACGCCGCGTCGCGGCCGTCGGATGAGGCGCTCGCGCGGCTCGCGCAGATGCTGCTCGATTCGAATCGCCCCGTGATCATCGCGGGGCAGGAGCTCGCGACGCACGACGCCTTTGCCGAGGCGACGGAGCTGGCCGAACTGCTCGGCGCGGCGGTCTACCAATCACCGATCCCCTACAGCGCGCAGTTCCCCACGGAGCACCCGGCCTGCATGGGCTCTCTCACGCGTTCGCAAAAGCAGGTGCGCGGCCTGCTCGAGCCCTACGACCTGCTGTTCTGCCTGGGCGCCGACCTGCTGCGCATGTCGGTCTACAGTCCGACGGAGCCGCTGCCCGAGAACCTGCCAGTGATCCATCTCTCCGAGCGCGGCTGGGAGCTCGGCAAGAATTACCGCACCGACCTCGCGCTCCAGGCGAATGTGAAGCAGACGCTCGCGGCGCTGCTGCCGCTGCTGCGCGCGAAGCGCACGGCGAACCATGCCGCGGCGGCGGAGAAACGGCTCGCCGAGCTCAAGCCACGCAACTGGAGCGCGCAGCGCGACAAGGCGCGCATCGACGCGATGCTCGCGGCCGAAACGAAGCCAATCGATCCCAGGTACCTGATGCTGCGCTTTACCGAGGCGCTGCCGAAGGATGCAGTCGTGGTGGAGGAGGGGTTGACTTCGAGCGTGTCACTGCCCGGATTCCTGCCGCTGCGCGATCCGCGCGCTTTCTATGGGCTTGCCAGCGGCGGCCTGGGCTTCGCCGTGCCGGGCGCGATCGGCGTGAGCCTCGCCCTGCCCGGGCGCCCGGTGGCGGTGGTGGTGGGGGACGGCAGCACGATGTACGGGGTGCAGGCGCTCTGGACGGCGGCGCACCTGAAGCTGCCGATCACCTACATCATCACCAACAACCGCAGCTATCGCATCATCAAGGAACGCCTGGTGTCGTTTCGCGGCACCAGCAAATTCACCGGCATGGACATGCGCGACCCGGAAATCGACTTCGTGCATCTCGGACAGTCGTTCGGCCTCGCCGCGCGCAGCGTCACCGATCCGCAGGATATCGGCCCGGTGCTGCGCGAAGCCTTCGCCAGCGGCAAGCCCAACCTCGTCGACATCCGCGTCGCGGACGGGTTCGGCGCTTAGTAAGGCGTTCCGTCCTTCCTGCTGTACTTCCATTTGCCGTCCGGACCAAAGACGGCCAGGACGTCATTGTCCGGGTAGGTGACCGAGTCCCCGGCACTGCGGTCGCCGACCTCAAGGATCAACACGTCCTTCTGCGAACGATTGTGCAGATGATGCGCGTCGCCCGTGCCGGCCTTGAATCCTGCGCACATCCCGGCCTTGAGAAGGGTCTCGCCCGAATCCGCAATCAACACCGCCTCGCCCTCCAGCACGTAGACGAATTCGTCCTGCTTGGCGTGCGCGTGCCTTAGCGCTGAATACGCGCCCGGCGCGAGGTGAGTGAGATTCACGCCGAAATTCGCCAGGCCGAAAAGGTCACCGAGCGGACGCTTTAACCGACCTTCCACCATCGCCATCATTTCGGCCGGGTACCCGGCTGGCCTGGCGCGTGGCGGAGCGTCTGCCGCAATGATCGAGCGAGGCGTTTTAGCGTTGTCCATGTCAGTAGGTCATGCAAGCTGCGTTCAGGAGGCCGGCGGACATCGAGATCGCCGCGAGGACGATGCCGGTGGCGACCTGGCCTTCGGGAATGCGCCGCGAAACGTTGAGCAGGGAATAGCGCACGGCGACGTAAACGAGGAGTTGGACGATCGCCGCGATCAGGGCCCAAAGCATCATGTCCCAGGGGTGCACCGCCTGGAAGATCGAGGCCGCGAGCGGGAAGGTGAAGCCAAGGACCGATCCCGACAGGCTCAGCGCCGCGGCGATGTTGCCGTCCTTGATCAGCTTCAGCTCGTTATAGGGCGTGACCCAGAGGTAGGCGATCATGTAGGCGTAGATGAAGGCGATCGCGAGGCCGGCGTAGACCAGGAACTCGTCGAAGCCGGATAGCGAGAATTTCACGAAGTCCATGGTCGGCACCTCAGGAAAAGTAGTGGGGCAGGAAGCGGCTTGAATTTTTCGTGATCGGCGAATCGTCCTCGCGGATGCCGATGCCGGCGGGCTGGTCGCCGACGATCCAGGCGCCGATCACCGGGTAGCGGCCGCCGAACGCGGGCAGGGAAGCGACGCCCTGATAGACGAAGCCTTCATCGCCGTAGCCGCCGGGCTGCTGGCGCACCACGCCGCGGCTGCGAATGGTGACGTTGGCGCCTTCACGGGAGAGCAGGGGTTTCCTGACGTAGTCGGAGCCGAACTTCTGTGGCGTGAAATATGCGGGCAGCAGGTTGGGATGTCCGTAGTTCATCTCCCACAGGAGGACCAGCAGTGCCTTGTTGGAGAGCAGCATCTTCCACGCCGGCTCGATGAGCGTTGCCGGCCGGGAGATCAGGTGCTGGCCGAACTCCTCGCGCACCAGCCATTCCCAGGGGTAGAGCTTGAAGAGGGTGGCGACCTGCGCTTCCTCCAGGTCAACGAAACGCGCGCCATTCCAGCCCAGGTCCTCGATGTCGATGCGGCGCGCGTCCCAGCCGGCCTGCAGCGCGCAGTCGCGCAGGTACTCCACCGTGCCGAGGTCTTCGTCGTTGTCGCGCACGCTGCTCAGATGAAGTACGGCGGCGCCGGATGCGGGGCGCATGGCTTTCAGGCGGTCGATCAGCTTCTCATGCAATGAATTGAACTGGTCGGCCTCCGGCAAGACGTCCTCAAGCCACTGCCACTGCACGACGCTCGCCTCCAGCAGGGCGGTCGGCGTGTCGGCGTTGTACTCGAGCAGCTTGGGCTCGCCCTCACCATTCCAGCTGAAATCGAAACGCCCGTAGAGCGTGGCTTCGCGTCGCCGCCAGGACTCCGCCACAAGATCGTGGAACGCCTCGGGGATCGCGAACTGCGCAAAGCGCTTCGAGCGCACGGCCTCGTCGGCGGCGTTCAGGCACAGTTGGTGCATCTCCGCGGTGACTTCTTCGAGGCGATCGACCTCGGCGGAGGTAAAGGCGTAGCAGGCGGCCTCATCCCAATAGGTGCCGCCCATCGAATGGAAGAAGAACCCGGCTTCCTCGCAGCGCTGGCGCCAGTTGGCGCGCGGCTCCCGCTTTTCACGCCGCATTCTGGCGTCCTCGCGCGTCGCGCCGCACGCTAGCTGCCAGACGACGAGGAGTGGCCCGATGAGCCGAATCCGCCGCGCGAGATGCCGCCGGATCCACCGCCGCTGATGCCCATGCGCGCGGCGTGGGCGGAGAGCGATGAACTTGCAACCGAACCCGACGGCAGTCGCGTGGCTTCCATGGCGTTGGGACTGGAGACCGTCCGGTTGCGGCCGAAGAAACTCCAGCCGTTGGATGCGTAGTAGGGCGGGCCGTACATGTAGCTGGTGGAGTACCGGCCGTCTTTCACCGGCTCGCAAAGCGCAGCGTCGCTCCAGTCCTTGACGCAGCTTTGCAGGTTCGAATAGGCGTCGCGCTGCTCGACCGGCGAGCCGCAGCCGCCCAGGGTCGCGCCCCCCGCGAGTACCAGCGTGATTGCCGCACTGCGCTTCCTGACCCGAGCGCGCATGGTCCCTCCCCCCTGACGGAAAGTGTATTCCCCGGCGCGGGGCCGCGCTACTATTGCACCAGAGAACCGAAGGAGCCCCCATGAACGAAAGAGCCCGCCCCGAAGCCGTCGGCACGTCGCTGGAAAACTCGCCGTTTTTCATGCCGTTCTCGATGAACCGCGCGTTCAAGAAGGCGCCGCGCCTGCTGGCGCGCGCCGAAGGCATGTACTACTACACACCCGAAGGCCGCAAGATCCTGGATGGCACTTCCGGACTGTGGTGCGTCAACGCGGGCCACTGCAGGAAGCCGATCGTCGAGGCGGTGCAGAAGGCCGTGGCGACCCTCGATTTCGCGCCGCCCTTCCAGATGGGCCACCCGGCGGCCTTCGAATTCGCCGAAAAGCTGGCGCCGCTCCTGCCGAAAGGCGTGACTCGCATCTTTTTCACCAACTCCGGTTCCGAGTCCGTGGATACGGCGCTCAAGCTCGCGATCGCCTATCACCGCCAGCGCGGCGAAGGGCAACGCATCCGCCTGATCGGCCGGGAGAAGGGCTACCACGGCGTCAATTTCGGCGGCACCGCGGTGGGCGGCATCGTCGGCAACCGCAAGATCTTCGGCGCCCTGGTGACGGGGGTCGACCATATCCGCCACACGCACGATCCCGCGAAAAATGCGTTTTCGCGCGGCCAGCCGCAGCACGGCGCGGAACTGGCCGAGGACCTCGAGCGCCTGTGCCAGCTGCACGATCCTTCGACGATTGCGGCGGTGATCGTCGAGCCGGTCGCCTGCTCGGCGGGCGTCTTCGTGCCGCCGGTCGGTTACCTGCAGAAGCTGCGCGAGATCTGCGACCGGCACGGCATCCTGCTCATTTTCGACGAAGTGATCAACGCCTGGGGTCGCCTCGGCAAGCCGTTCGCGTCCGACTATTTCGGCGTCATCCCGGACCTCATCACCACCGCGAAGGGCATCACCAACGGCACGGTGCCGATGGGCGCGGTGTTCATGAAGGAAAACCTCTACCAGGCCTTCATGACCGGCCCGGAAAACGCGGTCGAGATGCCGCACGGCTATACCTATTCGGCGCACCCGCTCGCCTGCGCGGCGGGCCTGGGAACGCTCAAGGTCTACGAGGACGAAGGCCTGCTCACGCGCGTGGGCGAACTCGCCAGGTACTGGGAAGACGGCGCGCACTCGCTCAAGGACTGCCCGAACGTGGTCGACATCCGCAATATCGGGCTGATCGCCGCGATTGAACTCTCGCCCCGAGGCGGCGTGGTCGGCGCGCGCGGCATGGACGCGCACCTGAAGGCGTTCGAGAAAGGCACCTACATGCGCGTCACGGCCGACACCATCGCGCTGGCGCCGCCGCTGATCATCCAGAAATCGGAGATTGACCAGCTCTTCGGGACGGTGCGCGAGGTGCTTAAGACGCTCGCCTGAAAAAAAGAGGGGCGCCGCAGCGCCCCTCCCCGAACTCCCCGTCTTGACGCGGGGTATGCAGTAGTCGTGAGTGGGTTTCTTCCTGTTACTTTGCGGCGGCCCGCACCACGCCCAGGCGCCGGCCGCGGGCCTGCTGCTTCAGGCGCGGCGGGTTGACCAGGTCGCGCACGAAATTCGGCAGCGCGAACACGCCCTCGTGGGTTTCGCCGTTATAGAAGCGAAGGTCCTGGAGCTTGCGGTGCTCGATGCGGCGGTCGATCTCGTCCGCGGTCAGGGACTTGGGATCGAGCTTGTCCGAGCACACCGCCATCGTCCACTGGGCGCCGTAGAGCGGGATGTACATGGTGTACGGCCGCACGATGCGGAAGATCCCGTTCAAGCGCTGCGCAAGTTCCGCCACGCGCTCGGGCCGCGCCACCGGCGCGCCGATATGCAGCACCAGCGCTCCGCCCGGCGCGAGCGCTGTGCGGCATTGCTGGAAGAATTCGGCCGAGTAAAGCGGCTCGGCCGGGCCGATCGGATCGTTCAGGTCGAGCGCGATCAGGTCGAAGCGCTCGGCGGTCTCGCGGATGAACTTCGTGCCGTCGCCGATCAGCACGCGCAGCTTCGGGTTGTCGAAGGCGCCGCGGTGCACTGCGAAAAAGTGCTCCTTCGCGATCTTCACCACGTCCTCGTCAATCTCGCACATCGTGACCTGTTCGACCGAGGGGTGCTTGAGCGCCTCCTCGGAGGAGCCGCCGTCGCCGCCGCCCACGATGAGCACCTTTTTCGGCGCCGCGTGCGCGCTGAGCGCCGGGTGGATCAGGTTCTCGTGGTAGACGAATTCCTCCCGCTCGGAGGTCATGTTGTAGCCGTCGAGGCGGAAAATGCGGCCGTAGTGCGGCGTGTCGTAGACCTGCAGCTTCTGCAGCTTCGTCTGCCATTCGCCGACCTGGCGCGCGGCCTTGATGTAGAAGCCGGTGGAGTCGTTGAGCGGCTCCATCAGCAGGTGCTCGCCGCGGTCGACTTCATGGCGCGCGACCTCGGCGGGCTCGAAGTGGCCGACGAGCTGCTCGAACAGCTGGCGCGCCTTGGCCGAATTGTCGGCGCTGTAGTTGCAGACGTAGACGTCCAGCGTCAGCCCCCTGGTCTCGGGCCAGGTGTGGATCGCGAGGTGCGATTCGGCGAGCACCACGGTACCGGTGAAGCCCGAGCCCTCGAACTGGTGGAAGCGCGCGTCCATCACCGCGAGGCCGGCGGCCTGCACCATCCCGACGCACACTTGCTCGAAGCGCTTGCCGTCGAGCAGCAGCTGCGGATCGCAACGACAGCCGCTCAGATCGCCGATGAGATGCAGACCGTTCATGTCTGAGCTCCCCAGAAAATGCGAAGGCGCAACCCTCTGCCAAATTTTCCGGGCTGCGCCTCAGCGATACCGCCTCGCGGCGTACTACTGTGTTCGTCTGATTCGTTCAATTCTTTTCTGTGCCCTCGTTTTTGCGCATTTCTTCAACCGCCGCATCGATGAGCCTGCGTGCGATCGAGATTCTGCTTGGAAGTTTCGGCAATTGCAATACTTTGAACCACTTCGCATCCTCGATTTCTCCTGCCTGCGGACGAATTTCGCCGGACACCCAATCGCAGATGAACGCGATCATGAGCGAATTCGGAAACGGCCAGGGCTGGCTCGCGAAGTAGCGTATTTGCGACACTCGCACGCCGACCTCTTCTTCGACTTCACGCGCGAGACACTGCTCGAGCGTCTCGCCAGGCTCGACAAAACCGGCAAGGGCGCTGTACATGCCGGGCGGAAAGTGCGGGCTGCGGCCGAGCAGGATCTCGCCTTCGCGGCGCACCAGCGCCATCACCGCGGGAGAAATGCGCGGATAGACCGAAAGCCTGCATGCCGGGCAGGCGCGCGCCCGCTCCTCGGTTTTTACCTCTGTAGGCGTGCCGCAGCGGCCGCAATAGAGGTGGTTGCGATCCCAGTCGAGGAGCTGGATGGCGCGCCCGGCAAGCGCGAAATGCGCGTCTTCCAGGACCGAGAAAAGCGCGCGCAGGCCTTCCCAGGCGAGCCCGGCGGGCGGCGCCGGGGCGTCGGCGGGCGCTTCCGCGGCCCAGCAATCGATCCCCGCGAGACGCCCTAGATATAGTGTTCGAGCTGGCTCGAACCACAAGATATTGTTGTTTTTTTGCAACGGTAATGAGGCCCAGCTGGGCCTTGCGGGCACCCTGGGATCGTCCGAAGGCCTCGGACTGGGCGGTCCGAGCTCGACCAGGAGGCGGTCGCCCTTGAAGACGAACCAATGGGTCTCGCCGGCCTCTTTCGGCGCGGCGACAGCGGCTGCAAAGCCCTGCGGGCTGGTGAACGGCATTTCAGTCATGGACGGATTATAGGAAAGCGCTTGGCTATAATTTGCGCCTTCCCCGAATAAGTTTCCCGATGATTACGCCTGCACCTGAACGCGAGATGGCCGCTGCGCTACGCGCGTTGGCCATGGACGCGGTACAGGCGGCGAATTCCGGCCATCCGGGCATGCCGATGGGCATGGCGGAGATCGCCATCGCGCTGTGGCATCGCAACCTGTCGCACAACCCAGCGAACCCCGCGTGGCCCAATCGCGATCGGTTCGTGCTCTCCAACGGGCACGGTTCGATGCTGCTGTATTCCCTGCTGCACCTCACGGGCTACGACCTGCCGATGGCGGAGTTGAAGCGCTTCCGGCAGTTGCACTCGAAGACGCCCGGCCACCCTGAGTTCGGCTGCGCGCCCGGCGTCGAGACCACCACCGGGCCGCTGGGCCAGGGCATCTCGAACGCGGTGGGCATGGCGATCGCCGAAAAGCTGCTGGCGGCGGAGTTCAACCGGCCGGGACACGAAGTCGTCGATCACCGCACCTACGCGTTCCTTGGCGATGGCTGCATGATGGAAGGCGTGTCGCACGAATCCTGCGCGCTCGCGGGCACGCTCGGCCTGGGCAAACTGATCGCGGTCTACGACGACAACGGCATTTCCATCGATTCGGACAAGGGCAGCATCAAGCAGTGGTACACGGACGACGTGCGCCGCCGCTTCGAGTCCTACGGCTGGCAGGTGATCCACAGCGTCGATGGGCACGATGTCGACGCCGTCGATCGCGCGCTGAGGAAAGCCAAGCGCGAGACCTCGCGGCCGACCCTGATCTGCGCCAAAACCGTCATCGGAAAAGGCGCGCCGACCAAGGCGAACACCGGCGCCGCGCACGGCGCGCCCCTGGGCGAGAAGGAAGTCGCGGCGACGCGCGAGGCGATCGGCTGGCCGCATGCGCCTTTCGAGATTCCCGACGCTGTCCGCCAGGGCTGGGACGCCAAGGACAAGGGCAAACGTGCCGAGCGGCGCTGGAAACGGATTTTCTCGGCGTACGAAAAAGCGCATCCTGACCTGGCAAAGGAGTTCCTGCGCAGAGTAAAGGGGGATTTGCCTCCGAGCATTCCTGAATTGATCGGGTCCTTGATCAAGGACACAACCCTTAAAGCGGAGACGATCGCCACCCGCAAAGCGTCGCAGAACGCGCTGGACGCGCTGGTCCCAGCGCTTCCCGAACTGGTCGGCGGCTCGGCTGACCTCACCGGCTCCAACCTGACGATGGCCAAGGCCTCCAAGGCGATCGGCAAGGAAGGCGGCGGCAACTACCTTTTTTACGGCGTCCGCGAGTTCGGCATGGGCGCGATCATGAACGGCATCGCGCTGCACGGCGGCTTCATTCCCTACGGCGGGACGTTCCTGGTGTTCTCCGACTACATGCGCAATGCGCTGCGCATGGCGGCAATCATGGGCCTGCGCTCGATCTTCGTCTACACGCACGATTCGATCGGCCTGGGAGAAGACGGTCCGACGCACCAGGCGATCGAGCACGCAGCATCGCTGCGCATGATTCCGAACCTGGACGTCTGGCGGCCCTGCGACACGGCTGAAACTGCGATCGCCTGGGCGGCCGCGATCGGGCGCAAGGATGGCCCGACGGCGCTGCTGCTTTCGCGGCAGAACCTGCCGTTTGAAAAGAGAACGGATCAGGCCCTGGGCGAGATTAAAAACGGCGGCTACGTGCTGTCCGATGCGCCCGGCGCGAAAGCGGTACTCATTGCCACCGGATCTGAAGTGCAGCTGGCGCTCGCGGCGCAGAAGCTGCTCGAATTCCCGGTGCGGGTCGTCTCCATGCCCTCGACGGACGTGTTCGACAGGCAACCCGAGAACTACAGGGCGCAGGTGCTGCCCAAGGGTTTGCCCCGCGTTGCAATCGAGGCCGGCGTCACCGATTTCTGGCGCAAGTATGTGGGGCTGGAGGGCGCGGTGGTCGGCATCGACCGTTTCGGCGAGTCGGCGCCGGCGGCGGACCTGTTCAAGCACTTCGGCTTTACGCCGGAGAACATAGCCAAGGCGGTAAGGAGCGTAGTCCCATGACGATCAAGGTTGCCATCAACGGCTTCGGCCGCATCGGCAGGAACATTCTGCGTGCTTTCGGCGAGAGCAAGACAAAGCACGATCTGCAGTTTGTCGCCATCAACGACCTGGGCGACGCGAAAACCAACGCGCACCTGCTGAAGTACGACACTGCCCATGGTCGCTTCAGGGGAACCGTGGAAGTCAGCGGAAATTCAATGCAGGTTAACGGGCAGGGCATCCAGGTCGTCGCGGAACGCGACCCTTCCAAGCTGCCGTGGAAGGCGCTTGGCGTGGATATCGTCCTCGAGTGCACGGGCCTGTTCACCAGCAAGGCGAAGGCGGGCGCGCATCTCGCCGCGGGCGCGCGGAAGGTGATCATCTCGGCGCCCGGCGACAAGGACGTGGACCGCACCGTGGTATTCGGCGTCAACCACAAGGAGCTGAAGGGTACCGACACGGTGATTTCGAACGCGTCGTGCACGACAAACTGCCTCGCGCCGCTGGCCAAAGCGCTGGATGACCGGATCGGCATCGTGTCTGGACTCATGACGACGGTCCATTCGTATACCAACGACCAGGTACTCACCGACGTTTACCACTCCGACCTGCGGCGTGCGCGTTCGGCGAGCATGAACATGATTCCCACGAAGACCGGTGCGGCGGCGGCAGTTGGCCTGGTGCTGCCGCACCTCAACGGCAAGCTGGACGGCTATGCGATCCGCGTACCGACCCTCAACGTCTCGGTCGTCGACCTGACCTTCGTCGCCAAGAAGTCCACCACCGTGGAGGAAGTGAATCAGGCGCTGAAGCAGGCGGCCGAGGGCGATTTGAAAGGCATCCTGGAATACACAACGGAGCCGCTGGTGTCTTCGGACTTCAACCACAATCCGGCCAGCTCGATCGTGGATTCCCTGCTGACCAAGGTTTCCGGCGGCACGCTGGTGAAAGTCGCGAGCTGGTACGACAACGAGTGGGGCTTCTCCAACCGCATGCTGGATGTCACGGTAGCGCTGCACGGCGCAAAGTAATGGAATTCAAGCGGCTCGCAGACCAGGAGCTGCGTGGCAAGCGCGTCTTCATCCGCGCCGACCTCAACGTGCCGCAGGACGAAGCGGGCAGCATTACGGACGACACGCGCATCCGCGCCTCGGTTCCCGGCATCAAGCTTGCGCTGGAGAAAGGCGCGGCGGTAATGGTGACCTCGCACCTCGGGCGGCCGAAAGAGGGAGAGTTCGACGAGAAGGATTCCCTGGCTCCGGTCGGGAAACGGCTGTCTGAATTGCTCGGTTTTCATATTGAATTGATTCGCAATTGGACGGGGGGCGTAGACGTCGCTCCCGGCAAGGTCGTCCTGCTCGAGAACTGCCGCTTTAACGTGGGTGAGAAAGCCGACGACGTGGAACTGTCAAAAAAGATCGCCGCGCTCTGCGACGTCTATGTCAACGACGCTTTCGGCACCGCGCACCGGGCAGAGGCAACAACGCACGGCGCCGCGAAATTCGCCAAGGTCGCCTGTGCCGGCCCGCTGATGTCCGCCGAGCTCGACGCTCTTGGCAAGGCGCTCGCGCACCCGGCGCGCCCGCTGGTGGCGATCGTCGCCGGCGCCAAGGTGTCCACCAAGCTGCCGCTGCTGGAGGCGCTGGCGAAGAAGGTGGACCGGCTGATCGTCGGCGGCGGCATCCTGAATACCTTCCTGCTGGCTTCCGGACTGCAGGTCGGCAAGTCCCTGGTTGAAAAAGACCTGGCAAAGGATGCGGCGAAGATCATGGCCGCGACCGACGTGCCCATGCCGGAAGATGTGGTGGTCGCTACGGAAATCTCCGCGCGCGTGCGGCCCGTGACTAAAGCCGCAAGCGAAGTCGAAGCCGATGAAATGATCCTCGACATCGGCCCGAAGAGCGCGGCGACGCTGGCCGGCATCCTGAAGCAGGCCGGAACCATCGTCTGGAACGGCCCTGTCGGTGTATTCGAGATCGACCAGTTCGCCAAGGGCACCGAAACGATCGCCCGTGCGATCGCCGATTCGAAGGCGTTTTCCATTGCCGGCGGCGGCGACACCATCGCCGCGATCCACAAATTCGGCGTCACCGACGGCATCGACTACATCTCGACCGCCGGCGGCGCGTTCCTCGAATTTCTCGAGGGCAAGACCTTGCCCGCAGTAGCGGCGCTGGAGGAAAGGGCTTAGGCTAGCGGCATGCTGCGCAGCACGAAAATCGTCGCCACTCTCGGACCCGCATCTTCGGACCCTGCCGTTCTGGAGCAGATGGTGCGCGCCGGGGTCGACGTCGTGCGGCTGAACTTTTCGCACGGCACTGCGGACGATCACCTCGCACGCGCGGCGCTGGTCAAGGACATCAGCCGCAAGACCGGGCGCACGGTCGCGATCATGTGCGACCTGCAGGGGCCCAAAATACGCGTCGGCAAGTTCAAGAACGGCATGATCAACCTGCAGAAAGGGCAGAATTTCGTCCTCGACGCCGGCTGCGAAATGGGCGACGGCGATCGCGCCGGCCTGGATTACAAGGAGTTGCCGCGCGACGTCGGCGCGGGATCGGTGCTGCTGCTGGACGATGGCAAGATCGTCCTCGATGTGACCCAGGTGCGCGGGGAAGAAGTGCATACCAAGGTACGTCACGGCGGCGTGCTCTCGAACAACAAGGGCATCAACCGGCAGGGCGGGGGGCTTACCGCGCCCGCGCTCACGCCGAAGGACATCGACGACATCCGCACCGCGGCGAAGATCAACGCCGACTACCTGGCGGTATCGTTCCCCAAGACCGGCGCCGACATGTACATGGCGCGCGAGTTGCTGCGCGCCTCCGGCGGCAAAGCCTTCCTGATCGCCAAGATCGAGCGCGCGGAGGCGGTGACGCCGGCCGCGCTGGTGGACATCATGAACGCCTGCGACGGCATCATGGTGGCGCGCGGCGACCTGGCGGTGGAGGTGGGCGATGCCGCGGTGCCGGCGCTGCAGAAGCGCATGATCCGCCTGGCACGCGAACACAACAAGCTGACGATCACCGCGACGCAGATGATGGAGTCGATGATCGAGAGCCCGGTGCCGACGCGGGCGGAAGTTTCGGATGTCGCCAACGCAGTGCTGGACGGCACCGATGCAGTGATGCTCTCGGCCGAATCAGCGAGCGGCAAGTACCCCGTGGAAGCGATCGAGGCGATGCACCGCATCTGCGTGCAGGCCGAGCAGACCCAGCCGGTGAGCCTCGACCAGGATTTCCTGAATCGCGTGTTCACCCGCGTCGACCAGTCGATCGCGATGGCGGGGCTGTTTACTGCCTTTCACCTGAAAGTGAAGGCGATCGCCACGCTCACCGAATCGGGTTCGACCGCCCTATGGATGTCGCGCCTCAATTGCGGCGTGCCGATCTATGCGCTCACCGCGCAGACCGCGACGCGCTACCGCTGCGCGCTGTACCGGGACGTCTACCCGCTGATGGTGAAGTACGTCGGCCACGACCGCGAGGAACTGCTGGCCGAGGCTGAAAGGGTCCTGGTGGAGAACGGCGTGGTGCAGGACGGCGACCTGATCGTGCTCACCATCGGCGAGCCGATCGGCAAATCCGGCGGCACGAACACCATGAAAATCGTGAAGGTCGGCGAGCAGCGCAAGCGCTAGCGACCTTCGTACAAATCTCGTCCCTTTACAAGCGCGCGGATCTTGCCGTCCGCGATGTTGCGCTTCAGCATCCAGAAGCCGCAGTCGGGGTGGACGTATTTCACCCGCCCGCGCCCCAGGGTTTTCTCGGCGCGCTCGATGGCGCGCGCGATCGCGTTTGCGCTTTCGATTTCGGTCCGCTTGATGTCCACCACGCCCAGGCCGAAGCCGATCTCGCGCCGCAGCCCCTTGAATACCGCGATCTCTTCGGGCGGCCGGTGCGCGACTTCCATCACGATGTGGTCGACGCGCAGCGCGTTCAGGTAGTCGAGCAGCTGGTCCCAGCCGCCTTTCTGGATGCTTTGCCCGCCGTAGTTGCCGAAACACAGGTGCACCGCTGCCTTTGCCTTCTTTGGCACCGCCTTCAGCACCTTGTTCATCGCCGCGGCGGCCCACTTCCATTCACCCGGATGCCCCGGCAGGTTCGCTTCGTCCACCTGGATGACGTCCGCATCCAGGTGCTTCACTTGCGCCGCCAGCACGTCCGCGATCGCGTGCGCGAGCTTCTCGGGACTGCGGTAGTGCAGGTCATGCAGCGTTTTCGCCAGCATGTGCGGGCCGGTCAGCGTGAATTTGAGCGGCTTGCCGGCCAGACGCCGCGCCCGCGCGCAGGCCAGCGACAGGTTCAGCGTGCCGGCGCCAATCGCGCCTTCCACGACGCCGGGCGGCCGCGCGCGAAAGCGCATGCCCGCGCCCCTGGAGTAGGCGAGCCACTCCGAGAAACCGATCTCGCTGCGGATGCCGCTCATCGGCCGCGTGAAGTATTCGATCATGCCGTTGGTTTCGGGATGGTTCAGGTCGAAGCGGTACAGCTCGCCGTCGCAGACCAGGTCGATGCCGGCCTGCTCCTGCGTGTGCAGCACGACGCGCATCGCGTCCTCGAGCGCCTGCTCCGAGGGCGCGGCGGCCAGCCAGTCGGGCAGGGGATAGGAACCCACGACGGTGGTTTTTATCCGCGGCGATTTCATCGCGGTGATTATAATTCACCAGATGGTTAACTTCACCGGCATCGAAGCGCTCGAGGAGTTCATGACGCGCCCGTCGGCCGAACTCGCCGCGGATCTCGAGCGCGCGCCCGGCGATATCCTGATTCTCGGCGTGGGAGGCAAGATGGGCCCAACGCTCGCGCGCCTGGCGAATCGCGCGGCTCCCGGGCGGCGCGTAATCGGCGTGGCGCGATTCTCGGAGCCGGGAATGCGCGCCAAGCTCGAATCCCAGGGCATCGAGTGCATCGCCTGCGACCTGCTCGATCGCGCTGCGCTCGAGCGGCTGCCGCGTTCGCCGAACCTGGTGTTCATGGCCGGACACAAGTTCGGCGCCGCCGGCAATACCGCGTTTACCTGGGCCATGAACGTGCGCGTGCCCTACATGGTGGCCGATACCTTTCGCGATGCGCGGTCCGTGGTGTTCTCCACTGCCTGTGTCTATCCCTTCGCCGGGGTCACTGGCGCGGGAGCGCGCGAGGACACGCCGACCCTGCCGCCGCCCGGCGACTACGCCACCTCCTGCGTCGGCCGGGAGAAGGCGTTCGAATACGGGTCGCTGACCCACGGCACGCCGGGCCGGATCGTGCGCCTCGAGTACGCGATCGACATGCGCTACGGCGTGCTGCACGACGTGGCTGCGAAGGTCTTCGCCGGCCAGCCGGTGGACGTGACCATGGGCCACGTCAACGTCATCTGGCAGGGCGACGCCAACGAGCAGGCGCTGCGCCTGCTCGCGCACTGCACGGCGCCTGCGTCGCCCCTCAATGTCAGCGGCCCGGACGTCGTGAGCGTGCGCTGGCTGGCGGGTGAATTCGCCAAGCGCTTCGGCAAAAAAGCCGTAGTGACTGGAAGCGAGGCGCCCACCGCCTGGCTGGTGGATTCGCGGGCGGCGCAAAAGCTGCTCGGTGCCCCGCGCGTGCCGCTGGCGCAGATGATCGACTGGCAGGCCGACTGGATCGCGCGCGGCATGCCCGGCCTGGGCAAGCCGACGCATTTCGAAACGCGGGATGGAAAGTACTGAAGTCCGGTTGGAAGAACGGCATCTCGCTGGCTGCCTGCGTCTATCGCAGTCCGCGAACTGGAACCAGAACGAAGCTGACTGGCGCCTGATGCTCGGTTTCGGGCGCGGCTGGGGGATCACCGCAGCGGACGGCACGCTTGCCGCTTCCACGATTGCATTGCCCTATGGCTCGGGCTTCGCCTGGATCGCCATGGTGCTGGTGCTGCCCGAACACCGGCGCCAGGGCTACGCCTCGCGCCTGCTTCGGGTCGCGCTTGCCGAAATGGAAAAACAAAAGCGCGTCGCGCTGCTCGACGCCACCCCTGCCGGACACGAGGTGTATGTCCAGGAAGGCTTCCGCGATTTCTGGGGCTTCAAGCGCTTTTCCATCGCGAAGGCTCTCGGCGCGCAGGAAGAAGTGAATTCACTGGACGATTCCCATTGGGGCCGGATCCTTGCTCTGGACAGCGTCGCTTTCGGCGGTGCGAGGGAACCCGTGCTGCGAAATCTCGCCGCGCGCCAGCCAAAGGCGGCACTGGTTGCGGTGCGCAATGGCGAGATCGCCGGGTTCGTGCTTGCGAGGGAAGGGCGTGAAGCGCTGCAGGTCGGTCCGTTGGTGGCGCGCGACCCAGAGACGGCGCGCAAGTTGCTGAGCGGGGCGCTCGCGAAGTTATCGGGGCTCGTCTATGTCGATATCGCGAACCATGCGAAAGGTCTGCAGGCCTGGGCCCTGCAGCAAGGTTTCGAGATCCAGCGCCCCTTCACCCGCATGGCGCACGGCCCGGGGGCTTATGCCCCCGGGGATGCGTCGTTGATTTTTTGCCCAGCCGGCCCTGAACTGGGCTAGAGCAATGGATCCCCGCCTACGCGGGGATGACGCCGCCACGCGGCGTCACTTCGGCATCTTCACCGAGCGGTCGAGGAATTCGTTGGTGTAGGTGGTCTTGACGTCGAAGGGCTTGTCGATGCCGACGTAGTCGCGCACCAGCTCGTAGTCGGCCTTCATGCGCGCATCGTCATGGATGCCGAGCGCCACTTCGCGCGAGGTCTTGTCGCTCATCAGCACTTCCACCAGCTGCCAATTGACCAGTTCGTTGTCGAAATTGAGGGCGCCGTTGGCATCGATCAGCGCTTGCACGCAGGGCTTCGGATCCTTCACGCAGGCGGCGAACGCACGCTGCGTCACCTTGACGAATTTGTCGATGACGGGCTTGTTCTTCGCCAGGAACGCGGCATTCACGATCACCGAATTGCCGTAGGGGTTGAGTCCGACTTCGCGCCAGGCGAGGAAGCCCATGTCGGCGCCCAATTCCTTCTGGAAGATGTGGTGGATGTTGTAGAACGACGTGGTGACGTCGATGGCCTTGGATTTCAGCGCCGAGAGCTTGGCATTGGCGTCGATGTTCACCCAGGTCACCGATTTCGGGTCGATGCCGTTCGCCTTGGCGAGCGCCGGCCACATGGTGCGCGCGCCGTCGGCCGCGGGGTTGCCGATTTTCTTGCCCGGAAAATCCTTGATTCCCTTGATGCCCGAGCTCTTGAGCCAGTACATGCCCTGCGGCGAGTTGGCGTAGACGTTAAATACCGCCACGGTATCGGCACCCTTGCCCTTGGCGACGAGCACGCCGCCCATGTCGGCGAGGCCGATCGGGTTCGCGCCGGCGCCGACCTTCTGCGTCGCGAGCGCCGAGCCCTTGCCCGGCTCGAGGTTGAGGTCGATGCCCTCCTTCGCGTACCAGCCGAGCTTCTTGGCGTAGTAGTAGGGCGCGTGATCGCCGCCCGGCACCCAGTTCAGGATGAAATCGAGTTTTTGCTGGGCCGCGGCGGGAAAGGCGGCGAACGCCACTGCGGCGGCGATGAGAAATCTACGCATGGAGCCTCCTCATTTCAGAAGTCGCGATGTTACCATCCAGTAACCATCCGGTTAATATGCACCGAAGCCAGCTGCCCGCCGAAACACTCGCGCTGTTGCGTCGCGGCAGCGTCATCCCGGCGCACCTGCTCGCGCTGGACGCCGGCCGGGGGCTGGACCCGCGGCGCCAGCGCGCACTCACCCGCTACTACCTCGACGCGGGCTCCGGCGGCCTGGCAGTCGGCGTGCATGCCACGCAGTTCGCGATCCGCGAACGGGGCATGTACCAGGCAGTGCTGAAGCTCGCTGCGGACGAGGCGCGGTTCTGGGCCAAGCGGCCGGTTTTCCTCATCGCAGGGCTGGCGGGAAAAACCGATCAGGCAAGAAAGGAATCCGCGATTGCGCGCGAACAGGGCTATCACGCCGGCATGCTTTCGCTTGGTGCGATGAAGGGCGCGTCGGTGGACGAGCTCGTCGCGCATTGCGTGGCGGTGGCGGCGGATATTCCGCTGGTCGGTTTCTACCTGCAGCCGGCGGTGGGCGGAATCCATCTGCCGGCGGAGTTCTGGCGCCGCTTCTGCGAAATCGACAACGTCATTGCGGTCAAGATCGCGCCGTTCAACCGCTACCGCACGCTCGACGTGGTGAAGGGGCTGGTCGCGGCGCGCGCCGAGGATCGCGTCACCCTGTATACCGGCAACGACGACCACATCGTTCTCGACCTGCTGAGCCCGTTCGCAGTGAAGCGCGGTGGCGAAGAAGTCCGGGTCCGGATCAAAGGCGGCTTGCTCGGACACTGGAGCGTGTGGACGAAATACGCCGTTGAGCTGCTCGAACGAATTCAAAAGACAAAACCCTCGGAAGACCTGCTGGCACTCGACTCCAAAATCACCGACGCCAACAGCGCGTTTTTCGACGTCGCGCATGATTTTGCCGGCTGCATCGCGGGCTGCCACGAGGTGCTGCGGCGGCAGGGGCTGCTGGCAGGCATCTGGTGTCTCGACCCGAACGAGGGGCTTTCACCGGGGCAGGCCGCGGAAATCGACCGGGTCTATGCCGCGTATCCGGAAATGAACGACGATGCGTTTGTGCGCGCGAACGTTGAAAAATGGCTGTCCTAGATCTGCAGACCTACAGGGAAAAAGGCCATGCCACGGTAGCGGGCGTGTTCAGCGCCGCCGAAATGGATGCGGTAACCGAGGATATCGGGCGCTGGGGCGAGGAATTCCTGCGCGACTTGCCCGCCGCCCAGCGCCGCTGGTACGTGGACGGCGGAGTGAAGGCTCGCGAGGTCCTGCGCAAGCTCGACAATCCGCACCACTTCCGCGCATCGGTGCGCGGCCTGGCGCAGGATCCCCGGCTTGTCGCCCTGGTGGAAGGCGCGATCGGCCGCGGCGTGTCCGTATATTTCAGCCAGATCTTCTTCAAGGCACCTGAGGGCGGCGGCCCCAAGCCGCCGCACCAGGACAACTTCTACTTCGGCCCGCGCGACCCTGAGGCGCTGATTACCGCGTGGATCGCGTTCGACGACGCCACGACCGAGAACGGCTGCATGTATTTCGGCGAAGGCTCGCAGTTGCGTCCGCTGATTGCGCATACCGCGCCTCCCGGTGAACCTTTCAACCTCCAGGTGCCAGCGGTGGCCGCGGTGGCGATGACGCCCGCGCCGGTGCCCAAGGGCGGAGTATCTTTCCACCATGGCGGGGTGCTGCATCAATCCGGCCCGAATCATTCGCCGCGCTGGCGCCGCGCCTGCGCGCTGCACTATGTGAGCAACGACAACGCCTTCGACCACCCGGCGCTGCCCTTCGACGCCAAGATGTATCTGAGGATCACATGACAGACACCACCGTCCGGCGTATCGCGCTGGCGATCGCCGCGCACCTCGCGCTGATCGCCGCGTGGTATCTGTTCGTCAAGCTTGGCAATGTGCCGAAATTCGTCATGCCCTCGCCCGAGGCGACGCTCGATGCGCTGCTGCAGCCGAACTACAGCTGGTGGACCAACATCAGCGTTACTGCCACCGAGATTTTCGGCGGGTACTTCCTCGCGCTGGTCGCCGGCGTGGCGTTCGCGCTGCTGTTCAGCTGGTCGAAGGCCCTGGAATCATTCTTCATGCCGCTGCTGGTGTCGCTCAACATGATTCCCAAGGTGGCGCTGGGGCCGCTGATCATCGTCTGGTTCAAGTACGGCGTGTTCCCCAACACGGTCATGGCGTTTTCGATCTGCGTCTTCCCGATCCTGCTCACCACCGCGCGCGGCCTGCGCGAAGTCGAGCCCGAACTGCTCGACCTTGTGCACGCGCTGCGGGGCTCGCGCTGGCAGCTGTTCACCAAGATCCAGCTGCCGGGGGCATTGCCCTACATCTTCTCGGGCATGAAGGTCGCGGCCATCCTCGCGGTCGCCGGCGCGGTCGTCGGCGAGTTCCTCGGCTCCGACAGGGGCCTGGGCTACCTGATGCTGCAGGTACAGGTGACCCTCGATACGCCCGCAATGTTCATGGCGGTGATCCTGATTACGCTGCTTGGCATGCTCCTTTACGGACTGGTCCTGGGCCTGGAACGGCTGCTGGTCGTGAAGGATGCGCGGGTCTCCTGATGCCGACCGAACCCTTCATCCGCCTCAAGGGCGTAAGCAAGATCTACCGCAGCGGCCGGAAGGAGCACCTGGCGGTTTCGGATGCCACCTTCGACGTGATGCCGGGCGAACTGGTGTCGCTCGTAGGCCCTTCGGGCTGCGGCAAGTCGACCTTGCTCAAGGTGCTCGCCGGACTGCACAAGCATGACGCGGGCGAGGTGACGATGGGATCGGCGACGCATTCCTTCGACCCGTCACGCGACGTAGGCATGGTGTTCCAGGCGCCGCTGCTGCTCAAGTGGCGACGCATCCTGGAGAACGTGCTCTTGCCCGCGGAGATCCTCGGTTTACCGCAAAAAGAATCCAGGGAAAGGGCAACGAGCCTGCTCGCGCTCGTGGGCCTCACCGGCTACGAGGACAAGTATCCCTACGAACTCTCCGGCGGCATGCAGCAGCGCGCCGCGATCGCGCGCTCGCTGATCCATGATCCGAAGCTGGTGCTGATGGACGAGCCTTTCGGCGCGCTCGATGCGCTGACGCGCGAGAAGATGAACCTCGAGCTGCTGCGCATTTGGAAGGAGGCGGGCAAGACCATCGTCTTCGTCACGCATGGCATCTCGGAAGCGGTCTTCCTCGGCACGCGCGTGGTGGTGCTTACCGCGGGCCCGGCGAAGATGGCCGATAACTTCCAGATCGACCTGCCGCATCCGCGCACGCTCGACATGAAAACGCACGAGCGCTTCGGCGAGTACACGCGGCGCATCTACAAGCTGCTGGGGATGGAATGAAAAGATTTTGGCTCTTCATTTTTCTATTCTTGAATGGAATTGCATTTGCTCAATATCCGGTCAAACCAGTCCGGATGGTCGTCGCGTTCCCGCCGGGCGGCTCGACCGACCTGTCGGCGCGCGCCCTGGGGGAGAAGCTCTCGGCCGCGCTTGGCCAGCCGTTCGTGATCGAAAACAAGCCCGGCGCGAGCGGCAATATCGGCGCCGAGTCCGTAGCGAAAAGCGCGCCGGACGGCTACACGCTGCTCATGGCGGCGACCTCGTTTGCGACGGCGCCGGCCTTTTTCCCGCAGCTGGGTTGGGATCCGGTAAGGGACTTCGCCCCGGTGTCGATGGTGGCGACCGTGCCGATCATCCTCGTCGTGCATCCGTCGGTGGCGGCCTCCAATGCACGAGAGCTGATCGCCTATGCCAAAGCCAATCCCGGCAAGCTCAATATTGCGTCGCCGGGCGCGGCGACGCTGGCGCGCCTGACGGGCGAGTTGTTCAAGCAAGCCGCGGGAATCGATCTGGTGCTCGTGCACTATAAGGGCGGGCCGCCGGCGGTGGCCGACCTGCTGGGCGGCCAGTCGCAGGTCATGTTCGCGAACATCTCCGACGTGATCACGCAGGTGAAGGCCGGCAAGCTGCGCGCGCTGGCGGTGACGACCGCGAAGCGCTCGGCGATCGCGCCCGAGCTGCCGACGCTCGCTGAAAGCGCGCTGCCCGGATTCGAGGTCTCGACCTGGCAGGCTGTCGTTGCACCCGCCGGCACGGCGCGCGAGATCGTGCAGCGGTTGAACGCGGCGATCGTCAAAGCCATGGCGCTGCCGGACATCCGGGAAAAGTTCCTCTCCTTCGGCACCGACGCCGCGAGCAGCACGCCGGAGGAATTGGGACGGTTCCTGGCAGCCGAAGTGGCCAAGATCGGAAAGATCGCCAAGGACGTCGGTGCCAAGGTCGAATAGCTCCGCGCGGCGAGACCCGGAAAAGAACCGGGGGCGCATTCTCGCGGCGGCGCTGGAGGAATTCGCGCGCTATGGACTGGGCGGCGCGCGCGTCGATCGCATCGCGGCGCGCGCCGGTGCCAACAAGCGCATGCTGTACTACTACTTCGGCAACAAGGAGGCGCTGTTCCTCGCCGTGCTGGAGGCGCGCTATGCGCACATCCGCCGCGCCGAGCAGGGCCTGCACCTGGCCGACCTCGAGCCGCGCGAGGGCATGCGCCGGCTGGTGGCGTTCACGTGGAACTACTACCTGAAGCACCCTGAATTCCTGACGCTGCTCAACAGCGAGAACCTGCACCGCGGGCGCCACCTGCGGCGCTCGCGCCAGATCGCGGCCATGCATTCGCCGCTGGTGGCGATGCTGCGCGGGCTGCTCGAACGCGGCGTGCGCAAGGGCCAGTTCCGGCGCGGCGTGGACCCGGTGCAGCTCTACATCTCGATCGCCGGGCTGGGCTACTTCTACCTGAGCAACCGCCATACGCTATCGACGATTTTCGAGCGCGACCTGCTGGCCGCGCGCTACAAGTCCGAACGGCTCAAGCACATGACCGAGCTCGTCCTGGGTTACCTGTCGAAGTGAGAATCGCGCTCTGCAACGAAGTGATCGCGCCGATGCCGTTCCCGCAGCAGTGCGAATACGCGGCGAAGCTCGGCTACGACGGCCTGGAGGTCGCGCCGTACACGCTGTCAGACGAGCCGCATCGCCTGGGCGCGGCGCAACTCGCGGTGGCGCGCGCCGCCGCCGCGGACGCCGGCATCGCAGTCACCGGCCTGCATTGGCTGCTGCTGAAGCCTTCCGGCCTATCGATAAGCTCGAGAGACGACAACATCAGGAAGAAAACCGTGGACGTGATGCTTGCGCTCATCGATCAGTGCGCCGAGCTCGGCGGACGCTACCTGGTGCACGGCTCGCCGCAGCAACGGCGCCTGGAATCGGGCGATACGCGTGCCGCGGCGATGGCGCGCGCGCAGGAATCCTTTGCCGCGGTGGCCGGGCGCGCAAGCAAGGCCGGCGTGGTCTATTGCATCGAACCGCTCTCTTCCGACCAGACGCCGCTCATCAACACGCTGGAAGAGGCGGCGGCGATGGTCAAGGCAATCGACAGTCCCGGCGTGCGCACGATGCTGGACTGCAGCTCGGCCGGGCGCATGGAAACACTGCCGCTGCCGGCGCTGGTGGACAGCTGGCTGCCTAAAGGCATGCTCGCGCACGTGCAGGTCAACGACCGCAACCGGCGCGGCCCCGGCCAGGGCGAGCAGCGCTTCGCGCCGCTCCTCGCCGCGCTGGTGCGCCACAAATACGCCGGCGACATCGCCGTCGAGCCCTTCGACTACGTGCCCGACGGCCCCGCGGCCGCTGCGCGCGCCATCGGCTACATCCGGGGCATCCTCGAGGCACTGCAGGATCATTGACCTTGGCTTATCCGGTTTCCATCAAGGGCGTGTTGCTTGTCGAATGGAAAGTGCTGCTGGTCCGAAACGACCGCAACGAATGGGAACTGCCCGGCGGACGGCTCGAGAACGGCGAGACGCACGCGCAGACGCTGGTGCGGGAATTCACGGAGGAACTCGCTATCGACGTGGAGCCGCTGGAGTTCATCGACGCCTACGATTTCGAGGTGATCCCCTCCAGGCACGTGCACATCGTTACCTACGGCTGCCGCTTGCGAGGGCAATTCGCGCCCGCACTGAGTGCGGAGCACAAGGCATTCGGCTTGTACGCAATCGACGATCTTGGACGCATCCCGCTGCCGGCGGGTTACGCCCGGTCGATCAGGTCATGGAGCGCGCAACTCAAGCCTACTTCGACGGCATGACCTTGCTCGAGTAGGCGTTGGTGAAGACGTCGTCGACCTTCACCGGCTTGTCGGGCTTGTTCTGCGCGAAGGTGATATCGATCGTGCGCTGCATCAGGTCGCGCTCGATCCAGCCGATGCCGTGCTTCCTCGAGCGCTCGGTGATGCACAGGTCGTAGATCTGCGGCGTGGTGTTGAACAGCGACTCGGCGTCCAGCCCCGGCACCACGGCGGCCATGGCGTCGATCGCCTCGCGCGGATTGACTTGCGCGTCGCGCCAGCCTTTGTGCGTGGCGCGCAGGAAGCGCTCGATGAGCTTCGGGTTGCGCTTCTCCAAATCCGTGTTGACGAAATAGGTGTGGCCGTAGATCGGCAAGCCGTAGTCCGCCCACAGCAGGTGCCCGACGTTGCCCTTGCCGAGCACTTTCTCCCATATGGCGAAGCTGGTGTACAGGTCGAAGGACGCGTCCACTTCGCCGCCGGCGACGATTGCCTGCTTGCCTTCGGGCTTGACGTTGACGAGGGTGACGCCATTTGCGTCCAGCTTGTTGATCGCCGCGAAGGCGGGCCACAGGACGCGGTGCGAATCAGCAGGCGGTACGGCGATCTTCTTGCCGATCAGGTCCTGAGGCTTCGCGATGTTGGCGCTTTTCTTGAAAAAGACGTTGTTGGCGGCTTTGTCGAACACCACGGCGACCATGCGCAGGTCCGCGCCCTTGGAGATTGCCGTGATCACGGTCGGCGCATCCGAAATGCCGAGGTCGGCCTGCTTCAAGTCGACCTTCTTCGCGCTGTCGGCCGAGCCCGAGCCGCGCACGATGGTGAGGTCGATGTTCTCCTGTTTGTAGTACCCCCTCTTCAACGCCAGGTAGATCGGCGAGTGGTCGGCGAGCTGGAACCAGTTGAGCTGCAGCGTGAACTTGTCCTGCGCGCCGGCGGGCAGCGCGAGGGCGGCGAACAACAGGGGCAACAGGCGTTTCATGGACTCCTCCTATCTGTCAGTGTACGGCTTGCTCGCGAAAGGCCCAGGGCGCGACCAGCTGCTCGACGGCCACTACGACGCCATAGAGCACGAGGCCGAGCGCGGAGATGAGGAACAAAGAAGCGAAGATCGACGGTGTTTCCAGCGTCACCCCGCCAGTGATGATGAGCGAGCCCAGGCCGCGCTCGGAGGCAACGAACTCGCCCACGATGGCCCCAAGCACGCTCATGGTCGCATTCAGCTTCAGTCCCGTGAAGATGTAGGGCAGCGCGTTGGGGAAGCGAATCTTCATGAACACCTGCCAGCGGCTGGCGCGCAGGGACCGGACCAGGTCGAGCATCTCGGGCTCGGCGGTGGCCAGGCCCACCGCCGTGTTCACCACCATCGGGAAAAACGCGATGGTGGTGCCGATGACGATGTTCGGCCATACGCCGTAGCCAAGCCAGATGACGAACAACGGTGCGAGCGCGATTTTCGGCAGCGTATTGAACAGCACCAGCACCGGCATGACCGCGCGCATCAGCATGTCGTTCCACACCACGACCACCGCGAGCGCGACGCCGAGCACGGCCGAGAGCGCGAAGGCGCCGAGCACCGCATAGAACGTGGCCAGGAAATTCGCGGTCCACTGGTAGTTGGGCCGCGCATAGGCGCCCAGCGCGGACCAGGGCGAGGGCAGGATGTATTCCTTCACCTGCCAGAAATCGACCGCGAACTGCCACGCCAGCAGCAGGCCCAGCATGACAAGCGCGCTCGGTACGTAATACCAGACCGCCTGGCGCCAGCGCTGCTCCTGACCTTGACTCGCCATCCGCGCTCCGTCGAGAATGCATGTAACGAACTGGTTAAATCATGGAACGCGCGATGAGCGCCGTCAAGCTGAAAATCGTGTCGGTCGATTTACTGGAACGGGACGTGAAGCTGCGCATGCCATTCCGCTTCGGCGTGGTGACGCTGACCGAGTCGCCGCAGGCTTTCGCGCGCTGCCGCATCCGCACCGAGGACGGCCGGGAAGCCGAGGGCGCGGCCGCGGAATTGCTCGCGCCCAAGTGGTTCGACAAGAACCCGGCGCTCTCGAACGAGGACAACTACGAACAGCTGCGTGCCTCGCTGCGCACCGCGCGCGATCGGTACATCGCGCACGAAATGGACACGGCGTGGCGCCACTCGTCGCCGACGAAGGGACTGGTGGAGAACTACGGCCCGGCGCTGCTGGATCGGGCGATCCTCGATGCCTTGTGCCGTGCGCTCGGCGTCTCCTTTTACGATGCGGTAAAGAGCAATTTGATAGGGGCCGGGAAGTTCGATGGCATGGACCTGCCTCGACACTTCTCGAAGCTGACTGAAAGGCAATCGATCGCCGCGCGGCATACCGTCGGCCTGGTCGATCCGATCACCGCCGCCGATCAGAGCGAGAGGGTGAATGACGGCCTCCCCGAAACGCTGGAGGAAGTCGTCGCGCGCTACGGCCAGCGCTGGTTCAAGCTCAAGGTCGGCGGCGACGCGAAGGCGGATGTCGCGCGGCTGAGCTCGATCGCTTCCGTGCTCGATCGCATTCCCGGCGCGTACCACGCGTCGCTGGACGGCAACGAGCAGTACGAGGACATGGCGGGTGTTGCCGAACTCTGGTCTAGGATGAAGGCCGAGTCCAGGCTCAAGCGGCTGGTCGAGAGCATCATCTTCATCGAGCAGCCGGTGAAACGCCAGAAGGCGCTGGAGCGGAAAATCGCCGGCATCGACAAGCCGGTGATCATCGACGAATCGGATGATTCCCTCGATGCCTTCCCGCGCGCGAAGGCGCTCGGCTACAAGGGGGTGTCCTCCAAGACCTGCAAGGGCATCTACAAATCGCTGATCAACCGCGCGCGCTGCGAAGCATGGGGCCAGGATTACTTCATGTCGGGCGAGGACCTCACCATCCAGCCCGGGCTTGCGCTGCAGCAGGACTTGGCGCTGGTCACGCTGCTGGGGATCACGCACGTCGAGCGCAACGGGCACCACTATGTAAATGGCATGGCAGGGCTTGGCCGCGGCGAGCAGGACGCATTCCTCGCCGCGCACCCGGACCTGTATGAACGCAGCTACGGCGCGGTGCGCGTGAGGATCGCGAACGGCGACCTGTCGATCGCCTCGCTCGCATGCAAGGGTTATGCGAGCGCCGCAATGCCGGACTGGTATTCAATGAGGGAGATGTGATGCAACGGAGGGAGATGTAATGCAGAAGCGCATCGGCATCATCATGCACGGCGTCACCGGGCGCATGGGCATGAACCAGCACCTCATCCGCTCGATCCTCGAGATCCGCAAGCA
>Ga0105242_10000684_pt1 | contig 26626 bp, 22 predicted proteins | sample KBSM24metaG_FD_81521 | JGI IMG/M metagenome (GOLD analysis project Ga0105242, IMG submission 81521) | Miscanthus rhizosphere microbial communities from Kellogg Biological Station, Michigan, USA - KBS M2-4 metaG | ecosystem: Host-associated > Plants > Roots > Rhizosphere > Soil | place...
AACCTCGTGGCGGACAGGTTCGACCTGCGGCGCGATATCACCTTCAATCAGCGCATCGCGGCCGCACGCTGGGACGACACCGCGGACGAGTGGGAGGTGGAAACGGCAGGCGGCTTCAAGGCGCGCGCGCGCTTCCTCGTCACGGCGCTCGGGCCTCTGTCAGCGCCGGTGATGCCCGATATCCCCGGAGTCGGTGATTTCGCCGGCGAGGCGTACCACACGGGCTTGTGGCCCCACCGGCCGGTATCGTTCGAAGGCAAGCGCGTCGGCGTGATCGGCACCGGCGCCACCGGCGTGCAGGCGATCACCGAGATCGCCAAGACCGCCGGCCATCTGACGGTTTTCCAGCGCTCGCCCAACTGGTGCGCGCCCCTGCGCAACAGCGCGATCGACGCCGAGACGCAGCGCCGCATCCATGCCACGTACCCGGAAATCTTCGCCAAGTGCCGCGATTCCTACGGCTGCTTCATCCACGACGCGGACCCGCGCAACGCGATGGAGGTCAGCGCCGAAGAGCGCGAGGCGCAGTACGAGAAGACCTACGCGCAGCCCGGCTTCGCCAAGTGGATGGGAAATTTCCGCGACGTGCTGATCGACGAAGCGGCCAATGCGACGCTCACCGCGTTCATGGAACGGAAGATTCGCGCGCGCATCAAGGACCCCGCGGTGGCTGAACTGCTGATCCCGAAGACTCACGGCTTCGGCACCCGCCGCGTTCCCCTGGAAAGCGGCTACTACGAGGTTTTCAACCAGGCGAACGTGCATCTCGTCGACCTGCGCGCGACACCGATCGAGTGCATCACGTCAGCCGGCGTCCGCACTAGGGCGCTCGAGCGCGCACTTGACATGATCGTCTACGCCACGGGCTTCGACGCAATCACCGGCGCATTTGACCGGATCGAATTCCGCGGCGTCGGCGGCCAGACCCTGAAGGAAAAGTGGGCCGCGGGCCCGCGCACCTATCTCGGACTGCAGGCGGCCGGGTTTCCGAATCTCTTTACCCTGATCGGCCCGCACAGCGCGGCCCTTTTCTGCAACATGACGCGCTGCATCGAGCAGAACGTCGACTTCGTCGTCGCGCTGCTCGCCCACATGCGCGCGCGAGGCAAGGTGCGCGCGGAAGCCGCCGCGCCCGCCGAGGCCGAGTGGACCGCGCACGTGCACGAGGTCGCGTCACGAATGCTGTTCACCCGCGTGGACTCCTGGATGACCGGCGTGCACTCGGCGGTGAGGCATCCGCGCGGCCGAACGGCCATGGTCTATGCCGGAGGCGCACCCAAGTTTCGCGAACGCTGCGAGGAGATAGCCGCGTCGGACTACGCGGGGTTCGAGCTGCGCTGATCGCGTCGAGCTATAGCCAGCGCTTGCGGCGGCGGTAGGATTTCACGTCGCGGAAGCTCTTGCGGCCGCCGGAAGAAAAGCCGAGGTAGAACTCCTTCACGTCCTCGTTCTGGGCCAGCGACTGCCCCTCGCCGTCCATCACCACGCGGCCGTTTTCCAGGATGTAGCCGTAGCCCGCGTAGCGCAGCGCCACATTGGTGTTCTGCTCGGCAAGCAGGAAGCTCACGCGCTCCTTCTGGTTCAGCCCCTTGACGATCTCGAAGATCTCTTCGACCAGCTGCGGCGCGAGGCCCATCGAAGGCTCGTCCAGCAGGATCATCTTCGGGCGCGCCATCAGCGCGCGGCCAATCGCGGTCATCTGCTGCTCGCCGCCCGAGGTGTAGCCGGACTGGGAACCGCGCCGCTGCTTCAGGCGAGGGAAATACGTGTAAACGCGCTCCAGTCCATCGCGGGTCTCCGCGCCGCTGCGCGTGTAGGCGCCGGTCAGAAGGTTCTCCTCGACGGTCAAGTGAGCGAAGCAATGCCGGCCTTCCATCACCTGGACGACGCCGCGCTTGACCAAATCCGAAGGGGAAAGTCCCTCGATGCGCTCTCCGAGATACTCGATATATCCCTTCGTCACTTCACCCCGCTCGCCCTTGAGCAGGTTTGAAATCGCGCGCAATGTCGTCGTCTTTCCGGCGCCGTTGGCGCCCAGCAGCGCCACGATGCCACCTTCGCGCACGGTGAGCGACACGCCCTTGAGCACGAGGATGACGTGGTTGTAGATCACCTCGATGCCGTTTACCGACAGCATCACTGGAACGGCGGACATGAAAATCCTCGAAAAAACGGCGCCGGGCAAAAACCCGGCGCCGCCGATGGAGTCAAAGACGAGAAATCAGCCGGCTTCCTTGGCGCAGTCGCGCTTGGTGATCTTCTTCTCCGTCGCGTATTTTTCGGCTGAGGAGCGGATCATCGGCTTGAGAATGCTGTTGTCGGCATGAATCACGCCGGGATGGACCTGCCATTTCTTGCCGTCCCAGGTTTCGATCTGCGCCTGCGCTTCACCTGCATGGTTGGCGCATGAGGTGCTGATCGGCGTCATGAAGCCGGTAAATCCGAGTTTCTTGATCATCGCCGGATCAATCGACAGGTTTTCCAGGCCCCAGCGCACCTGCACGCCGGTCAGCGGCTTCTTGCCGTAGTTGACTTGCGCCTTGCGGACCGCCTCGACGGTGACCATCGCCGCCGCCATGCCGCGGTTGTAGAGCACTTCGCCGATTTCTTCCTTTTTGCCGGCGCCCTGGCCCTTGTCGTAGACATACTTGATCATGTCCTTGTGGACCTGCCCCTGGCCGGCCGGCGCGAGAAACACAAGCGCGTTGTAGCCCTTTGCGCCGTCGCCCGCGGGAATGACATCGGGTTCCGCCCCTGACCACCACACGCCGTACATTTTTTCGCGCGGATAGCCTGTCGCGACCGCTTCCTTGATGGCGGTGGAGTTCATTACGCCCCAACCCCACAGAAACACGTAGTCCGGACGCTGCTGGCGGATCTGCAGCCAGGTCGACTTCTGCTCCACGCCCGGGTGGGTCACCGGCAGAAGCTGCAGCTGGTAGCCATGCATCTTGGCACGCTCCTCCAGCAATGCGATCGGCTCCTTGCCGTAGGGCGAGTCGTGGTACACGAGGGCGATCTTCTTGCCCTTGAGCTTGTCGAGGCCGCCTTCTTTCTTGCCGATTTCCTGGACCAGCATGTCCGCCGCGTCCCAGTACGTCCCGCCGAGCGGGAAATTCCATCCGAACACGGATCCGTCAACCGAATCCGCACGCCCGTAGCCCGTCGTAACGATCGGAATGTGGTCGGCGAACGACTTGTCAGTCAAGGCGAACGTGATGCCGGTCGATAGCGGGTGGAATGCAGTCGCGCCGGTCGGACCCTTGCCCTTGAGGCGCTCGTAGCACTCCACGCCCTTGTCGGTGGCGTACCCGGTCTCGCACTCCTCGAACGTGATCTTGACGCCGTTGATGCCGCCGTCGCGTGCATTGACCAGCTTGAGGTAGTCGACATAGCCGTTGGCGAACGGAATGCCGTTCGGCGCGTAGGCGCCCGTGCGGTAGGACAGAACCGGGAAAAACTGTTCCTTGGCCTGGGCCAGCGCCGAGGTGCTGCCGATCGCCGCGATGGCGGCGGACGCGGCCAGCATTGCAATTTTCGCTTTCATTTCAAACCTCCTCCAGTGAACTCCAGGCAGCATGATAACTCCGTCAGTGCGGGAAAGGCCAAAGGCGGAGTTTCTCCTTGCCGACCGCCCACAACCGGGCCAGGCCGTGGGGTTCGACGATCAGGAAGAACACGATCAGCCCCCCGAATATCATGGACGCAAGGTGCGACGAAGTGGCCGTCGACATCTGCACCCCCAGCCAGCTGGGGACCTGGTCCAGCAGTATCGGCAGAGCGACGATGAACGCCGCCCCGAAATAGCTCCCCAGCAGCGAGCCCATGCCGCCAATGATGATCATGAACAGCAGATTGAGGGACAGGTTCAGGTTGAACGCCAGCGGCTCCCAGGCCCCCAGGTAGACGAAGCCCCACAGCGCGCCGGCCACGCCGACGTAGAAAGAACTGACCGCGAAGGCGGTCAGTTTGGCGTAGACCGGCCGGATGCCGATCACCTCGGCGGCGACGTCCATGTCGCGCATCGACATCCAGGCCCGTCCAATGTGGCCGCGCACCAGATTCTTCGCCACCAGCGTGAAGAAGACCAGCACGGCAAGCAGCAACAGGTACTTCTCGGCCGGCGAGTCCACCTTCCAGCCGAAGATCACGATCGGCGCGGTCGAGACCGACCCTGACGAGGAGTAGTTGGTGAACCATTTCACGCGCGCGAACAGCCAGTCGGTGAAGAACTGCGCGGCCAGCGTCGCCACCGCGAGGTAGAGCCCCTTGATGCGCAGGCTCGGAATGCCGAACAGGATGCCGACCGCCGCGGCGATCAGCCCGGCAAGCACCAGCACGACGAGAAAATTCAGCTGGGGAACGCGCAGCGCCAGGTTATACGCCGCATAGGCGCCGACCGACATGAACGCGGCGTGACCGATCGAAATCTGTCCGCAATATCCGACCAATATGTTCAGGCCGATCGCCGCGAGCGTCAGGATCAGGAACGGGATCAGCAGCGACAGGAAGACGTAGTCCGAGACGAACAGCGGCACCGCGCCGAAGGCGAAAATCAGCAACAGGCCCATGAAGACGCGGTCCTGCAGGATCGGCAGCATCTGCTGGTCCGAGACATAACTCGATTTGAACTGCCCGTTTTCGCGGTAGAACATGGCGAGGGGTTTCCTATACGCGGTCGATGTTCTTTTCGCCGAACAGGCCCTCGGGCCGCACCAGCAGGAACAGGAGCGCGAGCACGTAGGCGAACCAGTTCTCGATGCCGCCACCGGCGAGATCGAAGGCCTTCACCAGTATCGGGCCGAGGAACACCTCGGCCATCTTTTCGCCGACGCCGATGATCAGCCCGCCGACAATGGCGCCGGCGATCGACGTGAAGCCACCCAGGATCACGACCGGCAGCGCTTTCAGCGCCACCTGGGAGAGCGAAAACTGCACGCCGAGCTGCGAACCCCAGATCACGCCCGCGACCAGCGCGACGAAGCCGGCGACCGACCAGACGATGACCCAGATGCGATTGAGGGGGATGCCGATCGACTGCGCCGCCTGGTGGTCGTCCGCGACCGCGCGCAACGCGCGGCCGGTCGCGGTTTTCTGGAAAAACAGCACGAGACCCGCCACGAGCATCGCGGCGATGAATGCAGCGACAAAATCCTCCTTGTTGACAAGGATGCCGCCCTGGAAGACGCTGTCCAGGATCATCACGGGTTCCTTCGGGATCCCGAGGTCGATCTTGTAGATGTCGCTGCCCCACAGCGTCTGGCCGAAGCCGTCGAGAAAATAAGTCACGCCGAGCGTTGCCATCAGCAGCGCCACGCCTTCCTGGTTGACCAGCGGCCGCAGCACAAGACGCTCGATGAGCCACGCGAGGCCGAACATGATGACGGTCGCAAGCAGGATCGCCAGCCAGAGAGGCATCTGCTCGGCGAGCCGCGCCACCGCCAACGCCGCGAACAGCACCATCGAGCCCTGCGCGAAATTGAACACGCCGGAGGCCTTGAAGATGAGCGCGAAGCCGAGCGCGACCAGCGAATACAGCACCCCCGCCATCAGGCCGCCGAGCAGCACTTCGACATAGAATCCCGGCGGGGACGCGCCGGTCGCCAGCGGCAGCACCAATCCAGCCAGCAAAACGGCCCCCAACGTCAGGACTGGCCAGTGCTTGCTCATGGCACTGATGCGCGAGCGCGTTCCACTAGTGGCTCACGCCAAGATAGGCTTCGATCACCGCCTGATTGGCGCGCACCTCATCCGGCGTTCCATCGCCGATCTTCTTGCCGTAGTCGAGCACCAGGACGCGATCGGAAATATCCATCACCACGCTCATGTCGTGCTCGATCAGCACTATCGTGGTGCCGAACTCGTCGTTGACGTCGAGGATGAAGCGGCACATGTCCTGCTTCTCTTCCATGTTCATGCCGGCCATTGGCTCGTCCAGAAGCAGGATGCGCGGCTCCATCGCCAACGCGCGGGCGAGGTCCACGCGCTTCTGCAGGCCGTAGGGGAGTTGTCCGACCGGCGTCTTGCGGTAAGCCTGGATTTCCAGGAAATCGATGATGCCCTCGACCACCTCGCGTTGCGCAATCTCCTCGCGCAATGCGGGGCCGATGCGCAGTGCCTGCAGCAGTATGTTGGAGTGCATTTTCAGGTTGCGCCCGGACATGATGTTGTCCAGCACCGACATGCCCTTGAACAGCGCGAGGTTCTGAAAGGTGCGGGAAATTCCGCTGACCGCGACCTCGTGCGGATCCATGTCGTGGTACTCGCGGCCCAGGTAGCGGATGGTGCCTTCCTGGGGATGATAGACGCCGTTGATGACGTTCAGCATCGAGCTCTTGCCCGCGCCGTTCGGGCCGATGATTGCCCGCACCTCGTGCTCGCGCACGTCGAACGAGACATCGCTAAGCGCCTTTACGCCGCCAAACGACAGAGACACTCCGTCGAGCGCCAGGATTACTTCTCCGAGGCGCTGCGCGCGCTCGTGCGCCAACCCGGTCACTAGGCCGCTTTCCGCGCCGGCGCCGGCGCGAAAGTCTTCGCGTCGCGGATTTTCAGGTCCGCGGAGATTGACCCGGTGCGGCCATCCTCGTAGCGCACCTGCGCTTCGACATGCACCATCGGCTTGCCGGCGTACAGCGCGTCCACAAGCGTCGCGTATTTTTCCCCCACATGCAGGCGGCGCACCTTGCTGGTACGGGTAAGCTCGCCATCGTCCGCCTCGAGCTGCTTGTGCAGGATCAGGAAGCGGTGGATCTGCGACGCCGCGATCTCCGGCTCGCCGGCAAGGTCGCCGTTCACCTTTTCGATGCACTCCCGCACCAGCTCGTAGACTTCGTCGCGCGAAGCAAGATCGACGTAACCCGAGTAGGGCATGCCGCGTTTCTCCGCCCAGTTGCCCACCGCTTCCATGTCCATGTTGACGAAGGCGCAAACGCGGTCGCGGCCGTGCCCGAAGGCCACCGCCTCCTTGATGAACGGGAAGAACTTGAGCTTGTTCTCGAGGTACTTGGGCGCGAAAAGCGAGCCGTCGGCGAGCTTGCCCACGTCCTTGACACGGTCGATAATCTTCAGATGCCCGTCGGCATCGACATAGCCGGCGTCCCCGGTATGAAACCAGCCCTGCGCGTCCTTCGATGCCGCCGTCGCCTCCGGGTTCTTGTAATACTCCTTGAACAGGCCCGGAGAGCGGATCAGAAGTTCGCGCTCCGGGGTAAACGAGAGTTCCACTCCCTTCACCGCCGGGCCGACCGTATCGGACTTCACCTGGCCGTTGGGCTGCACGCAGACGAAGACGCTGGTCTCGGTCGAACCGTAGAGCTGCTTCAAATTGATGCCGAGGGAGCGGTAGAAGCGGAACAGGTCCGGACCGATCGCCTCGCCCGCCGTATACGCGACGCGCACTCGGCTCATGCCCAGCACGTTCCTCAGCGGCCCGTAGACGATCGCATCGCCCAGCCGGTACAGCAGCCGGTCCATCGCTCCGACGCTCTTGCCGTCCAGGAGATCGCCGCCGACTTTGCGCGCCACTTCCATGAAATAGCGGTACAGCGAACGCTTGAGCGCGCTCGCATCTTCCATGCGGATCGAAACCTGGGTGAGCAGCGCCTCGAACACGCGCGGCGGCGCGAAATAATAGGTAGGACCGATGTCGCGCATGTCGCTCATCACGGTCTCGGCCGATTCGGGGCAGCAGATGCAATAGCCGGTGACGAACGGCTGCGCATAGGAAAAGATGTTCTGTCCGATCCAGGCGGGCGGCAGGTAAGCCAGCACCACGTCCGCATCGGTCAAGCCCTCCATTTCCGCGGCGGCGCGCGCACGGTCGATCAGGCTGTGATGGGTAAGCACGACGCCCTTTGCGACGCCCGTGGTGCCCGAAGTGAAAAACATGGCCGCCGTGTCCGATCCCGCGCCTTTCGCGATCTCGATCTCGAGAAACGCCGGATCGCGCCGCCGCGACTCGGCGCCAAGCTCGAGCAGCTTGCCGCAGCTCATGAGCTGCGGCTGGCTGTAGTGGCGCAGGCCGCGCGGCTCATCATAGTAGATGTGCGCGAGCGTCTGGCACTGCGGCAGGATCTCGAGCAGCTTGTCGACCTGCTCCTGGTCCTCCGCGACCGCGAACTCGATGGCAGCGTTCTGGATCGGGAACGCCATCTCGGCCGCAACCGCATCCTGATAAAGGGGCACCGGAATGCCGCCGAGGCACTGCGCCGCGCACATCGCGGCGTAGACTCCGGGGCGGTTGTCGCCGATGATCGCGAGGTGATCGCCGCGCTTGAAGCCCTGTTCTGCAAGGCCGCACGCCAGCGAGCGCACCTCGTCGGCGAAACGCCGCCAGCTCCAGGTCTGCCAGATGCCAAGATCCTTCTCGCGGATCGCCGGGCGCTCGGGACGGACCCGGGCATGGTGCATCAGCAGCTTCGGAAACGTATCCAGTCCGGCAAGACTTTCGGACATTTCTCCCTCCTCCAGGGCAGGCGCGGATTTTATAATGCGAAACACCTCTTATGCACGGAAAGATAAAGATGCCGGGAAGCGAACACTGGACGACAAAGGGCGAAGTGCGACTGTTTCTGTGGCGCAAGCCCCCGGCGGATAGCCAGGCGCCGCAGGGCACGATTCTCTTCGTGCACGGTTCCTCGATGGCATCCCAGCCGACCTTCGACCTGACGGTACCGGGCCGACCGTATTCCTCCGTGATGGACTGGTTCGCGGCACGCGGCTTCGATACCTGGTGCCTGGACAACGAAGGCTACGGACGCTCGGACAAGAAACGCCCCATCAACTTCGACATCTCCAATGGTGCCGATGACCTGGATGCCGCAAGCCAGTATGTCCTGAAAGCGTCGGGCGCGAAGAACCTGCTTGTGTACGGAATTTCCTCCGGCGCGCTGAAGGCGGCGCTGTTCGCCGAACGCCACCCGGAGCGCGTGGCGCGCCTTGCGCTGGATGCGTTTGTCTGGACCGGCGAAGGCAGCCCGACGCTGGCCGAGCGCAAGAAGCGCCTGCCGGAATTCATCGCGAAGAACCGACGCCCGATCGACCGCGCGTTCATTCAGAGCATCTTCGCGCGTGATCATCCGGGCACGGCGGATGCCGCCACGGTCAGCGCTTTCGCCGACGCGATCCTCGCGCTGGATGATTCCGTGCCGACCGGCACCTATGTCGATATGTGCTCGAAGCTGCCGCTGGTGGACCCGGCGCGAATCACGGTGCCCACGATCGTCATGCGAGGTCAGTGGGACGGGATCGCGGGCGTGGACGACCTTGTCGAATTCTTCAAGCGGCTACCCAATCCCGACAAGCAGTTCTGCGTCATGCCGGGCATCTCGCATGCGAGTTTCCAGCAGAAAAACTACCTGATGGTCTACCACATCCTGCACGCATTCTTCAGCCAGCCCGAGCCGGTGTACCGGGGCTGATTCATGCGTGCCCTGATTTCGATTCTTGTATTTCTGGTGGCGGGGGCGGCTCAAGCCCAGCAGTATCCCTCCCGTCCCGTCCGCATCGTGGTGCCGCTCTCCCCGGGCGGCTTCGCCGACACGCCGACGCGCATGCTGGCGCCGCGCCTGTCCGAGCAGCTCGGCAAGCCGTTCATCATCGAAAACAAGCCGGGCGCCGGCGGCACCATCGGCGCGGAGTTTGTGGCGAAATCCGCTCCGGACGGCCACACGCTGGTGATCACCGGCAGCACGCACGTCATCACTTCGCATCTGTACAAGAAGCTGCCGTACGACGCGATCAACGACTTCACGCACATCTGCATGATGGCGTCCGGCCCGTACGCGCTCGTCGTGAACGCGCAGAAAATTCCGGCAGCCTCGGTGCGCGAGCTGATTGCGCTGGTCAAGGCGCAGCCCGGGAAGATCGACTACGCGAGCTCCGGCAACGGCAGCTCGCAGCACCTGGTCGGCGCACTTTTCAATTCAATGGCGGGGGTCGAGCTCAACCATGTGCCTTACAAGGGCAGCGGACCGGCGATGCAGGATCTCCTTGCGGCGCAGGTCGGGGTCACGTTCGCCGGTATCCCGAACGTGCTCGGCCACGTGAAGGCAGGGCGCCTCCGGGCGCTCGGCGTCACGACACCCAAGCGCTGGGTGGACCTGCCGGAAGTGCCGACCATCGCCGAGGCCGGCGTGCCCGGCTATGAGGCGACGCTGTGGCTGAGCATCTCCGGGCCGCCGGGCATGCCGGCGCCCATCGTTCAAAGGCTGTACGCGGAGATCAGCAAGGCGCTGCTGGATCCGGAACTGCAGAACAGTTTCCGCGCCGCCGGCGTCGAGGCCCAGTCGATGGGACCTGAGGCGCTTGGCCGGTTCATGCGCACGGAGCACGCGAAATGGGGCAAAGTGGTGCGCGATACCGGTGCCACCGTGAACTGAATCGGACACCGGGAACAACCGGGTCCGCCGCCGCGTTGTAGTCTTTCAACAGGGGGAGTGCCAAGCATGAAAAGTTATGCAGTTGCCGCCATTGCGGCTGCCATTTTCTGCGTCGCTGCGCCGGAAGTGCCAGCCCAGACTTCCTATCCGTCCAAGCCGATCAAGGTCATCGTGCCGGTGACCACCGGAGGGCCCAGCGACCTCGTGGCGCGCATCCTGGGCGACAAGCTCGCGACCTCGCTGGGTAAACCGGTCATCATCGAGAACCGGCCTGGCGCTTCGATGGTCGTGGGTTCCAGCGTGGTCGCGAAATCCGAGCCCGACGGCTATACGCTGCTGCAGGCCGCCGCCAATATGGCGATCAACCCGCTCCTGATGACCGACCTGCCGTACGACACCGTGAAGGATTTCGCGCCCGTTTCCCTCACGCACCTCACGCCGTACGTGTTCGTGGTGAGCGCGCAGTCGCCCATCGGCTCGCTCGTCGACCTGCTCAAGTTCGTGCGCGACAATCCGGGCAAGGCGACGTACGGCACCACCGGCCCCGGCAGCCCGCAACTGCTCGCCACGCTGCTGCTGGCACAGCTGCAGTCGCTGCCGGCGATGACCGAAGTGGCCTACAAGGGGAGCTCGGCGGCGCACCCGGACCTGATCTCCAACCGGATCAGCTTCATGATCGATCCGCTCGCCGCCTCGGCACCGCACATCAAGTCCGGCGCCCTTCGCGCGCTTGCGGTATCGACGCCGCAGCGCAATGCCAGTTTCCCGAACGTGCCGACCGCGATCGAAGCGGGCGTGCCCGGCTACGACTTCGCGAGCTGGGGCGGCGTATTCGCGCCGGCCGCGACGCCGCGTGACATCGTGATGAAGCTCAACGGAGAGATCGGCAAGGCTCTCGGCAACCCTGACCTGCGCAAGCGCTTCGACGACATGGGCCTGGTGGCCAAGGCCAGCTCGCCTGAGGAATTCGGCGCGTTCCTGGTTGCGGAGATGGGCCGCTGGAAAGCGGTGCTGGGAAACAAGAAGCCCTGAAGCCCTGCTTGACCGGCCATGACGCGTGAAATCGTCGAGACGCTGAAGCGCATCCTCAAGGCCCGCAGCATGACCTACGCGGACCTCGCGGTCGCGCTGCGCGTCTCGACGCCGACCGTCAAGCGATTGTTTTCGCAGCGCACCTTCACCCTGGAACGGCTGGAAGAAATCCTCAAGGTGCTCGAAATGGATTTCTTCGAGCTGGCCCGCATGAGCCACGGCAGGCGCACCGGACCGGTCGAGCTGTCGCTGGAGCAGGAAACCGCGCTCGCCAGGGACGCGCGCCTGTTTTCGGTGTTCTGGCTGATCACCAATGAATGGCGCTTCGACGAGATCGTCGCGGAGTTCAAGCTGGGCGCCGCGCAGATCACTGCGTTCTATGCCAGGCTCGAGCGGCTGCGCCTGATCGACTGGCGGCCCGGCAACCGCGCGCGCCTGCGGGTCCCGAAGCACTATGTGTGGCGCGCCGGAGGGCCGCTGCGCAAGGCCTACGGGCTCAGGGTCGTCACCGAATTCATGCGCTCGCGCTTCGACGCACCGCATGACGCGTTCCACTTTGAAGCGCAGGAGCTCTCGAGCGAATCCGCCGTCGTGGTGAAGCGCCGGCTCGAGCGCTTTGCCGCCGAGATCAACGAGCTGGTGGAAATCGATGCCTCGGTACCGGCGAAAAAACGCGTTGCGCTGGGCGTGCTGCTTGCCTGCCGGCCGTGGAACATTTCCATCGTCCACGCGTTGCGCGCGGACGCCGATGCGTCGCCGCCTACATATTCCGCCGGTACTGCCCCCCGACTTCGAACAGCGCGTGCGTGATCTGGCCTAGCGAGCAGACGCGCACTGCATCGATCAGCACTTCAAACACGTTCTGGTTCGCAATCACCGCTTCGCGCAGGCGCGCGAGCATCGGGCCGGATTCAGCGGCATGCCTTGCATGGAATTCGCGCAGTCGTCTTAGCTGAGACTGCTTCTCGTCCTCGCTGGAGCGGATCAGGTCGACCTTTTGCGGCGCCGCGTCGGCATGGGCATTCCTGAAGGTGTTTACGCCGATGATCGGATAGGAACCATCGTGCTTCTGGTGCTCGTAATACATCGACTCTTCCTGGATCTTGCCGCGCTGGTAGCCCGTCTCCATGGCGCCGAGCACGCCGCCGCGCGCGCTGATCGCCTCGAACTCCTTCAGCACCGCTTCCTCCACCAGGTCGGTGAGCTCCTCGATGACGAACGAACCCTGGTTCGGGTTTTCGTTCTTCGCCAGGCCCCACTCCTTGTTGATGATCAGCTGGATCGCCATCGCGCGGCGCACCGAGTCCTCGGTGGGCGTGGTGATCGCTTCGTCGAAAGCGTTGGTGTGCAGTGAATTGGTGTTGTCGTAGGAGGAAATCAGCGCCTGCAGCGTGGTGCGGATGTCGTTGAACGCGATTTCCTGCGCGTGCAGGCTGCGGCCGCTGGTCTGCGAATGGAATTTCAGCTTCTGCGAGCGCTCGTTGGCGCGGTAGCGGTCCCTCATCGCCACCGCCCAGATGCGCCGCGCCACCCGGCCGATGACGCTGTACTCCGGGTCCATGCCGTAGCTGAAGAAGAACGACAGGTTGGGCGCAAACTCGTCGATGTCCATGCCGCGCGCGAGGTAGGCCTCGACGAAGGTGAAGCCGTTCGACAGCGTGAAGGCGAGCTGGCTGATCGGGTTCGCGCCGGCCTCCGCGATGTGGTAGCCGGAGATCGATACCGAGTAGAAGTTCTTCACGTCGTGCTCGATGAAGTACTGCTGGATGTCGCCCATCACCTTGAGCGAAAACTCGGTGGAAAAGATGCAGGTGTTCTGCCCCTGGTCTTCCTTGAGGATGTCGGCCTGAACGGTGCCGCGGACTGCCGAAAGTGTCTGCTTTCTAATCTTTTCAATTTCACTTGAATCAGGAAGACGCGAATTCAATTCCCGAAACTTCTCGACTTGCTGGTCGATGGCCGTGTTGAAGAACATGGCGAGGATGGTCGGCGCGGGTCCGTTGATGGTCATGGACACCGAATTGTTCGGCGCGCACAGGTCGAAGCCCGAGTAGAGCACCTCCATGTCGTCCAGCGTGGCGATGGAGACGCCGGAATTGCCGACCTTGCCGTAGATGTCCGGCCGCTCGTCGGGATCGAAGCCGTACAGCGTCACCGAATCGAAGGCCGTGGACAGGCGCTTGGCCGGCATGTCCTTCGACAGCAGGTGGAAGCGCCGGTTGGTGCGGAACGGATCGCCCTCGCCTGCAAACATGCGCGTCGGGTCTTCGTTCTCGCGCTTGAACGGAAACACGCCGGCCGTGAACGGGAATGCGCCGGGCAGGTTCTCGCGCCATCGCCAGCGCAGGATTTCGCCCGCGTCCTCGAACTTCGGCAGCGCCACCTTCGGCACCTTGGTGCCGGAGAGCGACGTGGTCGTGAGCCTGGTGCGCAGCTCGCGCCCGCGGACCTTCGTGACGGATTCGTCGCCCGAATACGCTTTGACGGTTTCCGGCCAGGAGTCGAGCAGTTTCTTCGACTGCGCGTGCAGGGCGGCTTCCTTTTCCTGGATGAGGGAATCCAGGACGTCGGTACCACTCATGCGCCTGGCCGCGAGCAGGCTTTGCCTGTCGCGCGCGACGCGCGACTGCTGCAGGCCCTGCTCGTGATAGGCGCGCACCGCCTCGGCGATTTCGGCAAGGTAGCGGGCGCGCTTGGCCGGAACCACCACGTTTACGTTCGAGGAACTCCGGGCGCTTGTCGAAGGAAGGATCCCCTGCGACAGCTGCAGGCCTTTTTCCTTGAGCACGACGGCGATCGCCTGGTAGAGCGCGGTGACGCCGTCGTCGTTGAAGCGCGCGGCGATCGTCCCGTACACCGGCATCGCCTCGGGCGGCTGGCCGAATGCCTGCCGGTTCCTCTGCACCTGCTTGCGCACGTCGCGCAATGCGTCTTCGGCGCCCCTGCGGTCGAATTTGTTGATGGCGACGAAATCGGCGAAGTCAAGCATGTCGATTTTCTCGAGCTGGCTCGCGGCGCCGAATTCCGGCGTCATGACGTAGAGCGATACGTCCACCAGCGGCACGATGGCCGCATCGCCCTGCCCGATCCCCGAGGTCTCCACGATCACCAGATCGAAGCCGGCGGCGCGGCAGGCGGCGATCGTTTCGGGCACGCAGGCCGCGATTTCCATGCCCGCCTCTCGCGTCGCGAGGGACCGCATGAAAACGTTCGGTCCGTGGATCGCGTTCATGCGGATGCGGTCGCCCAGCAACGCGCCGCCGGTCTTGCGGCGCGTGGGGTCCACGGAAATGATTGCGATCTTCAGCCGGTCGCCCTGGTCGATGCGCAGTCGCCGCACCAGTTCGTCCGTGAGCGAACTCTTGCCGGCGCCCCCGGTGCCGGTAATGCCGAGGACAGGAGCGGTCGCGGCTTTGGATCGTTCCTCGATCCGCTTCCTCAATATCCCGTCAAGAACGCCAAGTTCGAGCGCCGTAATGACCTTCGCCAGGGTGCGGAAATCGCCCTGCTTCAAATCAGCAGGTGCGCGTTCGACCGGATTGAAATCGCAGCGCGCGAGCATGTCGTTGATCATGCCCTGCAGGCCCATCTTCTGGCCGTCTTCCGGGGAATAGATGCGCGTGACGCCGTAGGCATGCAGCTCTTCGATCTCGGAGGCCACGATCACGCCGCCGCCGCCGCCGAAGATGCGGATATCGCCGCCGCCGCGCTCGCGCAGCTGGTCGACCATGTACTTGAAGAACTCGATGTGGCCGCCCTGGTAGGACGAGATGGCGATGCCCTGCACGTCCTCTTCGAGGGCCGTGGTCACCACGTCGTCCACCGAGCGGTTGTGTCCGAGGTGGATGACCTCGGCCCCTGAGGCCTGCAGGATGCGCCGCATGATGTTGATCGAGGCGTCATGGCCGTCGAACAGGCTCGCCGCGGTGACAATGCGGATCTTGTGCTTCGCCTTGTAGACCAGATTCTTCGACTGGGACAGGTCTGTCATCGCCCTTCCTCGGGGGGAGGAAAAGGTTACTTGACGTTTACGTTAACGTCAACTTGCCGTTTCCTCTTTTGGCGCAGCGGGAACGCCGTTCTCGCCGCATTCTGATCGTAGCCTCGAACCGCACTTGGCGGTGTCGGGCCGCGGTTGATCGACAGCACAGGCCTGCCCAGCAATAGCTGATATCGCTGCATGTTTCCGGTGCGAAACACGCCATTGTGCACCGCAGCAGTGCATTCGTAATGTACCGGGGCTGCTGTTTTTATTAAGTAATTCCATGGCACAGCCCTTGCGAAGTCAGAAAGAATGCGGCCCCTCATCACCCTCATTGGTGCCGGCCCGGGCGATCCCGAGCTGCTAACGCTCAAGGCGGCGCGCGCGCTGGGCGCGGCCGACGTTGTACTGGTGGATGAACTGGTGAACCGGGGCTGCCTCGCGCATGTCCGGTCCACCGCCACAGTCATCGAGGTCGGCAAGCGCGGCGGCTGCAAGTCCACGCCGCAAGCATTCATTCAGAAGCTCCTGGCGCTGTACGCGAAGCAAGGCAAGCATGTAGTGCGCCTGAAGGGCGGCGATCCGTTCGTGTTCGGTCGCGGCGGCGAAGAACTCGAGGCGTTGCGCGCGCAGGGCATCGAGGTCGAGATTGTCCCCGGTATCACCTCCGGTACCGCGGTGCCCGCGTCCCTGGGCATTCCAGTGACCCACCGCGATCTCGCCCGCGGCGTCACGTTCGTGACCGGGCACAGCAAGGACGGCACGGAGCCGGACTGGCAGGCGCTGGCGCGATCGCGCACGACTCTGGTGGTCTATATGGGACTGAAGAGGCTGCAACGGATCCTTTCCTCCTTGCGGGCGGCGGGCATGGATCCGGCGACGCCCGCCTGCATCATCGAGAACGGCACGCTGCACAACCAGAGGCAGCAGTTAGCCACCATCGGCACGCTCTCTGGCGATGGCTTCGCCGGCCCGGCGCTGATCGTGATCGGCGACGTCGTGCGCTTCGCGCGCCTGCCGGTGGCCATGCCGAAGGCGAAGGCGGCGTGATGCGCATCGCGGTCATCGGCAACGGCATGGTCGGCCAGCGCTTCCTCGAGCAACTGGTGCGGCACGCCAAGGACAAGGGCGCCGCGTGCGACATCACGGTGTTCTGCGAGGAGCCGCGTCCGGCCTACGACCGGGTGCAGCTGACGAGCTTCTTCTCCGGCAAGAGCGCGCGCGACCTCAACGTCGTGCCGGAGAAGTTTTTCGAGGAGCACGGCCTTACCCTGCGCCTGAACGACGCCGTGCTCGGCATCGATCCGGTAGCCAAGGTGGTGCGTTCGGCACGCTACAAGAACGTACCCTATGACAAGCTCGTGTTCGCGACCGGCTCGAACCCGTTCGTGCCACAGGTCAGCGGGCGGGACCGGCGCGATTGCTTCGTTTATCGGACCATCGAGGACCTGGAGACGATCGCCGCCCGGGCCGCCCGGGCGCGCATTGGCGCGGTCATCGGCGGCGGCCTGCTCGGCCTGGAGGCGGCGAAGGCGCTCAAGGACCTCGGCCTGGAAACCCACATCGTGGAGTTTGCACCGCGCCTGATGTCGGTGCAGCTCGATGACTCGGCTGGCAGGCTCCTTCGCGGCAAGATCGAGGCGCTCGGCGCGAAGGTCCACGTCGCGAAGGATACGAAGGCGATCGCCGACGGAAAAACCGCGCGCAACCAATTGGTGTTCTCTGACGGCACCAGCCTGGAGACGGACATCGTCGTATTCTCCGCGGGCATCCGCCCCCGCGACGAGCTGGCGCGCGCCGCCGGCATCGCGGTCGGTGAGCGTGGCGGCATCCGCATCAATTCGCACTGCCAGACTGCCAACCCTGACGTCTACGCGATCGGCGAATGCGCGCTCTGGGAAGGACGCACCTTCGGCCTGGTCGCGCCGGGCTATCAGATGGCCGAGGTCGCGGCGCGACACCTGCTGGGCGAGATGCAGCTGCAGTTCCTCGGTTCCGACATGAGCACGAAGCTCAAGTTGATGGGCGTGGACGTGTGCTCGATCGGCGACGCGCATGGCAGCACGGCGGGCGCGCTGAGCTACGTCTATACGGACGAAATCGTCTACAAGAAGCTGGTGGTCTCGGCGGACCGGAAGTCGCTGCTTGGCGCGATCCTGGTGGGCGACGCCGCCGACTACGGCCCGCTCCTGCAGCTCACGCTGAACGGCGTTGCGCTGCCGGAGCACCCCGAGGACCTGATCCTGCCGGTGCGCACCGGAGGCGGCAAGGGAATCGGCGTGGACATGCTGCCCGACGCGGCGCTGATCTGCTCCTGCAACAACGTGTCGAAGGGGCAGATCTGCGAAACGGTGCGCGGCGGCGTGGCGACGCTCGGCGCGCTGAAGAAGGCGACGAAGTGCGCGACAAGTTGCGGCGGCTGCGGCCCGCTCGCCAAGTCGATCATCGACGCCGAGCTGAAGAAACAGGGCGTCGCCGTCAGCAACCACCTGTGCGAGCATTTTGCCCATTCGCGGCAGGCGCTGTTTCACCTGGTGAAGGTGAACGGCATCCGGACTTTCCAGGAGTTGATTTCCAGGCACGGAAAAGGCAAGGGATGCGACATTTGCAAGCCCGCCGCCGCTTCGATCTTTGCCTCGTGCTGGAACGAGATGATCCTCAAGCCGAAGCACGCGCCGCTGCAGGACACGAACGACCATTTTCTTGCCAACCTGCAGAAGGACGGCACCTATTCGGTGGTGCCGCGCGTCCCGGGCGGCGAAATCACGCCGGCCAAGCTGGTTGCGCTGGGCGAAACGGCGAAGAAGTTCGGGCTCTACACCAAGATCACCGGCGCGCAGCGCATCGACCTGTTCGGCGCGCGTGTCGAACAGCTGCCGCTGGTGTGGAAAGAGCTGATTGACGCCGGCTTCGAGTCCGGCCACGCCTACGGCAAGGCGTTGCGCACCGTGAAGTCCTGCGTCGGCAGCACCTGGTGCCGATACGGCGTGCAGGACTCGGTGGCGATGGCGATCCGCATCGAGCAACGCTACCGCGGCCTGCGCGCGCCCCACAAGATCAAGATGGCGGTCTCGGGCTGCACGCGTGAATGCGCTGAGGCGCAGGGCAAGGACGTCGGCGTCATCGCCACGGAAAAAGGCTGGAACCTCTACGTCTGCGGCAATGGCGGCATGAAGCCGAGGCACGCCGATCTTCTTGCAAAAGATTTATCGGATGAAGAATTAATTCAATACATCGACCGCTTTCTGGGGCTTTACGTCCGCACTGCCGACCGGCTGCAGCGCACCAGCACCTGGCTGGAGAACCTCGAGGGCGGGATCGAGTACCTCAGGAAGGCGGTGTGCGACGACTCCCTCGGACTCGGTGCCGAGCTAGAGGCCGACATGCAGAAGTTCGTCGACAGCTACGCCTGCGAGTGGAAGACGGCGATCGAGACGCCGGAGATCCTCAGGCGCTTCCGCCACTTCGTTAACAGCGACGAGCCCGACAGCGGCGTGGTGTTCGTCGAAGAGCGCGGCCAGCTGGTTCCCGCATGAGAGTCTGCGGCCTCGAGGATATCGTCCCTGACACCGGCGTCTGCGCGCTGGTTGGCGGCGAGCAGGTCGCCGTATTCAGGATCGGCGAAAAGGTCTACGCCATCGGCAACCGCGATCCCTTCTCGGGCGCGAACGTGCTGTCGCGCGGCATCGTCGGCGACCTCAACGGCGAGCTGGTCGTCGCCTCGCCGGTCTACAAGCAACACTTTTGCCTGCGCACCGGGCGCTGCATCGAGGATGCCTCGGTCAGCGTGCCGGTCTATCGCGCGGTGCTCGAGGGCATCGACGTCCGAATTCTTAAACTGGGAGAAGCAAATGTCCTATCTAGCGCCGTCTGAGTTCGTTACAAAAATGGTGGATGCCGGGGAATCGAAGATCTTCATGTCGACGCGCGACACGCTGATCCGCGCCTACATGGCCGGCGCCATCCTGACGCTCGCGGCCTGGTTCGCCATCACTATCAACGTCAGCACCGGCCAGCCGCTCATCGGCGCGATCCTGTTTCCGGTGGGCTTCTGCATCCTCTATCTGCTCGGCTTCGACCTGCTCACCGGGGTATTCGTCCTTTGCCCGCTCGCGCTGATCGACAAGCGTCCCGGCGTCACGCTCAAGGGCGTGCTGAAAAACTGGGGCCTGGTGTTCTGCGGCAACTTCGCTGGCGCCTTCACCGTCGCGGTTTTCATGGCGATCTACGTCACCTACGGCTTCTCCACCGAGCCGAGCGCCGTCGGCAAAGCGATCGGCGTGATCGGCGAGAGCCGCACGCTCGGCTACGAGAAGTACGGCATGGCCGGCATGCTCACCCTCTTCGTGCGCGCCATGCTGTGCAACTGGATGGTCTCCACGGGCGTGGTAGGCGCGATGATCTCGACGAATGTGACCGGCAAGGTGCTCGCGATGTGGATGCCCATCATGGTGTTCTTCTACATGGTATTCGAGCACTCGGTCGTGAACATGTTCATCTTCCCCGCAGGCCTGCTGCTGGGCGCGCACTTCACGTGGATCGACTATCTGTTGTGGAACGAGATCCCCACCGTGCTGGGTAACCTCGTAGGCGGCCTGTCGTTTACCGGCCTGACGCTGTACGCCACGCACGTGAAGACGGCGCCGAGGAATGTTCTCCGACGTGCTGCCTGAGCCGCAGCTGCGCGTCTCGGTCGGGCAGCACTCCGACCGGGGCCGCAAGGCGGTCAACCAGGACTTCTACGGTTTCCGCGTGCCGGCGGAGCCGCAGCTCTCCTCCAAGGGCATCGCAGTCGCGCTCGCCGACGGTATCGGCTCGAGCGACGTGAGCCAGGTGGCCGCCGAATTCGCCGTGATGGCGTTTCTCGACGATTACTACTCGACGTCGGAAACATGGTCGGTGAAGAAGTCCGCGGATTGCGTGCTCGCGGCGGCCAATTCCTGGCTCCACTCGCGCACGCAGCACAGCGCGTACCGCTACGAAAAGGACCGCGGCTACGTCTGCACCCTGAGCGGGCTGGTGCTGAAGGGGGCCACCGCGCATCTGTTTCACGTCGGCGACACGCGGGTTCACCGGCTGCAGGGCAACGCCCTCGAGCAGCTGACGCAGGACCACCGGGTCTGGGTGGCGCAGGATGAGTGCTACCTCAGCCGGGCGGTCGGCTTCAATGCCCAGCTCGAGATCGACTACCACGCGCTTGAGATCGAGCGCGGCGACGTTTTCGTGCTGGCCACCGACGGCGTCTACGAGCACGTCGACGCCGCCTTCGTCGCGCAGGCAATCCGCGCCGCGCGGGGCAACCTGGACGAAGCGGCGCGCGCCGTGGTCGAGGAGGCGTACCGCCGCGGCAGCGCCGACAACCTGACCGTGCAGATCGTGTCGGTCGAGGACCTGCCCGACCCTGGTGCCGGCAGCCTGCGCCAGCAATTGACGCGGCTCGCGCCGCCGCCCCTGCTCGAGGCGCGTGCCGAGATTGACGGCTACCGTATCGTGCGCGAGCTCCATGCCTCCGCGCGCAGCCACCTCTATCTGGCGACCGACCACGAAACGGGCGGGCTCGTGGCGCTGAAGATGCCTGCCACCGAGCTGCAGGGCGATCTCGAGCATCTCGAGCGCTTCATGATGGAGGAATGGATCGCGCGGCGCCTGAACAGCCCGCACGTGCTCAAGCCCTACCCGCGCACGCGCGAGCGCCGTTTCCTCTACGTCGCCATGGAGTATGTCGAGGGCCAGACGCTCGCGCAGTGGATGACCGACAACCCCAGGCCCGACCTCGAAACCGTGCGCGGCATCGTCGAGCAGATCGCGCGCGGCCTGCAGGCCTTCCACCGCATGGAAATGCTGCACCAGGACCTGCGTCCCCAGAACATCATGATCGACCGGACCGGGACGGTGAAAATCATCGACTTCGGCTCGGCCTGCGTGGCCGGCGTGGACGAGCAGGCCTTGCCGGCCGAACGCTCCCGGATCCTCGGCACGCTGCAGTACACGGCACCTGAATATTTCGTCGGTGATGCCGGTAGCGAACGCTCGGATCTCTATTCCCTGGGCGTCATTGCCTACCAGATGCTGACGGGCCGCCTGCCTTACGGCGCGGACGCCGCCAAGGTGCGCACGCGCGCCGCGCTGCGCAGGCTCGGCTATGCCACGCTGCTCGACGATCAGCGCGACATCCCCGCATGGGTCGACGCCGCGCTGCGCAAAGCCGTCCATCCCGAGCCGCTCGAGCGCTACGAGGCGCTCTCGGAGTTCGTCCAGGACATGCGTCATCCCAACGCGGAGCTCCTGCGCAGCCCACCGCTGATCGAGCGCAATCCGGTGCTCTTCTGGAAGACGGCGTGCGCAGCGCTCGGTATCCTGCTTTTCTTCCTTTTGCTGCTGCAGTTCGGGGTCGCTCAATCCCGGTAGGACGGATCCTTCGCATCCACGAGGCGCTGCATCGCCGCGAACACATCGTCGCAGGTGCGCTTCTCGCCGGGCCCGGATTCGCGCACCGTCTGGGCGAACACTTCGCTCCCGATCGGGTTCAGGGCGCCTGCGCCGCTGGCGGCAATCTGTACGTCGCAGGCGCGCTGCAAGGTCCAGAGCGTCATGAAGGCCTCGGGCAGCGACGGTCCCCAGGCAAGCAGTCCGTGGTTTCTCAAAATCACCGCGCGCTTGCGGCCAATGCTCGCGAGCAACCGTTTTCGCTCCCCGTCCTCGACCGTGATGCCCTCGAAATCATGATACGCGACGCCGCCTTGGAGCTGGGCAGCGTAAAAATTGGTCGGCGAAAGACCATCCTTCAGGCAGGCGACCGCCATGCCAGTGGTCGTGTGGGTATGCATCACGCAGTGCGCATCCCCGACGTTGCCGTGAATCGCGCTGTGAATGACGAAGCCCGCCTTGTTGACCGGCCATTTCGATTCGCGAACCGGATTGCCGTCGATATCAATCAGAACCAGGCTGGAGGCGGTGATTTCGCTGTAGTGCAGCCCGAACGGATTGATGAGAAACAGCTTCTCCGGTCCCGGCACGCGCAGCGTGATGTGGTTGAAAATCATCTCCACCCAGCCGAGATGGTTGAAGATGCGATAGCAGGCCGCGAGCTGGACACGCGCCTCGCGTTCGGCCTCCGAAACGGGGAAATCACGGATTTTGCGAGTGACACTCTCGTGGTAAATGGTCATTTTGAACTCCGAGCGAGAGGGAGTAGTCTACCCCCGCATGCGAGGCTCAATCCTTGCCTTGGCGCTGTTCCTGTCGACCGGCGCGGCGGCGCAGCACAGCCTCGGCGAATGCCACGAAGGCGGCGACTTCATCCGCAATGCCGCGTTGTCGCGGGACTCGGGCACGACCCGCGCATTCTTCGTCGGCCGGCTCGAAGACGACTTGCAGACGATTCGCGCGTTTCCGCCGGCGCTGCGCTGGTTCGTGCACAACCCGGAAGACGAATTGTTCCTGCGCGCCGAGGTCGAGGCGGTGTTCGACGTGCCGCTCAGCAGCGAACTGCACCGCGCCGGATTCCTGGAGCGTTGCGCGCGGCGCGCCGGCCACTAGGCCGTGCCCGCGAGCTAGCGGAAGTCGAAGATCCTCAAGGCATTGCCGCCGCGCACGCGTGCCCGCGCGCCGTCCGGCAGCCGGTCAACCCGTGCCAGGCAGCCGATCGGGTCGCCGATGGTGTGCGGGTAGTCCGAGCCGTAGAGCACGTTGCCGGAGCCGAACACGTTCACGGCCATTGCCAGCGCCTCGTCGGTGAATACCACCGAGTCGGCATAGATGCGCCGCGCATGCAGGCTCGGCTTCTCCCGGGTCTTCGTGCGGCAGGCAGGGATGTGTTCGTAGCATTGGTCCATGCGACCGATCAGGTAGGGCAAGGTGCCGCCGCCGTGGCTGGCAATGATTTTCAGTTTCTGGAAGCGGTCGAAGAATCCGTCGTAGACCATGCGCGCCACCGCCAGGGTCGTGTCGGTCGTGAAGCCGATGGAGGCGACCAGCTGGAATTGCTGCATCTCCATGTCCTTCACGCCGGGCGGCGCGGTCGGGTGGATCAGCACGGGTAGTTTCGCGTCGTCGATGGCTTTCCAGATTTTCGCGAAGGCCGGGTCGGTGAGCGCCTTGCCGCCGATGTTGGCAAGCACCATCACGCCGCAGGCCCCGGCCTTGAGCGAGCGCTTGAGTTCCGCCAGCGCCGTCTTTTCGTACTGCCAGGGCAAGGAACAGAACCACTGGATGCGATCGGGCCAGGCCTTGTGCGCCTTGGCCATCTCCTCGTTCATCACCTGCGCCGCCTTCAGGCTCACCGCCTCGCTGCCCCAATAGACGTTGGGGCAGGTCAGCGATACCACTGAAACATCGATGCCGACCCGGTTCATGTTCCGGATGCGCAGGTCCCAGTCGAACATCTCGGGCACCGGCGTCATGAATGGGGCGCCGTCCAGGTGGATGGCGCGCAGGCCGCCGGTCACCGCTTTCAAGGTGTAGCGCGGCCGGCCGTGCTTTTCCAGCAGCTTCAGCCACGCGTTATTCAGCATGTGGGTGTGTACGTCGATTACTGCATCCATGTCAGTCCACCTTTGCGCCGGAAGCCTTCACGACGGCCGCCCACCGGCCGACATCGTTGCGGATGATTACCCCGAACTGCTCGGGCGAGTTGGGCGCCCAGGGTTCCATGCCGAACTTGACCAGCAACGCCCGGAAATCGTCCGTGTTCTGGAATTTCTGCATCTCGGCATTCAGGCGGGCGACCACGGCAGGCGGCGTGCCGGCGGTCGTCACGACGCCCTGCCAGGCCTGCCAGTCGAAACCGGGCAGCGTCGCCGAGATCGGCGGCACTTCCGGCATCAGCACGGATTGCTTGCCTGCGGAGGTGCCGAGCGCCGCGATCTTGCCGGCCTTGATGTTCGGCACCGCGACGGAGAAATCCAGGAACATCATCTCCGGCTTGCCGCCGATGATATCGAGCACCGCGAGCGCCGACCCCTTGTAGGGCACATGCTGGATCTCGAGTCCCTGCTCCTTTTTCAGGACTTCCATGAAAAGGTGGTGCGGGCTGCCGCTGCCCGAAGAGGCGTAGTTGAACTTGCCGGGATTCCGCTTCACCTGGTCTATGAGATCCTTCACGTTTTTCGCCGGAAACGCGGGCGAAGTAACGAGAAAGAAGTTCACCGAGCCGACCAGCGACACAGCGGCGAAATCCTTCACCGGGTCGATCGCCGGCTTGGAGTAGATGGCCGGGCTGATTCCAAGCGTGGTGGAGGTCGCCATAAGGAGCGTGTAGCCATCGGCCGCTGCCTTGGCCACCAGGTCCGCGCCGAGAAGTGTGCCCGCACCGGCGCGGTTCTCGACCAGGACCGGCTGCTTGAGAGCCGTGCTCAGGCGATCGCCGATCGCGCGGGCGAGCACGTCGGTCAGCGCGCCGGGGGGATACGGCACGATGAAGCGCAGCGGACGCGACGGGTAATCCTGCGCCTGGGCTGCGGCAGACAGAAGCGCTGCAGCCAGTAGGACCAGCAGTTTCATTGCACCCTCCTCAGGGAGAGCGCAAGCCTAGAGGGAGGCGACGTTAAAATCAAACGAAACCCAATGCCGTTTCGCACATGCGACTGCTCTTCGTCCTGCTGTTCGCTGCCCTTCCCGCGCTGGCGCAGAGCCCGGTGGCGATTTCCGTGCTCGAGCGCCGCAATGTCCTGCTCGACGCCAGCCAGGATTCGGCGAGTCACGAACTGCGCCTGACGCTTGTGTATCTCGACGGAACCGGCTGGACGCCGGACGAAATTGCCGGGGCGGCCAAAGAGAGCGCCCGGATCCTCGGGCAGTGCGGCCTGATGCTTAGGTCCGCAGAACTGGTCCGGGTCGCGGCGCCAACCCGATTTCACGATTTCCAGACCCCCACATCGCGGGAGCTGGCGACCACCCTGCAACTCGCCAAACCGACCGTCTACTTTGTCTCCGGCACGCGCCAGAGCCCCGCCTTCGACGCCGAAGCCATTGGCCGCGGCAACAGCCGCAGCCGGCCGGAACTGAGAGACAGCGTGTGGGTTACGCGCGGAACTCGCGACCTGGGCATCGCCGTGACGCACGAGCTGGCGCACGTGCTCATGGACAGCGGCGCGCATTCCGATGAGCCGGACAATCTGATGCGCGATGAGACCGCGCCCGGCAATACACGACTTTCTACGGCGCAGTGCGGGCGGCTACGGGAAACGGGGACCGCGAACAGCCTGCTCCGTCCGCGTTAGTGGCGCTGGCGGTGCTCTCCGCCCGGAGCATAGCCACGCAGCCGGATATAGCGTTCGACTTGTTCTTCCGACAGCAGCGCGCGCATGCGCCGATGCGTTTCCAGGTGGGCAAGTCGGTAGGCGCCTTCCAGGTCCGCGGCCTCGCGTACACTTTTCGCAAGCACCGCCTCATCAACCACGCCGGACTGGAACAATCTCTCGATGGCACGCTCGGATTCCACGCGCTTCGCGCCGATGGCGCGCGCTTCGGCTTTGTGAGCGTTCATCAGCGCCGCCGTTAGAGCGCGCTGCTCTGGGGTGAGTGCGAGTTCGTCGGCGAGTTCCAGTACGTGCATCGGCCCGGGAAAGCGGTTCAACTCCGCTGTCCGAGCGTAGCCCATGCCAGCACCTTCGAGGATTTGGCGCGTTTCCGACTCCGACAACGCCTTGATCGGGCGCCCTTGCTCGCCCGCGTAAGGCTTGTGAACTTGCGCGCCAGCGGTCGCTGCGAATAAGAGCACGAAAGAAAGAACGGCCGCGTTGGCGCTGGCGATCATCGATTGGTCCTTTTCAGTTCACTGGAGCTTGACGCGGGCAAAGAGCATGAATGAGGTCGGATTGCTGCCGTACGTCGAGTGAAGTTCGCCGGGAATGGAATATTTGCTCACGAGTCCGCCCAGACCGATCTTGAAGTGATTGTCGCTCGGGAAGTCGTGGATATAACCGGCGCTCACTTTGCCGACTCTGAAGTTGTCGTGGTCGCGCGGATCGCCCGGCAGGAACAGCTCGTTCTTGGCCGCGCGTTCGGCGCGGGCAAAGAAGGTATGGGTCTTGGCGACGGAAACGGCGGATTCCAGAAGATAAGCGTTGGTTGCCACGCCGCCGCTTGGCGCGTTCCGGCCCCAGGCTGCAGTGACCTGCCACCGGGCGCGCCCGAAATCCTGGTGGTAGATCGCCGAAGCAGTGGTGCGATCGATGTTTTCATTTGGGTGCAATTGCTCCGGGCTCTTGATGTGCCCGCGGCTCACCTG
>Ga0105242_10000688_pt1 | contig 26553 bp, 34 predicted proteins | sample KBSM24metaG_FD_81521 | JGI IMG/M metagenome (GOLD analysis project Ga0105242, IMG submission 81521) | Miscanthus rhizosphere microbial communities from Kellogg Biological Station, Michigan, USA - KBS M2-4 metaG | ecosystem: Host-associated > Plants > Roots > Rhizosphere > Soil | place...
AAGAACATCCCAATCTTCCAATATGCTGCATCTGTGGAGCTGGAACGCGCTTGGTGCTTCAAGAGCGTGTACCACTGGCTCTTCCGAACGTCGTACTGATCTTACACTCCAACCACGTTTGTCCGAGGTGTATTCCAGCAACACTGACCGAGAATCAACGTCTAATTACACGCTAAACAGTAGTTATTGAGAATCTTATACACTTTACTACTAAGACCACTTTATTCCTCTTAAAAACGATAATTTCCACATCGCTACTCTCGTACGCTAATTTTCTGTGCAACTTGCATCTCTAGATCTAGTGTTTGAGTCTTACTAAAATTTTTGCAACGCGCATATACTTTGTATACGCCATAACTAACGCTAAATACGACTGCTAAGCCAAATGCAACATACGTCAAGATACGGTCGTACAAGGCTGATTCTGTTACTGTTGTCGACGTATCATTCTGAGCATAGGCAACTGTAAGCAAGCAAACCAGAGTAAAGAAAAAATTAATCATCTTTTTACTTTCTTATAGAACAAAATAATCAGAATAATTACAATTGCAAACATCATGTAGATTGCCAAAAAAGTTTGTTTACTCATATCTTTTTGACGGTACACCAGGGAAAGCCGCATGCTTGGTCGTAAGTCAGTAGTTTTCACCTGTGCTTTTGTATGATCATTAACTGTCCTGATAACCAAAATGACAGGAAAATCAAATAAACCGTCTAGGTACCACTGAGGTTTTAATTCAATCACCGTAGCGTACGAGTAATTCAACGAACTATTTAACTCTTGCCCTTGATAAGTTAACACAAAACTTCCTGATCCTCTTTTCAAAAATGTGAATGCCTCCGTTGGTGTCCACGCTGATTTCCATGTCAAGGTAGCTGCGTCAAACTTCAGAGGTTCATTATATTTGTAAATATCGACTTCACTCTCGTGTAACAAATCAAATACAGAGGTTTTTGTGAGATAATACCAAGCTGATCTTGAAATGATAGATGGCATATTGATGTACAAATTCGGTGTAATGTTATGCCATGCAGCGGAGGGTAAAGTAACACCTCCTGAGCCAAGTAATTCACCTAATTCGCCAATTTGCCAACGATCCCCGTAAAAGTATACTTTGCTTTGTACGACTGTAAATACTTTTTGATTGATTGGATCATACGACCATGTGTCAGCTATAGATGGATCTACTAGCACCAATGTTGCGCGGTATGCTTTTTCACCTAAATACAATTTATTAATCCACGTACCTTGTTGTTGCAAATTTATTACATTTGCCTGTTTTACTTCGACTCCTTCTGTGAAAATAGGTTGGAATTGTACCACCCGACCGTTATTCATTGTGATGGTTACGTTTATACCCTTTTGTTGTATCAGTGTAAAATCAGTTAGTTTGGTTACAAAGGATCCATGCAAATCAATCTCACTTGGACACCACATATAAAAAGGGTGTTCTCCTAGGTAGGATTGTTCAGTTAGAGTCATCTTCCATCCAGGGTAATTAGGAAAGAACATCTTTTTGGGTACGTACCATAAATCATTTCCAGTAGATATTACCGATTGATTCGGTAAGCTCGATCCATGCCAAGTTACGGTGGGAAACACGGTGGCTTTATCTTCACGTAGTTCAAGTACGTCATTGACCCCTGTGTGTAACAACATTCGAGGATTTGCTTTCCATGCAATGTATCCACTTGGGAGTAGAATCCATTCAGTGGGTGATTGTTTCCATTCAGAATATTGGACAGTTTGAATTTGTCCTTCATGTACAGCTAAATAAAAATTAGTAGATTCATGTACAATGATATCAGCATCTAGTTGTGAAGGTACAAGTAGTTCAAAACATGGTAACATTTATTTATAAGTAATTCATATGTGATAAGAGCAATTTAAAAATATACGTGTAATTAAAATGTCTCATTATTCGGAATTCATATATTATTAAAATAAAATGTCTCGTTGTGGAATTTACTTGGGTCGAGTCTATGATTCAGCAAATGGTAAGTATAGAAATCAATTCTGTCGTAAGTGTCCAAACGTCTCCCAAACGGAGTGTTCTGCTCATACGAATTTAAAACAACGTGAATTACCATTGTCTGTGAATGCCAAAGGGAAAATGATGTTTGAGTCAGCAGATAAACCACGTGCTCAGTTGTCTGGAGATCTACTTGATTATTTTGGAAACTTAGTCACTGTTTTGTTGCGTTTCCAAGTAGATTATCCTGAGCAAATGAACACGAAATTGGATTTAAGAAGTGAATTTCTTACGATTAATATTTTACTTGCCGAATTGTTATCATGTTTGGCAAATTTAGTTGCTGCTGGTGTTGTTTTACCAAATTTACAATTGCTTGGTGATACCTTACCCAGCGTAATCATGTGGCAATATCAGCTTAGCGTTGGTGATCCATTAATTACCTCCTACGTCGATTTCCTCAAGAAATGGAGAGATGAACTTTACGTATATGCTGGCAAACGCTCAGGTGTGAGAGATGATCGACCAGGACCGTTAGAAGCAGAAGTACGGTCCTTATTAAATTTGCTACCAAGTCCTATTGCTTTTTTAAATTTACAGCCATTGTTAACCACACAGTACAAATATGTACTAGATCCAGTTTTAAAACAGTACTTGACAATGAATCGATAAAAAGTTACGTATGTCTATTATATCAGTACTTGACACTGATTCGATAAAAATTACGTATATCTATTCTATAAAAAAGTATGTCTGCTGTAGTTCCAAGTGCTTCGTTTATTGTGAATTATTTGCCGTACAGTGCTCTTCCTGATGAATATAAGCAATATTATGATTTGTTAGCAGTCATGTATTCCCTCGTTATATTTCAATCCGAATACATTCCATCAGAGATAGATCCAAAGACGGGACAAAAGAAATCAGCCAGTAAAAGATCAAAATCACAACAAGTGCATTCAACTTCTGTTGTGAACATGTCTGGTAATCGTGACCAGCGTGATCAAGCAGTTGAATTGGGTTTGAAAAGTGTAATGCCCGAAAATGACGGTATCAAAACATTATTGTCAGCAATATTCGGCCATATTTATTTGGCTAATTCAAATGATGAAGGAACTCTATATGCCCTAGGTACGTTGAAAAATGCTGCTACAACTTTAAATATTTTTAAATCAGGTGTCATCAAAGATGATTTCATGAGGAACATATTGGTGAATGCTGATTTGAAAGCACTCCAGAATACAGAACGTTTCGTACCATCTGATGAATTAGTAGGATCATTAGGTGACTATCTGACACTTTTAACTGACGTTTATGGCGATCTTCTCGATGCTACAGATGATCTGGAAATACAGATGTGGGAACCTGAAACAGTGAAAACGTCAGTAGCGTTAATTGAAGCAGCTGTACTTACTACGATTTTCAAAATGTATGGATTAGGATTTATTCCATACATAGCTTTACAAAAACTCACAGCAGAAGTAAGCGGAGAACTTGGTAAATATTTTTCTCAAGACGTTATTAATACAATTGAATTTTTCAACTATTACTATGATTTACGTCCAGCTGCAACACGTGCTGCAAGTGTTGTGAAAACACCAGTTGTAAATCCGATGTCAGGTGCAGTTAAAACTCCATCGTTAATTCCCCCTCCACCTCCATTATCTGGGTCAGTAATTCCTCCTCCACCTCCGTTATCTGAATCCTATGTACCTGTTCTAGTTAAAAATCCCGCTCTTGGTAGAGGGGCTTCTTTCACTGCTCCACCTGCTCCTCCGAGAACTGGTACGTTTAACGTTCCACCCCCACCTCCTGCACCCGCGAAAGTAGCGAGTTTAGTTCCTCCACCACCCGCAGCTCCAGCACGAGTACCAAGTTTATCAGAACGTTACCAAGGTATGTTTGGTTAACTTCTATCTCTAGACTTACAACTAGTGGGTAAATCTTTTCTAAAATATCTCTTTTCCGCAGCTCCATATGCACATGTAGGTGCTGGGCATTGACCCGTTTGTTTAAATTCCACGTCACAGTGGTTATCTCGGATTTTTACGTCAGCTAATTTACTCATGCCTAAATTAATCTGATTTTCAATTTGTAAGGCACGACTGTTTAATTCACTAGCTGCTTGTGCCCATTGTAACGGCGACGTAATGTCCTCTTCAGTTCCGTTCATACTATATATTTTATTGTATATCATCACTCCCGCAACAAAATTAACCAAATTGTATTTAGCATCCTCAATCAGTGCTTTATATGCTTCAGCTTGTCTTGCAGTTAAATGCTGCTGATCCACTGCTGACTGCACTAGATTTAGCAATCGTGTAAACGGATTTAATGCAGTTGTTTGCCATATTAAATAATAGCTGTAAAATACACGTCGACCAATTTCATAACAATCTTTTTTCGCTATTTCCTTACCTTTCTCTCCAAATTTCTGTTTATATTCAGCGTCCCAGTTAAATAATTGTTCAGCTTCAACCAATTCTTTCGCTACACGAGGTTTGAACGTCTGATACATAGTTTTTATCTTATACTTCATCTTCTATATTTTTAGGAGCCAATCTCACACATACCCATCCAGCTTCTTCAGGTAAATGATAAAACATATGCAAAGGCTGTGATTTACACTCCTCGTTAAGTTCATTATGATGAAAACGCAAATACATTTGATCAGAGAACTTTTTGCCATCAGAAAACACATAGATATGTTTTAACGAAAATCCTTGTTGCAAAGATTGTTTCACAGTAGATTTAATCGTACTCACCACTTCAGTACTACTGCCACCGTCACCTTTTACAATTGCCTTCATCTGGCCACTGGTTTCTAACTTAAACACCACTTGATCTGACATTTCCATCAGTTGTTTACATAGATCATTAAATGCTTTTGTATATACTAACACTTCAGCCGCCCAGTTATCAAACGTTGGTTGGGGCATTGTTGCAAATTCAAGCGCTAGTGTAGTAAGTTCGGAAGAACCGTTTCTGTTAGGTCCTTCAATTAATACGTTTAATTTATCTGTGATGGACAATCCATTTTCACCATTCCAGTGTATACCGCAACTCAGTGTTACGGCACAATTTTTTGCATATTTAAACACTTTCTGTAGTAAATCAAGGGACATGTCAAAGAACACAGGTTCCTTATCACAACGATAATTAGTCATTTTCTTAGCATTCGCTTTGTAGTCTATGATACAAATCATACAGGGATCTACCATTTGTACCGATAAACCTTCTTTGGTGCAAACTAAGCGAAATTCTTTCGACATTTCTTTCACACGTACAAAATCTATAAAAGTAGTAAAGTTAGCTTCTTCAGACAACACACATTGAAAGACATCATTATTACCCTCTTTAGGTTCATCCGCCTCGTCATCATCCTTCAGTCGGCGTTTCATTCTTGAATTTTGCGCCTATTTCAGTCTCGAACTTTTCCGCTTTGGCTACATTTACCCCATTTCACTTCCTTCGGTCTCCGTTTTACTTTCTCCTCCAAACTTGTGAAACTTTAGTATTACTTCTTCTAAATTATCAACAGGTATCTCCCGAATATATCCAAATAAAGGCGTAAGGACAATTACATTGCTTTGATTGATTTTTTCTTTTGGCCATTTTGTCCCTGTTAGTTTTACATGTACACATACAAGGCGAGGATGAAATGGCGGTGATTTATCTTGCTTAGAAGTTTGTACCACATAATCAACAAAAGTTAATTCGTTATGTTTCTGTAGAATCCACTTGCCTTGTTCTTTTGCATGTGCTTTTTTACTTACTAATGAGGAACACCAGAAATCTGTCTTATCTTCATAACTGAAAAAAGGAGGCTCATGAATTCGTCCGATGATGAACATACAAATATCTAGAAATTGTCTAGAATTTTCTTCATTATCTCAAATATGCCAGCGAAAACGCCCACTAAAACCGCCACGTTTATTGAGAAGTTGGTGAATGTCTTAAATACATCTTTAAATGATCAGACGGTGGCTAAAGTAATTTCATGGATTCCTAATGGAAATGGATTTATTATATATGACAACACTGATTTTGAACGTACCATTTTACCGGGATGGTACAAACATGCTGCACAACCAGGGGAGGACATGCAAAAAGTACCTATGTTCAATTCATTTGTCAAACAGTTAAGTAACTACCAATTTAAAAAATATGCATTACAGGAGCTTCAACGTATGAAAGGTCTTGAAAAGAAATTAGAAGGATGTACCAGAAACAGCGTTCATGCATGGTCACATCCGACTGTTCCGTTCAATTCTTCTCGTCCTGATATGTATATCAATATTGTTCGACGGGTACAAAACACCACTGGCGCGCGTGTACGTACGACACCTGTGGCTGGTGTTGTGGCTACCCAATCCTCCATGAGCATGTTGGAGAAAAAAATCATGGACGATCGTTTTGCTGCACAAGAACAACAGATTCGAGATCTAGCAGCACGTACATCACATTTGGAGAGTGAACATCAGAAAACAATGGAAGTCATGATCTACATGGGTAGGAGAATGAACCAGCCTCAGCAATCATCCACTGCATTAGTACCACTGTCAGCGCGTGATCAGATTTCAGAAGGGTTAAATGAAGTGAATTTTGCAATGGATTTCTTGTCTCACAACGGCCCCTCACGACCAGCTATTATGATGGAAGCGTAAAATTCAAGAAATAAAAGATGTTTGATAAAATAGCGTTTGCTAAAATAGCGTTTGATAAAATAATGTGGTTTTCTACTCTAGTGTGGATCATTATCATGTTACATACGGAAAATAAATTAGAGTTTGTCAACAATGAGGTTAAAGTCGTCAGCAATGAGTTTATTGAGGTTGTGTCCAAGCTAGGTAACTGTTCAATACATGAAATCCATGTTCCTGAGTCTCATTGGCATCCAGCATTTACTCCGTGTTTACCATGCATACATGGAGATTGTCATCATGAAGTATGTTACTGTCATGCACGATTTACAGGACGTTATTGTTCGGTATTTATCGACGATGATGCCGGTGAATTTTCGACAATGCACATACGGCAAACCCTTGATGAATCATCCGTTGCTGCCATTCTTGTGGGGTTAGGTGCAATAAAGGTCGCACAGTAGTAGTTTTCTGTGTTAAATCATGGTCAAATATATGTTGGCACTTCGTGAGTTGTAGAATACGCTGTCGACGTTGTAAACTGACTGCAATTTGTATTAGACTTGTATCTTGTTTCCACTTTTCGAATTCACTCTCCAAGTATTTTTGAATTACTCCCTTTTTGGAGAACGGTGAAACTTTAATTACTTTATCGTCTTCTTTCGGTTGTGGAAACTTCACATTGTTAATAATACTCAATAACCATGTTTTCACTTCCTCTTTTTTAGCATTTTTTAGATAATCGGTATTTCGTAATAATTCTCTCCACCAAGTAATTACATAATTATGAATGGTATCACTTAATCTTGCCCATAATAATGGTGAATCACATAACAGAGAAGAAAATAAAGAAACCATGTCACGTAACCAAGGAGAAATCACAGAATTATAACATGTTATATGTTCCATCTCTCTTGGATCAGACGGAACAATTGTTAATTCCAAATCAGTTTCGGTGTCACCTCCATCTACTGCAAAGTGACCAAAGTCGCCAAAATGAACTATATACCCATATGTACACAGCGTGTATTGGTCGTAAGAAATATACGTATTTTCGTCAGTTTTACTCAAGAATAAATTTCGCAAATATAAATCATGGTGTACGCCACCTACTTGATGCTGAAAGCACAGGATGGTCCACAAGACTTGTAATAAAATAGACATAAACACAGCATCTGGCAAAGGCGTGTCATCTTTTTCAAGTGCATCGTACAGACATCCATGACTAATTTTCTCTTGAAAAATCACCAAATGTAAAGGATCTATACAAAATACTGCTTTAGCGTATAGTATACCACTAGGCAATCCCAGTTCCCTTAATAAAATAGTGCTACAAATTAACCCGAATATTTCGTCGACTTCTGCTTCAAACATATGCTTTAGTTGTATATATTTGACAGCAACGACCTGCCCATTCTTGAGTACTTCCTCATATACTTTACCTGAATTACCAGATTTGCCCAGTTGTTTATTCTGTTTACTGTAATTTCTTATGGTATAGGAGCAAGTCATAACAGGTACTTGTTGTAAATAGGTGTGTGTCAGAGCAAGCCATTTTAATCGTTCTTCGTTCATTTATTAAAAAAGAAAAACAATGGAAAAATGGTTTACGGATCACAAATATGATGGAGATTTATGGGATCAGTTACATGCTGTACCTCCAAAAATTGATTCCATTTCTGATTTATCGGTGCGAAAAGTATTTTTAGAGGTGACACAAAAACCTGGCTTTATGTACTTCTCCCGTGATGGTCTATATGTGGCTAAATCCACTATCACTGGCGCCAACTTAGGATTATTTGGCATGCGTACTTTCAGCGTAGGTGAATATATTACTACCTTTGCTGGACTACGGTACAAAGAAGATGAATTTGATCAAATTTGGTCGCAAATACCTGAAATTTACCGTAAAAAGAGTAGATATATAATTTCAAATCATGCTATAGTGATTGATCCTACCGATGAAGATGGTTCGTTAATTCTACCATGGTGGAACGAAAATGTTGCACCGTACGTAAATCAGCCGCCAGTAGGGATTAGCTCGAATTGCAGAGCAGTTAGTTATTCCAAAAATGCTGACGGAGTAAAACGTGCCTATCCTGAGACTGTGTTAGAAGCATGTCGCGCCATTAATATATTTGATGAAATATTTATGGTATATCAATCGATGGGTATAACACCTATACCACTATACAAAGACATATACGAAATTGGATTTAATTGTGAAGGAACGAGAATATTTATTTCTGCCCCAGCCATTACAGTTGAGAGCTTTGACGAAAAGATACTTGAACTAAAACAGCAGCAACAAAGTACGGCAGCAAAACAAGGTACGATTGATTTTTCGTGGGATACAGAGGAAGATATGATCAACGCTCTTAAACACCAAGACGAAATACTGAAAAATACCGATACGTGGATAAGCGAAGTACAACAAGCCAAACTATCTGCTGATAAAACACCTTTGGCTCCACCTCCGATTAATCCATTATTACTTTTACCTACATGGGATGGTACTAAATATACATGGCCTCAGCTGTACGTACGATCTCAATTTGACGTTGAAACACTCATCAATATACCAAAAGGAAGTGAATTTGAATTAAATGGTTATCCTGTATCTATTAGCACATTTGTAGCAAAAGTGAAGTATGACAATGAAAAGTATGGCAAAGTGGATAATGCAGGTCGTAAAGCAAGATATATTGATCTAAATAGTTCAAGAGGATATGTCGATGCACATCCGTTGTTAAATCCTGCAAAAGTGAATGGAGTAGATGTTGGATGTAAAGGTAAATTTATTCGATCCCAATTCGAAGTCGTTAATCGAGGGTCAGATATGAAGAAAAGTCGAAATGTGATTACTGTTACTAAGAATATTCCTGCCAATAAAAAGTTGACTATATTGAGGTAAAGTAACGTATGGAGATAACAAATAAAAATATTTTTATTTAAAAGTAGATATTCATAATTCTAGAAATTATGGACTTTAAAAGGAGTCTCGACGTATACAAGAATCATGTGATGTCTAATATATCAGTTATGCAAGATTGTACAAAGATGGCCTGCATTACTATCGTAGAAATTATACAAAAGCAGATGGAGGAACGCTGTAAAATTCAAAAATGTCCATACAATGTAGCGAATTTTAACATTACTCTCGCGGGCGTGATGGCCAAGATGTTATCTGAACGTTTCGACGTTAAACAATGTGTGGTGGACTCACTTAAAAACAGCGGGATCGTATGGGATGACGAGCCAGCTAAAGTACATGATTTAACGTCTGGTGTTTGTACACGTATGAATTTCAACGTTTATATTCCTTCTATATACTCACAATTCTAGAAATGGACTTTAAAAAGTGCGTTGACATGTACAAGAAACACATGGAACAAAAAATAACATCAATAAAATGTAATGCAAAAGCTGTATGTGACGAAATCATTAAACAGGTTAAAGAGCAAATTGAAGAACGATGTAAAATTACGTACTATCCACCTGGTTTCGATTGTTTTTTGATTGTGCTTCGAGATGACCTAGCCAATATTGCATGTGATTATCACGTTAAAAAATGTGTAACTGAAATATTACTAAATAATTACGGAATAAAATGGGATGAAGGAGGTGTTCCAGTTAGTGGAGATAATAATTTAGATTATTGTCATCGATTCAGTTTCCAGGTAGAAATTGCATCTATGTATGCATAATTCTGGAAATGGAGTTTAAAAAGTGTGTTGAGGCATACAAGAAGCGTAAAGCACCGGAGTTAGCACACATCAAGGAGCAAGCAAAAATCGTTTGTGATGCTATCGTACAAAATGTACAAAAACAACTAGCTGAAAAATACAACATTTTGGATTAGCCTTACCGAAGAACTGGCTGATACTGCTAGTGATTATTATGTAAGACCTTTTGTAGTGGAATGTCTTCGAAAGAATTACGGCATTGAGTGGACAGATTTTGGACATAAATCAAGTTTATATTCGTTCGTTTTCTACGTTTATGTTTCGTCAATTTATGACTAGCATTTATCACGATATTTCAGACTTGTATATATTAGTTAACATCTACTTCAAAAGCACATAGTTTGTCTAATTCTCCATCATAGCTTAGTTGTGATCCATTATAGACTCTAAACTTCGGTAATTTACTTGTCTTTTCGAATACAAACGTATAATTTTGTGCACGAACTGCCACAACATTTTCATTCATTTGTAAAGTTTCCACGGGCTGATTTACGAGCCAATCTTTGTACGTAATCTGACCTGTGCATTGGCCATCTAACGTACGTTCTACTGCGATACCAAACAAATCTCCATTCTTTACTCGTCCACCTCCCATAATTCTAATTTGTGCTTGTGTAATCACTGGTAAATATTTACGCTGTCTTCTTTTGAAGATCCAATACAAAGCAAATAGAAAAATAAGTAGTACAAAGGAAAATACGATGGCCCAAAACCAATCGTTTTGATTCATAGGTTTTATTTTAAAGAACTCTAGATTTAACTATACGATACGTTGCATATAAATAAGTTAGCGAAAGCATTTGATCTTCCGCAACATGTGCCGTTGTCAAAACGGTTCGAACCAAATAATTCCACTGATTGTAAAACGGTGTAACGAGCATTCCAGTCTTCATTTCCAGCACAAACTTTCTATCGTCTGTGTAGCTCACATTAACGGATGATTCAAACGCTTCAACATATGATTTGTATAAATTTTGCATTGTATCCACATAGGACTTTGACGTGTTCATTTTTTCTGGAAAAATCAACAACCAATCTATACCAGCACGTATGTTGACTGGAATTTCCATTTAATATCTGTTTGATTATAATTCAAAACATGTCTACAGAATTAGATGCTTTTCGTACGGCAATGCAAAAAGACGCTGCTCAACGCCGTGAATTGAACAATAAAAAAATATGCGTACACCAGACGACAACCGTATATCGCTTTTGTAATCTCTGTTGGCATTGCACGTCTTCCAAAGTTTGTGAACGTTGTAATAGTCCATTGTCAGTATACTGGACAAAAGCCCCTGCTAAATATGAGAATCCATCAGAACGTTTATTGAATCTTGTATCCGGAAGGTTTTCCCGTGAATGTTTCAAAATGTTACTCGATGCAAAGGCGGATATTAAATATTATAAGTTAGAGACTGGAGAAGGATTGCTTCATTTGGCGCGTCGAAACATGGACTGGGTTACATACCTGCTAGAAAAGATCGGAGACACCAAATGTGATTACAAAGGAAACTATGTAAAAGACATGCCTGATAATATTCCGGATATTCAGGATCGTGTACATGCATGGCATGAATGGCAAGCAGCAGAAAAACGTCGCGCGAATTTTGACAGTGTCAAACAATCTGAACCGTTTGCAAAATTATCAGGGGCCATTACAAACCATATTAGAACTTTCGTATAAACAATAAAATGGGTCAAAGTATTGCAGCACAAATTTTACCTTTTGAATTCATTTATGCGCATGCATTATGTACATGTCCTAATCCTGTAAGAGTAAAAGACGTGACTAAAAGTGTACCAGAAATGCTATTAGCGAATGGGTACCAAACTTGTCCCGTACATACGAGTGCGTTTACGAAAAAATGTGACGCGACATATATACGATTCTGTATGAAAGAAAAAACTTACTACATGCCAGAAGTAGAATATCAGGAAGGGGAAACCTATGAATTCGATACCGGTACTCAAATTATCATTTACGATATTCCTCAAAGCAATAAAATTCAAAATTCGTCATGCAAAACAAATTAGAAGCGATCGATATTCTTATTAATGTTCACACGATGATGATTGCACCAGATTACAACATGAACGCGAGACTGTATTAAACGAAGGTTATGCGGAACAAATCTTAACGTCTAGGCACAGAGAATGCTACATGAAATGGTACGACGAACACGTCGCCTGGAAAAAAGTACATCGTGATAATTGTAAAGATTTGTCTAAAGACCGTCATTCATGTACTTGCACACAGTGGCGGAATGCATTTATGATCACTGTTCCTTTACCTACACCCATACTTGAGGGTGATCGATGGAAAAACATCGTCAAATATTACGCAAGGGAGCTTAATCAAGAAGTTGTTTTTAGAGATGATTGTGTTGAATTTAGAAACATGTATTTAATAACCTAGAACAAATTTCAAGAAATGCAAAAAAATTAATGACATTATTAATCACAATCAAGAAGAGGCTCAGAAAATTATTATAAACATGGTCAACAATGGTAAAACAGATGCTGAGATACGTCCCATTCGCTATGAATTACCAAGCGAAAATAAAAAGTCATGAAGCCTATGCTGCAAGCATTCTATGTGCTCGAAAAGTTTATAATGTAGATAATGTTAGGTTTATTGTTTCATTACCCTTACCAGTACCACAAGGTGAAGCATGGAAAGAAATTCTCAGAAAACATAACCCAAACGTTGTAATTACAGATACTTGTGTAGAATTTCTAGTTTAATTTAATTCATAATTCAAAAATGCATGACGATGAGAACCACTATACAAGCACTAAGAACCACTATACAAGTACTAAGAATCACTATACAAGCGTTAAGAATCACTACGACGATCGTGCTAAACATGCACCCAGCATACGTGAACGAGCACAGCTTCCTATGATTCAGTTACTACTTGCGAATAATCGTGTAAAAGGTCATCTTATTTCCAAATACTTGAATGAAGGCGAAAGTATTTTTGATATGTGTTGTGGAAAAGGTGGCGATGCACATCGTATTGCGAAACAAAACCCTGGCAGGTGTTTAGGCGTGGACATATCTCCCCGATGTATTGATGTCGCACGTGGCCGTCATGACAAACAGTATGGGCATATCATCCAGTACCATGTTGGAGATGTCACGAATCGTAGCTTTTGGTTACAGACGCCACCATTTGATGTGTTATCTTCACAATTTTGTTTGGGGTATATTTATCCTGACCTGGAAATTGAGGTTATGCTTAGATATGTTAACAAGTACTGGATTGGTACAATTGTGGATGATGAAGAACTTGCATACTACAAGAACAATAATGTGGCAAGTATTCATGCTTATAATGGGAAGACATTCACCTTTCACATGCCTCCTTGTGTGATTAATGCACGCGAATTTGTTGTACCTTGGCATACGTTGTGTAAACGTGTTGAAGCGTGCGGTTTTACTTGTATTGAAAGTAAGCGTTTTCATCGTTATCATATGGACCAGCGCCTGAGCACACATGAAAAAGCAGTACATAGACTTTATCGTACGTTTGTGTTTAAACGAAATGAGTAAACGTTAAAAGTATAAAATGTCGAGTAAGGAGTTGGATTTGACACCACCAAAAGTTGACTTAGATTTAGCACCGCCGAAATATAATATAACACTAACAGATGATGATAAACGAATAATAAATATACCAAACGTTGATAATAGAATTTTCAGATGCATATGTCATAGAATTTTTTATGAGTGTGATTGTGGTGCTTATCCAAAAGATTATTTTATAAGACGTAAAACTCATGGATCTAATTAAATCTTGTCCAAACTGTAAACGTGCAACTATCAAAACGGGTGGTTGTAACTTGATTCGTTGCGTATGTAAAGTTCGTTGGTGTTGGATATGTGAAAGGATCAAATCAAACCGTTTTAAAACAAAACAGAATACTTGTTCGGAAAAAACTCATAATTCACGTTAGCTATTCCAAACCATTAGATATTTCTACGGAGGTACAGTCGCATACCTAAACCTCGATTTTCTTCTCTGAAATCTTCCGTTGCGCGAAATGCCATCCAGCATCTACCATCAATTGTAGTGCCTAGCAATATGATTTCACGTTTTAGGAATGTTAGTGTACAGAAGCTACATCTAATTTCTTTAATTCTTCATCTATCTCTTTTACTCGACGCTGAAGTTCAGTCTTTTGTTCTTTCATTTCCTCTCTTTTACGAGCATCAATAAATTGTTTGGTATAGCAAGGAATATGAGGTTGGGTGACAGATACTCCAGCACAGTTACCAGACATAGGATTTCTTGCATAGTCATAAACAGCTCCTTCATAGTCACACTTAATGAGTTCCTTTTCATGCCCCCTGTCTTGGTGGGTAATCTCGTATATTTCTAAAGGTCGTTCTATATCTTTTACTTTATCTAAACGCGTTTGCTTCTCTTTAATCTTCCGCTGTATGTTTTCAAACTCGTTTTGTAGTTTACCGAGATCTCTTTTGAGTATTTCAGCTTCTGTAATCGTTTTGACATCATATGGATGTACAATATCTTTACGGGTACAAGTCTTTACGTTATCTATTGTATCACCCTGGACAAAGTACGATGAACCCTCACAGTATTGATAATCGTACACATGAAAGAAACTAGTCATGATGAATTTCTAGACTTAATCAATTGACACGATATTTCCAAATCGTTTAAACTCGCTGTTTAATTCTCCAGTGAAATATACATCATTAGTTAATTTTACTAAATGCACGTAACCTTTCAATCGTCTAAGTAGCTCATTTCCATCTGTGTATAAAACTAACAACCTACTTTCATGTTTTTTCGCGTTTAGTAGTTCCTGACGTTCAATTATCTGTGTAATTAAGTAGTCAATATTTTGTTCCCACTGAAAACATTTAGGTATTCCAATGTCTTGACAAGTTTTTTCATACAATCTATTCGTACAATCACCCACAATAACCACACAGTCGTATTTGTCAAGGTTGATTTTTTTATTCACATACTTTTTATTCGCATGCATTCTATCTTCAGACATTTTATTTACAAACACTTTATTTACAGAGGTTGACATCTAGAATAATGATTTTTTAACTATTGTTAACAGCTCCTTTTACTGCACCCACTACAGCAGCAATAATAACTTCTTCCTTTGCTTTAGCTGGATTTCTAGCGATACCAGCCATGGTTTCTACCGATGCAACTTCGTTAACGGCACCGACACAGGCTTTCGCCAATCGATCTGACTTCCATAGTTCGCCTTGTGAACCGGGATCAGCTTTACCAAAATTAGGTCGTGGTTGAGAAACATTCGTAAATGTAGAAGTAGTTTGCACGGGCGGGGGTGCACGGTAGATTTGTGCTGGTGTAACGGTAAATGTAGGTGTAGTTTGCACAGGCGGTGGAGGTCTATATACAGGTGGCGGCACAGGCGGTGGGGCTGTAAATGTATTATAATACCGCTGAGCAGTTGCGCCATGAGCACAATTTGTGGCAGCAAATGAATTGTTCAAACGAGAATTAAGTCCTGCTCCCGGTAAATTACTCGGGAAAGTACTTGGTTGAGTGTAACTAGTTGATCCTCGGTTCCAGAGGCTTGTAATTGCCATGGTTTCTCGAATTGTGATTTAATTAAGCAATTCACCTTATCAGTCTTTATCACCTTTATCTCAATCTTTGATTACTACTTGCCCATATCTCATGTAACGATCTCATTAACGCAGGCGGTCTAATTTGTAGACAAGGTGGATGATTGGTTAGAGTTTTGTATTTTGAACTCAGTAAAAATGGAAAGACATCTGTTAATTGTAAATTTTCCTTGATGTTTCGTAGAGTTTTTTGTACGGTAGGCATTGCGTTTGCGTAAGTATGATCTTTACGATGGCCCATAATTTTCCAATGTTGAGTTTTAGCATCAAAGTAACACTCAAATATTTTGCGTTGCATATCTTCGTATTTGGTGAATTCTGGTTCCCATTCCGTTTTAGGGTAATGTACGGCTGTACAGATACGTGCTTTGGTGGTAGGTTCTCCAACTTTCGTGTTCTCCAAGAACTCGTAGGTATAAAGCAAACATATATGCGTTTCCATCATAATTTGTCTTCGTACGTCCTCTGGTACTGGAATAAGCATAGTATTTTCATCTTTTACAAATTGGTCTTGACTCACCCATAGCATTTCAAGTTCATTTGTATTATCAAATCCAAATTTTAGTTTAATGAGGTGAACACAATATCCTCTAAATACTGGCATTTCGTTGGGAGTAAAGATATAACCATCATTCTTGATTTCATCTGACCACGATGGCAAATCATTAATTTGCCAAATATGAAAATCGGGTTTTACCCAAAATATTAAGGGACAATTCGCTACATGTATCAGCCATCGTTTTTGGAATGTGGCATAACAATCACGCGCCATACCACGTACAGTTTCATGCTCATAGTGTAGTATTCTGTACAAATGATTGGGAAAATAATAATACAATGTGTAATACCATATTACCATATTGTTTTGTGCAATTTGTACTCTTGTGGTTTTGGCTTCTTCACGGCAATTTACTCCATTCATTTGGATACAATCAAATATATGATATTCCCACCAGTGACGTTTATGATTCCACATTAATTCACCATCAAAAATAGATCCTTGATAAAAAGATTGAGGAGCTACAATATTTTCACATTTATACATGTGGACAGCGCGATCAATATAAAAAATAGTGGGAACAGTTTCATATATTGTCCAAAAACATACGTGTCTTACTCCAGCCATTTTACGTGTAATCAAATATTTGTACTGCCCGGTGTATAAGTTCGATACGTTTTCTTTTAGTAACGAAACAACGATTGATCCAGGAAAAGATTCACTCACAGCCGTTGCAGCCGCACTTTTCTTCTTCTCATAATCAAATTCAGAGTTGATTTGTTTCATAACCCATTGTCGACAAACTTTATCCGTCACTTCGGTCCAAGTCTCTGCATTGTACCTTCCAATTCTTACTTTCATCTTTTATTTCTCGAAAATGAATGAACACATGCAAATACGAGAATGGTTACCGTTACCAAAAGAGTGGGAAGTTCCACTTACTGTTCAGCTTACTGTGGCTCCAATTATTCCTTCCAAATTTACAGAACAAGCATGGTGTGGACGTAAAATTTTAGAAGAGTGTGATATTTCTTATGTATACGCATTGATTAATGACCTATACTTGTGTAAATTTTCCCCGCATGATACACAGGTGCTTAGCATGAAACACTTAGCAAATATACTTGATCATGCCAAACAAATCATATGTTTTGATGGGGAAATGTATTTTTGCTTGTTATTGCGCTGGTTTTCAGAAGATCGGATGATTCATTGGAGATTTCATATGTTTAGTATTGCTGAAAAATTACGTGAAAAGCCTCTGTACGTATATACTACTCTGAAAGAAATTATTGAATGGAATCCTGAAATTTACCAAGGTGCTGTTCCATCGTTATGGCAGTTGTCAAAATCAAAAGAAGTAGAGAGACTTCTTCAAACACGACTACACATAGAACATTTGCTATGGAAGTGGATACAAAGAGAAGAACGTATTACGTACTTTAAAAATGAGCAATTTAAAACTACATTAATTAAGTTAAGTTGATTTTTTATTATTTCGCTTCTTCTTTTTCTTCTTTTTCTTTTTCGCTTCTGTATTTACTGGAGCGGGTTCAGATAGTTGTGTTTTTACTGGTGCACTACCTTTCATTAATATTTCTACTTCGTTTACGTTCTTTGCAACCATCATATTGGTAACTAGATCCTTTGAACCAGTCACTTGTTCGGATAATTGATCAGCCATCTTTTGCACACTGGGCCCAGCTTTTTCCATTACTTTCTGAAATTTACCCATGGTCTTATTAATGTCATCCCTGTCGATCGAACTTTCTAGGTCGTTTAAAGAAGTAGCATTTTGAATGGACTGTGTAATAGATGATCCTAACATTTGATTCATCATTTGTTTTTGCTCAGGACCTGCCTGCCTCAGCATTGTCTGTGCCATTTGCAGCATGTTACCCGACCGTAAAGCAGCGGGGATTGGTATACGACCTGTTTTACGTTTATCACGTACTTCCGCACGGAGTTGCTCAATTGTTTTCTTAGGTGGAGCTGGTGCCTCTAAATCACAGTCTTCACTCATTTACATCTCATTACTAAATTTACTTGCATTAATTTTAAACAAAGAAAACCTTAAATCACAAATATATAAGTGTCTGAATCATTATTCATAAATAAATGTCTGGACCGAGACTGGATGGGGATAGACCGAAACTAGATATTCCAGTCACTTATTACCGAGAACCGCCCAATCGTATTTATACAGATATGATCTCACTACCATTAACGGGTATATGGTTTAAAGATATATTTAATACATATTTAAAACTCAGCTCAGAAAAACACACGGAGCGTAGTATCAAAATTGACCATAGCACATGGATGAAAGGCACACGTGCTGGTACGATTTTTAATCATTCTCTATTTGAAAGACATGGAATATTTTGGTTGCTTACACCCGATCGAGTTGGGTTTAATTTTACATCATATATAGGATACTTACCTGTAGAAGACATGGAAATATTTATATCACTTCATGACAGTAACCGATATATTTCTCTTGAAGACCTAAAAGTATCACGTCGACTTTGGGATCGACTGTTTTTGACTCTCCGAGGAACTTCTTATGAATGTTAGATCAACGTTTGATGAACTTTTTATGAATGTTAGTTTTTAGTTTTAGCTGCTTTAATTATCGGTGATAATATATCTTGTATTTCCACCATCATATCCTTACATTCCTGCCATATTTTCATATCGTTTGCTAATTTTTGTTGTCTTTCGTTGTAAGATTCTACGTAACATTTTACTGGCGCTAGATCGCAATCCCCATGTTCAGGTGCTTTTTTCGTTAAATTTTTCTCGGCAAGTTTAGCAAATGATTGGTTACTTTCTTGTAATGTCTCACCAAGCTCATCAAATAATTGTTTAGTTTCTTGTAATGTTTCAGCATACGTTTTTTATTTCCGCTCATATTTAATTACTTTTTTCTATTTTTGTCTTTTTTGTTTTTGCCCGCGTAGCAGCTTTTCGTTTTACACCGGCAGGCACAGGTGTTGGTACAGAAACAGGGACTAGTTCCATTTGTTTCTTGTCCTGATCCATACGTAATTGCAAAGTATCCAAAATATTGTCCATCATTTTATTTAAACTATTGTCCATCGTTTTGTTTGCTGTCACCGTTGTGGGTTTTGGTTCATTTGTCTTTACTTCGTTAGTCTTTAATATGAGTCTCATTAGTATATTGACTGATTTCAACTCATCCATCAGCAATTTAGCCACATAACTTGTCACCACGGAATAAATTTCTGTATCACGCTTACAGTAGAAACAATACTTAAAACCATAAGCTTCATGTTGAACAGATAACAACCCACAACGCTTACACACATCAATTGTAGTCTGATCAGAACAGGTTCTTGCTCGTTCTCTAAAAATCTCGGAACATCCATAAGAAATTAATACGTCACGTTCCATTTCACCCAATCTTAATCCACCATCTCTGGCCCTACCTTCCACCGGTTGTCGTGTTAAAGGATGAGAGGGTCCACGTGTACGTGCATGCATCTTATCATCCGCGAAATGTTTCAATCTCTGATAGTACACCTCGCAAACAGCAGTTAATTGCTCAAGCATTTCACCTGTATGAGGATGCATAAACCTACGTTTGCCGGTCGGACTCACATTACCAAAAGTTAATAAATAATGACCCATCTTGACATCATCATATACCACAAAAGCGGTGCCATCGAAAATCTCTCCCATAATAGATGCTGCCACTCCTGCTTTTCCCTCTCGATTCATTCCATCTGTCATACGACTAGGCATTGCGGTAGGGTTAATGATAATATCTGGTACACCTCCGTCTGGTCCTACCTCCCATATCATATCTTCTGTTGGTCTAATGTGGCCTAGAGTTCCTTTCTGACCATTTCGACCTGAAAATTTATCCGCAATCTGTGGATATCGTCTTGATCTTACCAACACTTTATGCACACGATGTTGATTTTGTCTATTTTTGGCCACAAATACTTTCGTAACGATGCCAGATTCTCCGGACTTCACAAAGACACTATCATCTCTTTTACGAAGTAGTGCACTGTCGGTTCTTGTTTGTCGAGATTGTGCAACAGTTTTACCAATGATGGCATCGCCTCCATTTATGTAAGTGTTTTCTTTAGGCTTGCCTGATTCTTGTTCCAAATGTTCATAACGTGTATCTTTCATATTACAACATGTTTTGGGGTCAGGTCGTTCGTAGATATCTTGAAGTGCACCCGAACTCTGTTTCTTTTGAGTAGATTGATACGTATGAAGCATCTCCGTCAAATAGGCACCTCTTTCTATAAAAGCTTTATGCATCACAATCGCATCTTCCTGGTTATAAGGATCAGAGTATAGAGCTACTTTCGCATTCATGCCGTACCCTCGAACAGCACGACGTATATCTCTGCTAAACCTGGTTTGTACTAATGGTTCTTGTCCGTACATTAATCTGAAACCTGTACCATTTACTCGGTGATCGTCCAAAATATATGAAATAGCTTGTTTAATCATTGCTGATTGATATACATTTCGAGGACCTTGATTGTGATGTGGGAAAGGTGTTTCACTTGCACAGATACCAAGAATTAAACTGGATTGTATCTTCATGTGTGTATAAGGTTCACAGTTATATCGCCGGAGATGTTCTGCTCCTGGTGCAATAGACAAAGACTGTTGTTCACATGCATCTATGTATTCTAAAACACCCTGCTGCCACAGATGATTCCTATCCCAAATTTTTGGGCGCCATTCACCGTTTGGTGTCACCCACTGAGGATCTTTGTCATTCCAACCTTTTTCAGCTGCTTTTAAATAATCAATCCAACGAGTCAATACAATCAATAGGGAGCAGAATCTTTCCTGATCGTTTTCAATCCAAATCGCATTTTCTACTTTTGAGTTGGTCCAGTGTATACCCAAATAAGGACTAACTTGCATAGATCGTCTCATCTGTCTGATAGTTGTTAAACATCTTTCTGGTTCATTAGTGAAAAATAACGGTACGTAATCACAGCTCACTAGTGTGTAGGGTGAAGGTGCATTAGGGAAGATAACCTCTTTTGTTTCTACTAACCACGGAGGTGGAAATCGTCGAGTCCATATATCGCTAATTTGACGCCATTCAGTAATTTGAACTTGATGAAAAGTTTGTGCACGAATCATGGCTACTGTTGCTGCACTGTGCGCTGGCATAGTAATCGTGAATGACAAAGCAGCATTTTTCACTAAACCACATCTCTCCGATTCGGGAGTATCATTCGGGCAACTATAGTCTAGTGAAGATCCATCCATGAGACGAGGACCTACTGCTTTTGATTTCGGTCCTACTGTCGTGCTTAAACGTCGACCTGCGCTTAAGTATGTATTTTCATTGGTACCGTTTTGTAACAGAGTAACATTTTTACGTGCACGTTGTGAAGTTTTATCAGAACCTGAACCAAAATTACCTGTAGAAATAGCTTGCTGTAGTAAAGAGTTTAACCTGGCGCCTTGGAAAATATGTTGCCAATTCCATTGTGTATTGTAATGTGTGCCTTGTTCTTCTGTATTATTGGCTTCGTATTTATTGACCTCTTTCTGAAACGTTCCTTCTGCGGGTTTAATTAGGTACAGTCTAAAGCGTTGACGGAATAAACTGGCAAACGTTGTACACATCTCAAGGCGTCGACCAGCATAATTGTCACGGCTATGATTTTCAGGGATAAGTGTAATGTATCTGGCCAACACTAGCCATACACCGTATGTTAAATATAACGCTTTGTTGTCATAATGAGTATTTTCCAATGAAATATGCGGCATAATTTGTTCTCGTAACAGTTTTTGTGAATCTAATATCTGTGCTTGTTCAGGTAATTTGTCTTTTTTAGATGCACGTGCGAGAAATAAAAAAGCATCTCTCTGTGTCTTGACGTTTACTGGATGCTTTTGATAAACAGATTGTAAAATATTCCACAAGGAACGACACCAGTTCATACCAGCAAATAAATACACAGCGTTTAAGAAATCAATCACTGACCAACCTAACGCTACAATCATTACAGTAACTGGAATTTCATTCTTCACATTTTGTATATAATAGGTAAGTTGCCATTCACCAGTCTGTGTGTTTGCAGTTAACTGGTTTAGAAAAATACAAGAATTGCTTGTTGAATGAAAAGCACGATCAGGAAGCGCTAGGCATCTGACCTCTCCGTTGATAACAATTTTACGGCTTGCTCGTCCCTCTGTAGAAGGTTCTTCATCTGTGAGTGTTCCCTTTCCTTTGCCATCAATCGCATAAGTTGTTTCTGTACCATGGTGAGTCGTTTTCTTTGTTTTCATAGCGACGTTTGATTTATCTGAGATAAACCACCTGTTTCTATTTTGTGTAACAGTAGGAGCAAATACTTTAGAAATACCTCCACATGTGAAATATCCTCCACACTCAAAGTGAGGCTCATGGTGTAATGCTAACGGCCTACCTATTGCAGCATGGTCAAAGACACAACCTAACATCAATGGGAACCTGAAATGATCAAGAGTAAACGTTTCTTCATGAATTCGAGGTCCCCATGTAGAGGGTGGGGGTTTATACATTGTCTTACCTGTGACCATGGATTCTGCTTTTTCTTTAGGCACATCTCTTTGAAACTGTTCATAAAGTACAGTCAACATATATGTGACATCATAATTCGAGTTACCTGCTCGGGCTTGTGCAGCGCTAAATGATTGGTGTTGTTCACTTGATTCTGCTACTGTATCAAAAGGCGGTATGTACGTCATATCAATAATTTTACAACGGTGTATACATCGTGAATCATATACAACAATTGGAGTTAAACCTGTAGTTTGTACAGCAATTAAAGGTAATACTCTTGTTAACACATCGTTCATACTATCAATTTGATGTTCCAAGAGGTGCTTATATCGAATAACATCTGTAGCAATAGAGCTGATTAGTTTCTTTTCTTCTTCTACTGATGTCTTTTTGATATGTTCCTGTAAATTCCAAGCTACTTGTGTTTGTTGATCACTGAAGATTTCATTGGCGTGATCGATGAAAGTTGGATTTGGCATTTTTTCAAGAAAATATGAAAGAGGATCGCCTTCGTAAACATGAAGAACGACTCGCAGAAAAACGGAGACTAGCAGAAAAACGTTTACAAAAAAAGAAAAAAAGAATACCTATGTTTAGTGCAACAGATAATACAACCCATACAAAGAGTCCATGGCAACAACTAATTGATCAATACCGAATTCCAACCCTACACGCCGGTGCTTCGTGGAATCACTCTGATCCTCCGTCTTGGGTAGACTCGGTCGTTATTTGTACATGCTCAATATGTAGTGCAGAAAAGAATCCCATTCCAATTGATCATAGACAGACAACTACACTGACGAAAATTATTCAGGTTACTGGTGAAGAATTTAGTCTCACGCATAATGAACCTTTACCTTGCTTAAAATTGCCATGTGATGTGTATAGTCGAGATGGATTATATCGTCTACGAATCTTGTATACGGAAATGGTGGAGGGTCACAAACATTATGACAAAACGTACGAAAGAAGTTGTAAGACAAAAACATTTGTTAGCTTCGATACATGTCCACCACTGGAGAAAGAGGCTTTAATGGGACCGTTTGTGGCAGATAATGATCGTTTTATTTATCCGTCACTGGCAATGGCGGCAAAACGTGCACGAAAACGAGCAACCAACGGATGGGAATACTTCCATGTATTGTTACAACATGGAGGTTTTGTGTTTCGTATTCCCTTACGTTGTTTTCGTACTAGTGATGGAGGGAGAGGATTCATTAATTCTACTGAATACACACCTGCTGACGTAGATCGATTACAACAATGCGCAGAAATATCTACCTCTCACCAGCGAATGCTTGATGAAGCGTGATAAAAATTAGTTTACGTTAGCTAGTTTACGTTTTCTATTTCCTCTAGCAACAAAAACATTTGCGTTAATAATTGATCGGGCAAATTTCGTAAACAAAAAAGTATGGAGGCTTGTCCGTTGAGTTGGTTTCGGGAGATTGGCCATGTTTAATATAGTGTTGTCTGTCAAATGCTGTGCGTTATCCACCAAAGCACCGCCCACGCGACGATTACACAAGTCAATTGCTACCCGACACCAATTTGCTTGACAGTTTTCGTAAGCTTTGACGCGTTCCGGGAAAAGTTCTTCGTGTGCAAACTTACAAGACGTGAGCGTTGTGTTTTGGATGAATGGATCAATAGTTTCGGCAAATGCATCAGATAATCCCCCTGATATACTAAACTGTTTCAGCACTTTTCCTCGAAAATGTCGATTAAATATGTGTGGCCAATATAAACCGTTGTAAGTAACGGTAAGCACACGTAATGTCGGGTGCTTATCAATTTGTTGAATGAAGTAAAACAACGTACTTGGTCCACTGATTGTGATTTCCAATTCTTGTAATTTATCGCACGTAGAACCTGACATTTTTGAACCTGTGTCCAAACATAAGTGCGTTAATGGTTGCATTATGTTTGACGTACAGCCGCCGCCAGACAAATGCGTAATGGTACGATTGGACCGTTCTTTTATAAATCCTATGTCTTCTCCAGTTGGTAACTCCAATTTAGTTAACTTGGGCAAACCATAACATATAGCTTCTTGTAAAGAAACGCCCGCATTTTCGCACGCGAAAGTTTCTAAATGTTTTAAATCACCCAATTTTCCGATAGCTTTTTGTTTTGAATCACCCAATTTTCCGCTTTTCAATGTCTGTACTCTCAAATTCAATAAATTCGGTAGGTATCGCACGATATTTGATGCCATGGCCTCGTCCAGTGTGTTCACATACAAAATCACCAGCGACAAACACGGTCTTTGTAGTTGTAAAGAGCATTTCGACGACGAAAGTGATAGCCATATTAACGAACTTGGAATATCTTTAACCATGGCAGTTTTAGACAAGTGTAAATCATAAAGTTGTTTAAATTCGTCTCCAAGTTGGACAAGGCCTCCTGGATTTAATGTTAATGTCTGTAATACACTCGCGTATGCCGCTAGTACAGGTTCTGTGTCTGTTGCATTGAGAACATACAAATGTCTCAAACGTTCATGGCGAATATCCAACAACCATCGTGCAGGTAAGCCAACGCCCGTTAAATGCACATGATCCTCTTTCAATACTTTCAAAATATACGGATTTTCACGTAACACCATTTTCGCATCTTCGTGTCGTTCATGTTTATACAGATAATGAAGTACATCCTCCGTTGCAGGGCGATAGCCTTGCATAGCCGCCTTCATTGCATACGAAACATCTTCATTGATTTTCCACAATGTCCACTGAGCAAGATAATAACCCATGTCTGCTGAACGTTTTAAAGCGTTTACATCATGTGAATTTTGCCATTGTCGCCACTGTGCAAGGAAGTGATTAATATGCCCAGTCTGTTCTCCTCGTAACCGTGCGCAAAAGAATTGAGCCAGCGTGTCGCCATTTTTGGCCGCTGCTTTCATGGCTGGGGTAAGTTTTCCAAGGTTATATGCAGCAACTACAGAACCCTTTTCACAAGCAGAGTTGAATAAATCAAGATTGTTCAACACGGCCGCTGTCTTGGGTTGCCGAGATAGTTCCTCATAGGAAGGAAACATACAAGGTATATACTCATCCCCTGTACTGCTGTGTATAAACTCGTCCATTTCAATTATGTACAAATATCCAAAAGCCTAATATATCCGAGAAGTACGTTTAGTACTAAAGCCTAATATATCCATCTGATTACGCAAGAGTACTTAGTGTACATTTTAGTCACTATCACTGCCGCTACTATCGGAGCAGTCGTGCGCGCATGCGCCATGGCAGTTGAAACCGGCAGCCGGGCGGTACACGATGCCCAAGTCGGAACACCACTTGTTGGTACTTTGGAGACACGGCGTGCACACCACAGGGATGCCGTTCTTGTGGTCGAAGTGCATGTCGTGCCGGTATAGGCCACAGTCCATGCACTGGACGGTGAAGTGGTTCGGATATGTCTGCAACATACGCTGGAACCACATCTTCTGCTCCGTGAAGTCCGCCGTAAGCGCCTTCTGGTTGA
>Ga0105242_10000690_pt1 | contig 26481 bp, 29 predicted proteins | sample KBSM24metaG_FD_81521 | JGI IMG/M metagenome (GOLD analysis project Ga0105242, IMG submission 81521) | Miscanthus rhizosphere microbial communities from Kellogg Biological Station, Michigan, USA - KBS M2-4 metaG | ecosystem: Host-associated > Plants > Roots > Rhizosphere > Soil | place...
CGCCGAACAGGAAGACGATGGTCTCCATCACGATGGCGCGGTTGGCCGAGGAAGCCGCCACCAGCCCCAGGCGCGTGAAGAGGAGCGCCACCACCGCGGTCGCGAAGACCTCGAAGAAGCCCTCGACCCAGAGGTGCACCAGCCACCACCTCCAGTACTCGATCATCGCGTAGTGGGTCTTCTGCCCCCACGCGAGCGAGGCGGCGTAGAAGCCGCCGATGCACGCGGCCGAGAGGAACACCATGGCAACGATGCCACGCGTCTCGGAAGGCTTCTTCAGCGCGGGCCAGAGCGCCCGGCCGAGCAGCAACAGCCAGAAGAGCAAGCCCACGAAGAGCAGGATCTGCCACACGCGGCCCATGCTGGTGAATTCGAGGCCCTGGTTGCCGAGCCAGAAGGTGAAGTCGAACCCGGCGCGCTGCAGCGTTCCGAGCCAGCCGGTGACGGTCGAGCCGACCACGATCGCGACCAGCGCGTAGAAGAGGACGTCCACGCCGACCTTCTGCAGCCTGGGCTCGTGCCCCGAGAGGAGCGGCGCGATGTAGAGCCCCGTCGCGAGCCACGCGGTGGCGATCCAGAAGATCCCCATCTGCGTGTGGATGGTGCGGCTCGTGGTGTAGGGCAGGAAGTCCGCGAGCGGGAAGCCGAAGAAGGAGTTGCCCTCGACCGCATAGTGCGCGGTGACGGCGCCCATCCCGATCTGCAGCAGCATGAGCGCGATCACGATGAAGAAGTACTTGCGCGTCGCCTTCATCGACGGTGTCGCCACGGCGTTCACCAGCGGATCGCGCTGCGGGACCTCGGGATCGGGCTCCTCGGGATGGCGCGACTGGAACCAGACCATGCCGGCGATGCCGCCGATGAGCAGGATGATGCTCGCGATCGACCACATGGCCGCGCCGCTGGTGAGCTGGTTGCCCACGATCGGCTCGTGCGGCCAGTTGCTCGTGTACGAGATGCCTTGCTCGCCCGGACGGTCGGTGGATGCCGCCCAGGCGGACCAGAAGAAGAACCCGGCGAGGGCCTTGCGGTCGGCGGCGTTCGGCAGCGCGTTGGAGGTCATCGCGTACTTCTCGCGCAGCTGCCCGTAGCCCGGCGCGTCGCCGAAGAGGAAGCCGTAGTGGCGCTGGACCTCGAGGATCGCGGCGGCGCGCTCGGCCGACACGGTGACGGTATTGGTCTCGGGATCGTAGGTGTTGCGGCGCATCTCTTCCTTGACCACCGCGCCGACCGACGCTTGCCGGCTCGCGTCCAGCGTGTGGTAGGGCTCGCGATACATGCCCTCGGCGCGGAACTCGCGCAGCGTCACGGCCTCGCGGTGCAGCCAATCCGCCGACCAGTCGGGCGCGACATAGCTGCCGTGCCCCCAGACGGTGCCCAGCTGCTGGCCGCCGGCGGCGAGCCAGGCGCGCTGGCCCTCGCGCAGCTCGTCGGACGTATATAAGGTCTCGCCCGTCTCCGACCTCACCGTCGGGTACAGGGGTGCGGCGAGATAGATCTCGCGGCCCAGCCACAGCAGCACCGCGAAGGAAGCCACGAAGACCACGGCGAGCCCAGTCCAGAGCCTGCGAGTCGCGTTCATTTGCGTTCTTTCTCCCGGGTCGCGAACCGACCCTCTATAGGTGTAGAGCCTATGCACCTTTTCCCGCGCGCCTTTGACGCCGCGCAAACTCCCGGCGACTTCGGCGCCCCATGCTGGATCCCGTGAGTCCCGCGCTCGAACCGGTCGAGGTCCTCAAGGTCTGGCAATGCATCGGTTGCGGCCGCATCGACCATCCGCAGCCCTGCGTCGGCGTCTGCCGCGACCAGAAAGCCGAGCTCGTGTACGCGTCCGACTACCGCCAGGCGCTCGAGCGCATCGCGGCGCTCGAGGCCGTGCTCCACCGGATCGTCCGCACGACGCCGCGCGGCGACGCCTGGGAGGCTTCGTATCGCGCGCTGCAGGAAGCCGCGCGCCGCGCGCTCTAGCCGTTCGCGGCGGAGCGCGCCGGCGCGCGCGGGGCGAGCTTCACCACCTTCTCCTCCTCCCCCCCAGCCTGGTAGGCCACGCACGATTCGCAGATCGTTCCGGTCACGTCGCGGGCGAGATGCGCCTCGCGCAGCTTCACGAACGCGTCGCTGTTCCATCCGTCCATGAACGACACCTCGTTCAGGTCGGCCATCACCCACTTGTCGCCGGCGTCGAAGCAGCACGCCGAGAGCTTGCCGTCGTAGGTGATGTGGCCCTCGGTGAACGCCGACCAGCACGGCAGCGGATCGCGCAGCGCGCCGAGCCGCCCCTGGTTGCCGGCGGTGGGCCGGTAGCCCAGCTCCTCCTCCCGCTCGGTCGCGTGGCTGCCCATCGAATAAAGCGGCAGCCAGTAGTGCTCGTCCACGAACGGCAGGATGTCGTCCACCAGCTCCTGCATGCGCTCCTGCTGCTCGCCGTCGTAGCGGATGCTCGAGGCGTAGAGGCCGCACGAATGGCCGCCCAGGTCGCGGATGGCGCGCGCGGCCTTCAGGTGCGTGACGGAGTCGTGGAAGAGCCGCCCCTTCACCGCGGCCACGCGCTCGAACTGCTCCTCGTCGGCGTTGTTCATGGAGAACTTGAGCGAGTCGAGGCCGGCGCGCATGCACTCGGAGACGCGCGCGGGGGTGGCGAGCGAGCCGTTGGTCGTGAGGAACACGTAGCGAATGCCGCGGCGCTTCGCATGCGCGATCGCGTCGGGGAGCCACTCGCACATGAACGACTCGCCGATGTAGAAGACGCCGAGCTCCTCGACGCCGGCGTCGACCATCTCGCCCACGATGCGCTCGAAGAAGGCCATGTCCATCTCGCCGCGCTTCTTCATGCGCAGGCGGTGGGCGCAGAAGCCGCAGCGGTAGTTGCATTGCGAGGTGAGCTCGATCTTCACCGCGCGCGGCGCGGGCAGGCGGGCGGCGAGGTAGCGCTCGGGGATCCGGGTGACCGCGTCGATGCGGCTGGTGATCTTGAACGTTTTCATGCCGTCGATTGTCCCGAAAGCCCTCGCGGGACGGCACCCGGCGGCTTGATCCAGTTCATGCGGCGGCGAAATATCGGCTACGCGGTGTAGTCGCGCAGGCGCTGCGGATCGAGGATGTCGATCTGGCGGCCGTCGACGCGCACGAGGCCCTCGCCCGCCAGCTGGTGCAGGATGCGCGAGAAGTACTCGGGCGTGAGGTTGAGGCGCGAGGCGACCAGCGATTTCTGCGCCGGCAACGTTGCGTGCCCGTGCCCGCCGGCTTCTTCCTCGAGGCCCGCGAGGTAGCCGATCACGCGCTGGGTCGCCGAATGCATCGTCATGCCCTCGACGTCCTTCACCAATCCATGAAGGCGCATCGACAGCGCCGCCAGCATCCGGCGCGCGAGCTGCGGCTGGCGCTCCAGCTCCTCGAGGAGCGTGTCGCGCGCCACGTGGAGCAGCAGCGCGTCGGCGAGCACCGTGGCGGTCACGAAGTAGGGATTGCCGAGGAACATCACCGCCTCGCCGAACGTGCGCCCGGCCCCGAGGATCTCGACCACCTTCTCGGCGCCGTCGGCGCCGGGCAGCGCCAGCTTCACCTGGCCGTAGGCGACGACGTGAAAGCCCGTGCACGGGTCGCCGCGACGGAAAAGGGTGGCGCCGCGCTCGGCATGCAGCTGCGCCGTGCCCGCCCCGATGCGCGCAAGCTCCTCGCGCGACAGGCCGCGGAAGATGGGCGCGTGGGCGAGCAGGTCGACGATCCTCGCAGGCCCCGCGGGGGAAGGGGCGGGTTGCGCCATGCATCGATTCTGGCCGCGGCGCCGCGCCGCTACTTGAGATGGATCAAGGCCGCGCGCCCGGGGTCGGAGGATTCGGTCACTCCACGCTTGGCGCGTCCTACAACGCGACTCGACCGTCGTCGATATTCTCCCGCACGAATTCGGCGGACCATCGGCCTCATGTACCACGGCGAACGACTCAACGCATCGACCCACCTGGCAGGCACCCTGCTGGCGATGGGCGGCGCCGCGGTCCTGGTGGCGGTGGCCCTCCACAAGGGCGCCGATTCCACCCGCCTGGTGAGCTTCTCGATCTACGGCATCACGCTCACCCTGCTCTACCTCACCTCGACCATCTACCACAGCGTCCAGGGCCGGGTGAAGGACGTCTTCCGCAAGCTCGACTACTGCGCGATCTACCTCGTGATCGCGGGCACGTACACGCCGTTCGCGCTCGTGGCCCTGAAGGGGGCCGGGGGCTGGACGCTCCTCTGGGCGGTGTGGGCGCTGGCGCTGGTGGGAATCGTGCAGGAATGCTGGGTCGCGAAGGGCAAGCGGCTCACCTCCCTCGCGATCTACGTGCTGATGGGATGGCTCGCGCTGTTCACGCTCGACCCGCTCTTCGCCGCCCTCACCGTGAAGGGCGTCACCTGGATGCTGGGCGGCGGCCTCATCTATACCGTCGGCATCGTCTTCTACCTGCTGGACGAGCGCGTCGCGCACTTCCACGGCATCTGGCACCTCTTCGTGATCGCCGGCAGCGCCATGCACTACGCCACGATCATGGGGTTCCTGGCCTGACCCCGTCGGCGAAGCGCCGCATGCGCGGCGACGTCCCCGCGGGCAACCGCACGTCGACGAGCTGGAACCGGGTCGTGTCGCGCGCGGCCGCATCGAGCGCGCGCCGAAGCTCGCCCTGTGTGCGAGCCACATGGCCGCGTCCTCCCAATGCTTCGGCGCAGCGCGCGAGGTCCCAGTCGCCCAGCGCGTTGTAGCGCGCCTGCGGCCTGAAGGCGGAAAGCATCCCCCATTCGCCGTTGTTGAGCGCGACGACGATGGGATTCCACCCGTGCCGCGCGCAATGGCCGAGCTCCCAGCCCGTCATCTGGAACGCGCCGTCGCCCACGATGGCGATCGGGCGGCGCCGCGTCGCGGCCTGGATGCCGAGCGCGGCGGGAACGCCGAACCCCATGCCCGCGTAGTATCCCGGCGCCACGTAATCGGTCGGCACCAGGTCCATCGCGACGAAGAGGCTCTCGCCCACGTCGGCGGCGATCGGGTAGGGACCCTCGCGGGCCATGAGGTCGTTGAGGCCCGCCGCCACTTCCGTGACGGAGAGGGGAAGCGAGTTGTCGGCGAGCTGCGAGGGATGGCGCTCCGTTCCCGACGCGACCGCGGACGCGAGCGGCGTCGATCGATCGAGCAGCGCATCGCAAAGCGCGCCCAGTGGGATGTCGGGATATTCGTGGTACGCCAGCCGCACGCTGCCGTCGCATGCCTGGATGGCGCGGCGCAGGTCCACGCGGCCGCCCGACACGCCGAAATTCGTATCCGAGACGATCACGCCGAGGAGCAGCAGCCCGTCGGATTCCTCGACCCGTGCGGCGACCTCGGGATCGCCGGCGGGTCCGAGGTAGGTTCCCGCGAGAGGCACGTCGGAGCCGGCGAGGAGCCCGCGCCCCATGAAGCTCGTCACCACCGGGATGCGCAGCCGGCGGGCGAGCCGCGCCACGCGGTCCTCGATCCCGAAGCGCCTCGCCTCGACGCCGACCATCAACACCGGGCGGCGCGCACCGGCGAGCCGCTCCAGGACCTCGCGCGCGCACGCGTCGACCGCGTCCGCGTCGAAGGGTTGTTCGGGCGCTGCGGCGACGGCCGCGCACGGCCGCGCGGCCATGTCGCGCGGGACCTCGATGTAGACCGGACGCGAGTGGCGCCGCGCCGCGGCGAGCACGCGCGCGATCTCGGCGGGAGCGCGCGAGGCATCGTCCAGCCGTGCCTGGGCGCAGGTGATCTCGCGATAGATGGCGAATTGCGAATCGAGCGTGCGCGCCTGGTGGTGCACCAGCACGCCGCCGGAGCGATCACGCGCCCCTGGCGCGCCCGAGACCACGACGACCGGCGACTTCTCCGCGTACGCGGCGGCGATCGGGCTCACGACATTCAGTGCCCCGGCACCGTACGTCACCGCCACCACGGACGGCGCCACGCGGATGCGCGCCGCCGCGTCGGCGGCGAAGCCGAGGCTCGGCTCGTGGGAGAGCGTATAGAGCGGCAGGATGCCCGACGTTTCGATGGCGTCGAAGAACGGCAGCGCGAAGTCGCCCGGGATGCCGAAGATCTCGCGGGCGCCGTGCGAGTGCAGTGCGCGAAGGAGCGATCCGGCGACCGTGTCGAGTTGCGCGGAAGCCCGGGCCTCGCGCGCGGCGAGCGCCTCAGCCACCCACCTTCACCTCGCCCAGTCCGGCGGCATCGCGCTTCACCTCGCCCTTGAGCACCGCGGCGGCGGCGGCGAGGTCGGCCGAAAGTCCGTCGACGATATCGTCGATCGAGAGGATGCCGCGCATGGAGGCATCGGCGCCCACCACCAGCAGGCGGCGCACGCTGTGGGCGCGCATGACCTCGAGGGCCTCGTGGAGGTCGGCGTCCTCGCGCACCGTGGCGATGATCGGCGTCATCACCGAGCCCACCTGGGACGACTCGGAGGCGAATCCCTGGAGCGCCAGGTCCCTGTCGGTGACGATCCCCACCGGGGCCACCGGGGCGGGCCCGTCTTCCATCACCAGCAGGCTCCCCACCCCGAAGCGCTGCATCGTGGCCGCGGCCTCGGCGATGGGCGCGGAGCGCCGCGTCGCCATGATCCGGCGGGTGTAGATGCGCTCGATCTTCATGACCCGACTCTAGGTGCGCCGGAACCGCACTTGTTGACGCGCGTCAACCGCGCGCGATGCGGGCAGCTGCTACTGCGCCATCCCGGCGGCCAGCCGGTGGGCGATGCCCTTGTGGCAGTCGATGCAGGTCTTCTCCTTGCGGGCGAGCGCGGTCGAGTGCTGGTTGGCGGCGCGCTGGCTCTGGCGGGTGAAGTCCATGGACTCGAAGTTGTGGCAGTTGCGGCACTCGAGCGAGTCGTTGGCCTTGAGGCGAGCCCACTCGTGCTTGGCGAGCTCGAGGCGCTTGGCCTCGAACTTCTCCTTGGTGTTGATGGTGCCGAAGATCTTGCCCCAGACCTCCTTCGAGGCCTGCATCTTGCGCGCGAGCTTCGAGGTCCAGTTGTGCGGCACGTGGCAGTCGGGGCAGGTCGCGCGCACGCCGGAGCGGTTGCTGTAGTGGATGGTGGGCTTCAGCTCCTGGAAGACGTTGTCGTGCATCTCGTGGCAGCCGGTGCAGAAGGGCTCGCGGTTGGTCATCTCCATGGCGGTGTTGAAGCCGCCCCAACACCACGCCCATGATGAAGCCGCCCAGCGTGAGGAACCCGAGGCTCAGGTGCACCGCCGGGCGCGACCAGACGCTCCACCAGTAGCGGACGCGCTCGAGCAGGCGCCGGATCACTTGCCTTTTCCCTTCGCGGGGGCGTCGGGCTGCACGTTGTAGAAATCCTGGAAGGTGCTCTTCACCGGCGGGCGCACGTCGGACTGCGCCACGTGGCACTGGGTGCAGAAGTAGCGCCGCGGCGAGATCTCCTGGCGGATCATGCCGTCGCGGTCCTGGAAGTGGGTGACGCTCACCATCGGGGCCTGGCTCTCGCCCACGCGCTCGCGGCCATGGCAGCTCATGCACTTGTTGAAGCGCAGGTCGATCTGGTAGTTGTCGATCTGGTGAGGGATCACCGGCGGCTGGGCGGGAAAGCTCCTCGCGCGGCGCTGGTCATCGTTCACGGTCTTGGCGAGCGGCGGCGCCTTCGACTCGGCGTCCAGCGGCGTGGGACCCCGCAGGCCGTTCACCAAGGTCGGGGTCTGCGCGGCGGCGAGGCCCGCCAAGGCGAGCAACAGCATCGCGAGGGCGGTCCTCATGCGTCGGCTCCCGCGTTGTCGAGCGGCACGATCTTCACCGCGCACTTCTTGAAGTCGGTCTGCTTCGAGATGGGATCGGTCGCGTCGAGCGTCACCTTGTTGATGAGCTGCGAGGCGTCGAACCACGGCACGAACACGAGGCCCTTCGGCGGCTTCACGCGCCCGCGGGTCTCCACGCGCGAGCGGCACTCGCCGCGCCGCGAGACCACCTTCACCTCGCTCCCGCGCCGCACCTTGAGCGCCGCGGCATCGTCCGGGTGCATGAAGACCACCGCGTTGGGAAACGCGCGGTAGAGCTCGGGCACGCGGCCCGTCATCGATCCCGAGTGCCAATGCTCGAGCACGCGCCCGGTGCACAGCCAATACGGGTAATCCTTGTCCGGCTCCTCGGCGGCGGGCTCGTACGGCGCCGAGATGACGTACGCCTTGTGGTCGGGGTTGCCGTAGAAGTCGTAGTTCGTGCCCGCCTTCACGTACGGGTCGCTGCCTTCCTTGAAGCGCCAGCGCGTTTCCTTTCCGTCCACCACCGGCCAGCGCAGCCCCCGGTTCTGGTGGTAGGTGTCGAAGGCAGCCAGGTCGTGGCCGTGGCCGCGGCCGAATGCGGCGTACTCCTCGAACAGCCCCTTCTGCAGGTAGAAGCCGAACGCCTTCGCCTCGTGGTTCTCGTAGCCCGCCTCGACCTGGCTCGCGGGAAACTTGTCCACCGCGCCGTTCCTGAAGAGGATGTCGTAGAGCGTCTTGCCCTTGTACTCGGGCTTCTTCGCGAGGAGCTCGGCGGGCCACACCTCGTCGACCTTGAAGCGCTTGGAGAACTCCACCAGCTGCCACAGGTCGCTCTTCGACTCGCCGGGCGCGTTCACCAGCTGGTGCCAGAAGTGCGTGCGTCGCTCGGCGTTGCCGTAGGCGCCCTCCTTCTCCACCCACATCGCCGCGGGAAGGATGAGGTCCGCGGCCTGCGCGGTCACCGTGGGATACGCGTCGGACACCACGATGAAGTTGGCGGGATTGCGGTAGCCCGGCAGCGTCTCCTGCATCATGTTCGGGCCGGCCTGCATGTTGTTGTTGACCTGCACCCAGTAGAAGTTGAGCTTGCCGTCCTTGAGCATGCGGTTCTGCAGCACCGCGTGGTAGCCGACCTTGTCGTTGATGGTTCCCGCGGGAAGCTTCCAGATCTCCTCGGCGCGCTCGCGGTGCTTGGGATTCGTGACCACCATGTCCGCGGGCAGCCGGTGCGAGAACGTCCCCACCTCGCGCGCCGTGCCGCACGCCGACGGTTGCCCGGTGAGCGAGAAAGGCGAGTTGCCGGGCGTGGAGATCTTCCCGGTGAGCAGGTGGATGTTGTAGACCAGGTTGTTGCACCACACGCCGCGCGTGTGCTGGTTGAAGCCCATGGTCCAGAACGACATCACCTTGACCTTGGGATCGGCGTAGAGCTCGGCGAGCGCCTTCAGCTTGTCCACCGGCACGCCCGAGAGCTTCGAGACGTACTGCGCGGTGTACGGCTTCACCTGCGCCTTGAACTCCTCGTAGCTGATCGGCGTGACCTCGGCCGCCTTGGCGGCGTTCTTCGCCTTCTTCTCCACCGGGTTGTCCGGGCGCAGGCCGTAGCCGATGTCCTCGGTGGCGCGCTTGAACGCGACGTGCTTCGACACGAAGGCCTGGTTCACGCGGTTCGTGGCGATGATGTGGTTGGCGATGAAGTTGAGGATCGCGAGGTCGGTCTGCGGCCGGAAGATGATCGGCACGTCGGCGAGGTCGTAGCAGCGGTGCTCGAACACCGACAGCACCGCCACCTTCACCTGCGGGCTGGACAGCCGCCGCTCCGTGACGCGCGTCCACAGGATCGGGTGCATCTCGGCCATGTTGGAGCCCCACAGCACGAAGGCGTCCGCCGCCTCGATGTCGTCGTAGCAGCCCATGGGCTCGTCGATGCCGAAGGCGCGCATGAAGCCCACGGCCGCCGAGGCCATGCAGTGGCGCGCGTTGGGATCGATGTTGTTGGAGCGGAACCCCGCCTTGAAGAGCTTGTTGGCGGCGTAGCCCTCCCAGATGGTCCACTGGCCCGAGCCGAACATCCCGACGCCGGCGGGTCCCTTGTCCTTGAGGGCTGCCTTGCACTTCTCGGCCATGACGTCGAAGGCCTGGTCCCACGAGACCGGCGTGAACTCGCCGTTCTTGTCGAACTTGCCGTTCTTCATCCGCAAGAGCGGCTTCTGGATGCGGTCCTCGCCGTACATGATCTTGGAGAGGAAGTAGCCCTTCACGCAGTTGAGCCCCTTGTTCACCTCGGCCTGCGGGTCGCCGAGCGTGGCGATCACCTTGTTGTTCTTGACCGCCACCGTCACGCCACAGCCGGTGCCGCAGAAGCGGCACGGGGCCTTGTGCCACTTGAGGCCCGCGGCCCCCGGGTCGGTCACGACGTTGGAGACCTGCGCGTCGGCCAGGCCCGCCGCGGCGCTCGCCACGGTGACGGCGGTGCTTCGGATGAATTCGCGGCGGGTGACTTTCATGCGTTCTCCTGCAGGTCGGATTCGCTTTCGGCGTGCTGGTAGGCGAGGTGCACGGCAAGGACGCCCTCGAGGGCGCGCACGGCGTCCATGGCGTCCAGGACGCGCGCGGCGCTCGGCGCCTCGATGAGGATCACGACCTTGCCGCTCGCGTCGTAGCGCGGGACCTCCGCGATGCGGCTCGCCGCGATCGAACGGACCACGGACTCGACGGCCTCGGGGCGCACGAAGGCCACGCAGCTCGCGATGTGGAGGTCGCTCATCCCGTGGGGGGGCCGGCGAACATCTGGTAGACCCAGACGACGAGGCCATAGGCGCCGACCACGATGCCCGCGAACGCGGGTGCGGCCACCACCGTGAAGAAGAGGAAGGCCTTGATCTCGCGGGATTTCGAGGCGGATGTGTCGGACGGCGTATTCATTTCTCTGGCTCCGGAATGCTGGGGGCATGATCCCGTGGCGATTTGACGCAGGTCAATCGCCCGAGAGTGCCGTCCTAGGAATTTTCCTAGGGCCCGGCTGGGACCGATTCCGAGGGGTGGAATCATCCCCGCGCCGATGGGACGAGGCAGTGCGCTGCGGACAATGGGCTCCATGAAATCGCCCACCCGCATCTACATCGTCGAGGACTCCGCGGCCATCCGCACCCGCCTCCAGGAATTGCTGGCCCGGATGGGCGGCGTCGACGTGGTCGGCGAAGCCGCGTCGGCGACGGAGGCCATCGTCGACATCCTGGCGCTGCGCCCGCACTCCGTATTGCTCGACCTCAACCTCGGCGACCGCAGCGGCATCAACGTGCTGCGCGCGATCCGCCCGCAGGCCCCCCAGATCCAGTTCGTGGTGCTCACCAACCACGCGGAACCCCAATACCGGCGTGCCTGCGAGCAGGCCGGCGCCGCCTTCTTCCTCGACAAGACGACCGAATTCAACCGGGTCCCCGAAGTGATCGCCACGATCGCCTCGAGGCTCCACTAAGGAGACACGCCATGTCCCTCTCGCTCGTGAGCCTCGCCGATCCGCGCGCCGCCAAGCGCAACATCTCGCTCGTCTCCCAGGATGCCCCCAAGGCCCGCCTTGGCAAGGTGGCCGCCGTGGGAACCCGCTGCGGCACCTGCAACCTGAGGGAAGTCTGCCTCCCCTGCGGGCTCGCCGGACCTTCCCAGGCGCTGGCGGACGACATGGTCTACACGCGCAAGCGCGTGAAGCGCGGCGACACGCTCTATCGGGCCGGCGAGGCCTTCGACTCGCTCTACGCCATCCGCTGCGGCTTCTTCAAGAGCCGCGTGGTGCTGGAGGACGGCCGCGACCAGGTGACCGGCTTCCACATGGCCGGCGAGATGCTCGGCATGGACGGCATCGGCGCCGACACCCACACCGCCGACCTCATCGCGCTGGAGGACAGCGAGGTCTGCGTGATCCCGTACGGGCGCCTCGAGCAACCCGACCTGCAGCGCCAGCTCCACAAGGTCATGAGCCGGGAGCTGGTGCGCGACCAGGGCGTGATGATGCTGCTGGGCACGATGCGCGCCGAGGAGCGCCTGGCGGCGTTCCTGCTCAACCTCTCGCAGCGCTTCCTCGCGCGCGGCTACGCGTTCAACGAGTTCCACCTGCGCATGACGCGCGAGGAAATCGGCAGCTACATCGGCCTCTCGCTGGAGACCGTGAGCCGCCTCTTCTCGCGCTTCCAGGACGAGGACCTCATCACCGTCCAGCAGAAGCACATCCGCATCCTCGACGTGGCCGGGCTCAAGTCGATGATGAGCCGCGCCACCCACTCCTGAAAGGACCGAACATGTACAAGCACATCCTCGTTCCCACCGACGGTTCGAAGCTCTCGCTCGCCGCCGCCAAGACCGCGGCGGGGCTCGCGAAGAAGGTCGGCGCCAGGATCACTTCCGTCTACGTGATGGCGCCCTACATGCCGCCGATCGAGTCCGACGTGGCGGCGTTCTATCCGGCGTACTCGGCCAAGGGCTACGACCGCGAGGTCCGCAAGAGCGCGGACAAGGCGCTCGCCCGGGTGAAGGCGCTCGCCGACGCCTCGCAGGTGAAATGCGAGGGCGTGGCCGTCACCGGCCCGAACCCGTGGTCCGACATCATCCACACGGCCAAGGACAAGAAGTGCGATCTCATCGTCATGGCGTCGCACGGCCGGCGCGGCCTCGAGGCCCTGCTGCTGGGCAGCGAGACGCAGAAGGTGCTCACGCATTCCAAGGTGCCCGTGCTGGTATGTCGGTGAAGCCGCGGCGCAAGCCGCCTTACCGCCACATCCTGGTGGCGACGGATGGCACCGAGCGCTCCGCGCGTGCGGTGCGGACGGCGACCGACCTCGCGCAGGACTTCAAGGCGCACCTCACCGCCGTGCACGTCGTGGCTCCCTACTCCGCGGGCGCGCTGGTCGAGTTCGCCCCGATCGGCGCGCCGCCTTCCGAAGCGGAATATCGCGGCATCGTCGAGCGCCGCGGCCGCGCGATGCTGCGCAGGGCCGCGGCCGGCGCGCGGCGCGCCCGCGTGCCCGTGGATACCGCGCTCGTGACGAGCGATGCGCCCGCCGAGGCCATCGTCGATGCCGCGCGCGAGAAGGGATGCGACCTCATCGTGGTGGCCACCAGCAATCCCGTCGGCCTGCAACGTCTCGTCCTCGGCAGCGTCGCCTCCGAGGTCCTCCTGCGCGCGCACGCGCCGGTGCTCGTATGCCGCTGACGACGACCCGGGTGGATGAGTCGCGCGCCGGGATCCGCTAGAGATCCAGCGTGACCTTCCGCGTGAGCGGATCGCCGGGCACCGCCGCCCGGACGAAGCCCATGCGCGCGCACAGCTCGAGCATCGCGGCGTTCTCGGCGAGCACCCAGCCTTCCATGCGCTTCAATCCGCGCTCGCGCGCGATGGCGACGAGCCGATCCATCAGCCGCGCGCCCAATCCCCGATGCTGCCAGGCATCGGCGACGACGATCGCATACTCGCAGTCCTGCCCGTCCGGCAGCGCCACGTAGCGGGCGACGGCGACCTGCCGCAGTCCCGGCCCCTCGCCCTCGATGGCGACGAGCGCCATCTCGCGGTCGTAGTCGATCTGCGTGAAGCGCGCGAGCATCGCGGGCGTGAGGTGCCGCAGCGCCGACTGGAAGCGCATGCGGCGGGACTCGTCGGCCAGCCCCTCGACGAATTCCCTTTCGATCGTCGCGTCTTCCGGGCGGATGGGCCGCACCACCACGCGCCGGCCATCCCCGAACGCCTCGATCGCCTCGTATTGCACCGGATAAGGCTCGATCGCGAGGTGGGCATAGGGCCTCGCGCCCGGGCGCGGCCGGATCGCCACCCGGGCGTCCAGGGCGCGCACGCCGTGCTCGTCGGCGACGAGCGGGTTCACGTCCAGCTCGACCACCTCGGGCAGCTCGCAGGCGATCTCGGAGATGCGCAGCAAGACCTCGTCCAGCGCGGCGCGATCCACGGCGGGCAGGTGGCGGAACGCATCGAGCATCAGGTCCACGCGCGTGCTCCTCACCATCGAAGCGACGAGCCTAGCGTTGAGCGGCGGCAGCGCCACGGCCCGATCGCGCAGCACTTCCACCGCGATGCCGCCCGCGCCGAACGTGACGGCCGGGCCGAACACGTCGTCGGTAGCGATCCCGGCCATGAGCTCCCGCCCGTGCGGGCTCGACGCCATGCGCTCCACGGTGACGCCCTGGATGCGCGCGCCGGGACGCGCCCGCGTCGCCGCTTCGGCCATCTCCGCGAACGCGCGGCGCACCCCGTCCGCGTCGGGAATGCCGAGGCGCACGCCGCCCACGTCGCTCTTGTGCGTGATGTCGGGCGAGCGGATCTTGAGGACCACGGGATAACCGCAATCGTCGGCGAAGCGCACGGCGTCCCCCACGGTCGCGGCGTCGAAGGAGCGCACGACCGGGATGCGGAACGCGGCGAGGAACTCCTTCGACTCCGTGGCGCCCAGCACGGCGCGCCCCTCGGCGAGGGCACGTGCGACGATCGCCCGCGCCGTGGCGAGGTCGGGAGGCTCGCGGTGGGCGAGCGGCGGCGGGGCCTCGAGCAACAGGCGCTGGTTGCGGTAGAACTGGGCGAGATAGGCGAACGCCTCGACCGCCATCTCGGGCAGGCGCATCGCGGGAAGCCCCGCGGCGCGAAGGCGCTCGCGCCCCGCCGCGACGCTCGCCTCGCCCATCCAGCATGCGATCACCGGCTTGTGCGATCCGCGCGCGGCGCCGATCACCGCCTCCGCCGCCGCGTCCGCATCGGTCATCGCCTGCGGCGTGAGGATCGCGACCACGCCGTCCACCCCCGGATCGTCGAGGCAAGCGCGCACCGCGGCGTCGTAGCGCTGCGGCGTGGCGTCGCCGATGAGGTCGAGGGGATTGCCGTGCGACCAGTTGCGCGGCAGGACGGGCGCCAGGCGCTCGAACGTCGCGGGCGCGAGGCTGGCGAGCGGCAGGGACAGCTCCGCGGCGCGATCGGCCGCCATCACGCCCGGGCCCCCGCCGTTGGTGACGATCGCGAGGCGCTCGCCTTCCGGCCGCATGCCCGAGGCGAGTGCCAGCGCCGCGGCGACCAGCTCGCCGGCGGTCTGCACGCGGACCACGCCCGTGCGCGCGACCACCGCGTCGAACACGTCGTCGCGTCCCACGATGGCGCCCGTGTGCGAGACGGCGGCGCGCGATCCCGCGGGATGCCGCCCCACCTTCATGACGATGATCGGCTTCGCTCGCGCCGCCGCGCGCAGGCTGCTCACCAGCCGGCGCCCGTCGCGCACGCCTTCCACGTACAGGAGGATCTGCGACGTCTGGGGGTCCGAGGCGAGGTAGTCGATCACCTCGCCGAAATCGAGGTCGCCCGAGCCGCCGAGCGAGATGACGCTGGAGAATCCCACGCCCATGGGTGTCGCCCAGTCGAGCATCGCGGTGCACACCGCGCCCGACTGGGAGACGAGCGCGAGGTGGCCCGCGAGCGCGCCGCCGCGCGCGAAGGTTGCGTTGAGCCCCAGCGGCGGGCGCATGAGCCCCACGCAGTTGGGCCCGAGGAGCCGGATGCCGTGGCGATGCGCGCGCTGGAGGAGGTCGCGCTCGAGCGCCGCGCCCTCCGGGCCGGCCTCGCGGAAGCCCGCCGTGATCACGACGGCGGCTCGCACGCCGGCGCTGGCGCACTCGTCGATGAGGCCGGGAACCGTCGACGCCGGCGTGGCGATGACGGCGAGCTCGACCGGCTCGGGAAGGTCCGCGAGCCTGGGCACGCACGGCAGGCCCGCGAGCGTGCGATGCCGCGGATTCACCGCGAAGAGCCTTCCCGCGAAGCCACCGGCCACGAGGTTTTCCAGCAGGCGCCCGCCGACCTTGTCCGGCCGGTCGGAAGCGCCGATGAGGGCGACGGAGCGCGGCTCGAACAGCGCGGTGAGGTAGTGGCGGCTCATCCTCGGCTGATTGTAGTTGGCCCCTCGTTGCCGTGTTGATGACGATCAATACGCCCGCACGCAGGGCGGAGCAGTCTGGATCCATCGGGCCGATCGCGGCCGGGGGACAGCCATGGATCCGTCGTCGACCCTCATCGAGGGCACCGGGCTCGCCGACCGCGGCCGCAAGAGCGCATGGCCCGCGCGCATGGACCTCGCCCAGAGCACCACGGGCCTCGTCCTGGGCCTCTTCATGTGGGGCCACATGTTCTTCGTATCCTCGATCCTCATCTCGAACGACGCCATGTGGAGCGTCGCCAGGATGTTCGAGGGCTACTTCTTCTTCGGCAAGGCCTTTCCCATCCTGGTGTCGGGCGTCGTCGCGGGCGTGTTCGCGCTGATCGTGGTGCACGCGTTCCTCGCGATGCGCAAGTTTCCCGCCAACTACCGCCAGTACCGCGACTTCATCGGCCACCGCCGCATGCTGGCGCACGGCGACACGACGCTGTGGTGGTTCCAGGCGGTCACCGGTTTCATGCTCTTCTTCCTCGCCGCGGTGCACCTCTACCAGATGATGATGCACCCCGGCGACATCGGCCCCTACGAGTCGTCCGACCGCGTATGGAGCGGCCGCTGGTGGCCGCTTTACCTGGTGGCGCTCTTCTGCGTGGAGCTGCACGGCGGCATCGGGCTCTACCGGCTGGCGGTGAAATGGGGCTGGCCCATCGGCGCGGACCCGGACAAGGCGCGCCGGCGCCTGCAACAGCTCAAGTGGGGCCTCACCGTGTTCTTCATCGCGCTCGGCCTCGCCAGCCTCGCCGCGTACATGAAGATCGGCTACGAGCACTCGCATCGCGTGGGCGAGCGCTACACGCCCGCGTGGGTGAAGCCCGCGCTGCAGCACGGAGTCGTCAAATGAAGATCGTCTACACCGACGTGCTGGTGGTGGGTGGCGGCCTCGCGGGCCTGAGGCTCGCCATCGGCGCGAAGCGCCGCGGCCACGACGCGATCATCCTTTCGCTCGTCCCGGCCAAGCGCTCGCACTCGAAAGCGGCGCAGGGCGGCATGCAGGCCTCGCTCGGCAACGTGATCAAGGGCCAGGGCGACAACGAGGACGTGCACTTCGAGGACACGGTGCGCGGCAGCGACTGGGGCGCGGACCAGGAGGTCGTGCGCATGTTCGTGAACACGGCGCCCAAGGCCGTGCGCGAGCTCGCCGCCTGGGGCGTGCCCTGGAGCCGCGTGCGCAAGGGCGACCGCGACGTCATCATCAACGGCAGGAAGGTCACCATCACCGAGCGCGACGAGGCGCACGGCCTGGTGGCGCAGCGCGACTTCGGCGGCACCAAGAAGTGGCGCACCTGCTACGTCGCCGACGCTACCGGGCACGCGATGATCACCGCGGTGGCCGACCGCGCCATCGCCGACTCGATCCCGGTCCACGAGCGCAAGGAGGCGATCGCGCTCATCCACGACGCCGGCCGCTGCTACGGCGCCGTGGTGCGCGACCTCGCCAACGGCGAGCTCTCGGCCTACGTCGCCAAGGCGACCGCCATCACCACCGGGGGCGCGGGCCGCCTCTACCAGGCGACCACCAACGCCGTGATCTGCGAGGGCATCGGGCACGCGATCGCGCTCGAGACGGGCGTGGCCTCCCTCGGCAACATGGAGGCGGTCCAGTTCCACCCGACCCCGATCTTTCCCGCGGGCATCCTCCTCACCGAGGGCTGCCGGGGCGACGGCGGACTGCTGAAGGACGTGGACCTCCACCGCTTCATGCCCGACTACGAGCCCGAGAAGAAGGAGCTCGCCTCGCGCGACGTCGTGAGCCGCCGGATGGAGGAGCACATCCGCAAGGGCAAGGGCGTGAAGTCGCGCTTCGGCGAGCACCTGTGGCTCGACATCACGCTGCTCGGCGAAAAGCATATCCACACCAACCTGCGCGAGGTATGGGACATCTGCCACTACTTCCTCGGGCTCGATCCGGTGAAGGAGGTGGTGCCGGTCCGGCCCGCGCAGCACTACACGATGGGCGGCGTGCGCACCAACCCCACCGGCGAGAGCCCGACGCTGAAGGGCCTCTTCTCGGCGGGCGAGGCGTCGTGCTGGGACATGCACGGCTTCAACCGGTTGGGCGGCAACTCGGTCGCCGAGACGGTGGTGGCGGGCATGATCGTGGGCGAGACCATCGCCGACTTCTGCGAGAAGCCCGGCAACGACGCGGGCATCCCCACGGGACTGGTACGCGAGTTCGTCGAGCGCGAGCGCGCGAAGCTCGCCGCGTTCGCTGGCGGGCGCGGCACCGAGGACGCCACGAAGCTGCGCACGCGCATGCAGGAGATCATGACCGCGAAGGTCGGGATCTTCCGCACCGGCAAGGACCTCGAGGAAGCCGTGGACGAGCTGCAGAAGCTGCTGGTACGCAGCCGCGACATCCGCATCCGCACCAACGCCCCGGGCGCCAACCCCGAGCTCGTCACCGCCTATCGCACGCCGATGATGCTGAAGCTCGCGCTCTGCGTCGCCTACGGCGCGCTCACCCGCACCGAGAGCCGCGGCGCGCACTACCGCGAGGACTTCCCGCGCCGCGACGACGCGGGGTGGCTCAAGCGCACGCTCGCCACGTGGAAGGAAGGCGAGACCCTGCCGACGCTGCGCTACGAGGACCTCGACGTGAAGCGCATGGAGCTGCCGCCGGGGTGGCGCGGCTACGGCGCCAAGGACTACACGGAGCATCCCGACAGCGCGGCGCGCCAGGCGGCCGTCGACGAGACGACGAAGCGCGTCACCGACCGCTTCGAGCGCCAGCAGGCGCTGATGCCGTACGCCCACCTGCTGCCGGCGCCGCTGCGCGGCAGGAACGAGCGCATCGACGAGCGCTTCGGCCCACCCACGCCCGCGGCCGAGCCGCCCAACGCCCACGCCGACGCCGAGGAATCCGGCTTCGCCTGGGAAAGCGAGTGACCCCATGAACCGCGAATCCGTGGCCAACGGCCAGAAGCTGCGCCTCACCGTCCTGCGCTACAACCCGGCGGATCCGGCGAGCGTGCCCCACACGCAGGCCTACCAGGTCGAGCAGTCCGAGGGCATGACGCTCTTCATGGCGCTCACCGAGATCCGCGAGAAGCTCGACCCCTCGCTGCAGTTCGACTTCGTCTGCCGCGCCGGCATCTGCGGCAGCTGCGCGATGGTGATCAACGGGAAGCCCGACCTCGCGTGCCGCACGCTCACCAAGAACGTGGGGCCCGACATCACCCTCGCGCCGCTGCCCTTCTTCGAGATCATCGGCGACCTCTCCGTGGACACCGGCAAGTGGATGCGCGGCATGAGCGAGCGCCTGAAGACCTGGGTGCACATGAAGGACGGGAAGGTCGACCTCGACCGCATCGAGGAGCCGATGGACCCGAAGCTCGCCGAGGAGATCTTCGAGCTCGACCGCTGCATCGAGTGCGGCTGCTGTGTCGCCGCCTGCGGGACGGCGCGCATGCGCAAGGACTTCGTGGGCGCGGTCGGCCTCAACAAGATCGCGCGCTTCCGGCTCGATCCGCGCGACACGCGCACCGATGCCGACTACTATGAGCTCGTGGGCGACGACGCCGGCGTCTTCGGCTGCATGTCGCTGCTCGCGTGCCACGACGTCTGCCCCAAGGACCTTCCGCTGCAGTCGCAGATCGCGTTCGTGCGCCGTAAGATGGTCAAGCAAGGACTCAAGCAGGAGTAAGCCATGTTCGCGAAGGTCATCTTCCAACCAACGGAGGTCTCCATGCGTTTCCTTTTCACCCGCTTCATCGCGCTCGCCCTGCTCGCATTGCCGATGGCGCCGGCGTGGGCCGACTCGTACGACGACGCCACCAAGGTGTTCCTCAACGCCGGCGAAAGCGGCGAGTTCTTCAGCAAGTCCTATGGCTACGCGCTCTTCCCCACGATCGGCAAGGCCGGGGTCGGGGTCGGCGGCGCGCACGGCAAGGGCCGCGTCTACGTGAAGGGAAAGGTCGTCGGCGACGCCTCGATGACGCAGATCACGGCGGGCCTGCAGCTCGGCGGCCAGGCCTACAGCCAGATCGTCTTCTTCGAGGACGAGCGGGCCTTCAAGGAGTTCACCGGCGGCAACTTCGAGTTCGGCGCCGAAGCCTCGGCCATCGCGATCACCGCGGCGGCGGGCGCCAAGGGATCGACCGCGGGCTCCTCCATCGGCGCGAGCGGCGGCAAGAACGACGCGAAGACCGTGGGCAAGTTCAACAAGGGGATGGCCACGTTCACGGTGGCCAAGGGCGGCCTCATGTACGAGGCGACGCTCGGCGGCCAGAAGTTCAAGTACAAGCCGCGCAAGTCGTGAGGCGCTAGGCGCAGCTGCCCGGGTCCCCGCGCTTCGGGCAGCCTTCGGGCCGCCCGGTCGAGGGCAGCGGGCAGCGATTCACCTCGTAGGGCGAGCGCTCCAGCAGCACCGTGAGCGCGCTGCACGCCGAGCCCAGCGCCCAGAAGAGCAGGAAGCCGAGCGTGTAGGCGCCGAGCCGCGAGAGCTCCAGCGGCTCGCCGAAGAGGTGCAGGTCCGCGGGATCGACCAGCGTGAACACGATCCCCACCGCCGGGATCGCGATCACGAACCCGGGCCAGAAGATCCACATCAGCCGTTGCGACATCGCGCCCTCCTAGCGAGCGACCAGCGGCACGCTCGACTCGCGGGTGACCCACGCGCCGCTCACGCGCCAGCGGTGGTCCGCGTCCTCGAGACGCAACCGGTAGGCATGCCCCGTGATCGCCGCGATGGCGCCCTCGTAGACGCCGGGCGACGCGGGCTTGAGCTCCACGCGCTGGTCGGCGGCGGGGATCGTCGGGTGCACCAGCTCCAGCGTGAGGCCGCGCGGCGCCGCGCCGCGAAGCTCGAGGCGCACGTGGTTGCCCTCGAACCCGAGCCGGGCGACGATGCCGAGCTCGCGGGCCCGGGACTCGCGCGCGATCTCGCGGTTCACCGCGAGCCCCTGCTTGTAGTAGTCGTCGGCGACCATCCCGTCGAAGGACTTCACGGCGAGCCCCGCGGTCACGACGCCGGCGACGACGACGATGGCGGGCCCGGACATCAGCAGCCAGGGCCAGGGCTCTCGATACCAGGGGTTCGCGGTCATGGCGGGACTCCTTTCAGGGGACGAGGAAGCGCGACTTCTCGCGCACGGCGACGGGTGGGCCGCCGTCGTTGCTGGTGACGACGAAGGTGATGGGCTTCGCACCCCGCGCGCTGCCCGCCATCGTCCGCACGCGAAGCGTGAGCAGGCGCGAGGCGGTGGCCGGGATCTCGAGGGCGCCCGGGTCCTGCACCAGGGCCAGCCCCTGCAGCGACGCGTCGCCCTCCACGGCGATCTCGATGCGGCGCGGCCGCTCGATCGTGTTCATCACCTGCAGGCGATAGACGTTCTCGACGAGGCCGCCCTCCACCTCGCGCGCGAGCGTGTTGCGGTCGCGGATCACGTCCACCTTGAGCGGCACGCGCAGGAACAGCGCCGTACCCGCGGCGACGACGATGCCGCCGAGGATCGCGGTGTAGATCGCGACGCGCGGGCGCAGCACGCGCGCGGCGATGCGGCGCAAGTCCCAGCCGTTCTTCAACGCATTCTCGGTGGAATACCGGATGAGGCCGCGCGGGTAGCCCATGCGGTCCATCACCTGGTCGCAACCGTCGATGCACGCGGCGCAGCCGATGCACTCGTACTGCAGGCCGTTGCGGATGTCGATGCCGGTGGGGCAGACCTGGACGCAGATGCTGCAATCGACGCAGTCGCCGATCCCCAGCGCGCGCGCATCGGCCTTCTTCGCCCGCGAGCCGCGCGGCTCGCCGCGCGCCGCGTCGTACGTGATGACGAGCGTGTCCGAGTCGAACATCGCGCTCTGGAAGCGAGCGTAGGGGCACATGTACTTGCATACCTGCTCGCGCATCCAGCCGGCGTTGCCGTAGGTGGCGAAGCCGTAGAAGCCGATCCAGAACCATTCCCAGGCGCCGAAATCGAGCGTGGCCGCGGAGTGCATGAGGTCGCGGATCGGCGTGAAGTAGCCCACGAACGTGAAGCCCGTCCACGCGGAGAGCGCGATCCACGCGCCGTGCTTCGCCGACTTGAGCGCCACCTTGCGCGCGCCGTTGGGCGACTGGTCGAGCTTCATGCGCGCCATGCGGTCACCCTCGATGCGCCGCTCGATCCAGAGGAAGATCTCGGTGTAGACCGTCTGCGGGCAGGCGTAGCCGCACCAGAGCCGGCCGGCGATGGCGGTGAAGAGGAAGAGCGACAGCGCGCTGATCACCAGCAGCACCGTGAGGTAGATCACGTCCTGCGGCCAGAGCACCAGCCCGAAGAGATAGAACTTGCGCGACGCGAGGTCGAAGAGCACCGCCTGGCGGCCATTCCACTCGAGCCACGCGAGCCCGTAGAACACGAGCTGGGTCGCGAACACCAGGCCCCAGCGCCAGGAGGCGAAGGCTCCGTGCACCGCCCGGGGATAGATCTTCTTGCGAACCTCGTAGAGCGACTGCTCGACGGACTCCAGCGGAATCCGTGCGTTCATTTCGCCTGGACCACCGGGATCACGCTGGACTGTGGCGGTTGCGACAGGCTGTAGACGTAGCCGGCGAGGATGTGCACGCGCTGCTCGCCGAGGAACTCGCGGTGCGCCGGCATGACGCTCGCGCGCCCCTTCATGATCGTCTCGACGATGGTCGCTTCCGACGAGCCGTGCAGCCAGACCTTGTCGGTGAGGTTGGGCGCGCCCAGCGCGATGTTGCCCTTGCCGTCGGCGCCGTGGCAGGCGGAGCACACGGTGGCGAAATGCACCTTGCCGCGCCCGGCCGCCGCCTTGTCGTGCGCGAGGCCCGACAGCGAGCGGACGTAGTTGGCGGCATCCTTCGCCGCCGCCTCGCCGCCGATCGCCGCCCCCATCGGCGGCATGGTGCCGTTGCGCCCGTCGAGGATCGTCTTCTCGATGGTCTCGGGGTCGCCGCCGTAGAGCCAGTCGTTGTCGGTGAGGTTGGGGAAGCCCTTGCCGCCGCGCGCGTCGGACGCGTGGCACTGGCTGCAGTAGTTGATGAAGAGCCGCTGGCCCACGATGCGCGCCTCGGCATCGGCCGCGACCCGTTTCAGGTCGGTGGCGGCGTACTTTGCATAGAGCGGTCCGTAGGTCGCCTCGGCGACCTTCACCTCCTCGGCGTACTCCTCGCGCGAGGTCCACTTGAGCGAGCCGGTGTACGAGCCCAGGCCGGGATAGAACCAGAGGTAGGCGAGGCTGAAGAAGATCGTGATCCAGAAGAGCCAGATCCACCAGCGCGGCAGCGGGTTGTTGAGCTCGTCCAGGTCCTCGTCCCAGGTGTGCCCGGTCTTGTCGGGATCGGTAGCGACCCTGCGGCGCGACATCGACAGGAGCAGCAGGCCGCACGCCACGATGCTCACCAGCGTCGTCGCCGCGACGAAGATGCTCCAGAAGTCGGCGGTGAAGTCAGACATGCCGCTCTCCCTCCGCGTCGTCCAGCGGCAGCCGCGCGGCCGCGTCGAAGCGGTCCTTGTTGCGCGGGCTCGCCGCGTACCAGATGACCGCCACGAAAGATGCGAACGAAAGCACCGTCACCGCCTCGCGCACCAGGTTCATGTCCATCAGCGTGCTCCCTTCAATGCGGTGCCCAGGCCCTGGAGGTAGGCGATGAGCGCGTCCTGCTCGGTCTTGCCCTCGAGCGCCTTCGCGGCGCCGGCGACGTCCTCGTCGGTGTACGGGTGGCCCATGCCGCGCAGCACGCGCAGCTTGGTGGCGATGCTGGACGCGTCGGCGGGCGTCCTGGCGAGCCACGGGTAGCCCGGCATGTTCGACTCGGGCACCACGTCGCGCGGGTTGTTGAGGTGCGTGCGGTGCCAGTCGTCGCCGTAGCGGCCGCCCACGCGCGCGAGGTCGGGTCCGGTGCGCTTGCTGCCCCACTGGAACGGGCGGTCGTAGACGAACTCGCCCGCGACGGAGTAGTGGCCGTAGCGCTCGGTCTCCGCCCGGAACGGCCGGATCATCTGCGAGTGGCAGTTGTAGCAGCCCTCGCGCACGTAGATGTCGCGCCCGGCGAGCTGCAGCGCGGGATAGGGCTTGAGGCCCGCGACCGGCTCGGTCGTGGAGCGCTGGAAGAAGAGCGGCACGATCTCCACCAGGCCGCCGATGCTCACCACCAGGATCACCAGGATGATCAGCAATCCGCTCTTGCGTTCGATCGCGTCGTGGGAAATCTTCATGGTCGTTTCCTAGGCGTGCGCCAGGGCGGCGGCCGGGATCGGCGCGTCGGCGGGCTTGCCGGCCGCAAGCGTCTTCCACGTGTTCCAGGCCATCACCAGCATTCCGGAGAGATAGAGGACGCCGCCGGCGAGGCGGATGGCGTAGAAGGGATACGTCGCCTTCACGCCCTCGGCGAAGCTGTAGGTGAGCGTGCCGTCGGCGGAGACCGCGCGCCACATGAGGCCCTGCATCACGCCGGCGATCCACATGGCCGAGATGTAGAGCACGATGCCCACGGTCGAGATCCAGAAGTGGAGCGAGATCGCCTTCACGCTGTGCATCTCGACGCGCCCCACCATGCGCGGGATGAGGTAGTAGAGCGAGCCCATGCTGATGAGGCCCACCCAGCCGAGCGCCCCCGAGTGCACGTGCCCCACCGTCCAGTCGGTGTAGTGCGACAGCGCATTCACCGTCTTGATCGACATCATCGGCCCCTCGAAGGTCGACATGCCGTAGAACGAGAGCGACACGATGAGGAACTTGAGGATCGGGTCGGTGCGCAATTTGTGCCACGCGCCCGAGAGCGTCATCATCCCGTTGATCATCCCGCCCCACGAGGGCGCGAGGAGTATCAGCGAGAAGATCATGCCGAGCGACTGCGTCCAGTCCGGCAGCGCCGTGTAGTGGAGGTGGTGCGGGCCCGCCCACATGTAGGTGAAGATGAGCGCCCAGAAGTGCACCACCGAGAGGCGGTAGGAGTAGATCGGCCGCCCGGCCTGCTTGGGGATGAAGTAGTACATCATCCCGAGGAAGCCCGCGGTGAGGAAGAAGCCCACGGCGTTGTGGCCGTACCACCACTGCACCATCGCATCCTGCACGCCCGCGTAGGCCGAGTACGACTTCCAGAAGCTCACGGGCACCGCGGCGCTGTTCACGATGTGCAGCAGCGCCACCGTGAGGATGTAGGCGCCGAAGAACCAGTTGGCGACGTAGATGTGCTGGACCTTGCGCCGCGCGATGGTGCCGAAGAACGTGACCGCGTAGGCGATCCACACGACCGCGATCAGCACGTCGATGGGCCACTCGAGCTCGGCGTACTCCTTGCCCTGGGTGTAGCCCAGCGGAAGCGTGATGGCCGCGGCCACGATGACGAGCTGCCAACCCCAGAACGTGAAGGCCGCGAGGCTGTCGGAGACGATCCGCACCTGGCAGGTGCGCTGCACGACGTAGTACGAGGTCGCGAAGAGCGAGCAGCCGCCGAACGCGAAGATCACGGCGTTGGTGTGCAGCGGCCGCAGTCGCCCGTAGGAAAGCCACGGGATGTCGAAGTTGAGCTCCGGCCACAGGAGCTGCGCGGCGATGATCACGCCGACGAGCATGCCGACGACGCCCCACAACACGGCCGCGACGCAGAATTGCCGGACGACCTTGTAGTTGTACATCCCTTCGTGTTGCATGCCCTGCCCCTTCGCGTTGGCGATCCCCCGATGCTAGGGATTGAAAGGGCGGCGGTCTTGATTCAGGTCAAACCGTGGCGGGCCGGTACTCGATGGCCTTCATCACCCACTCGACGTGCTGGCGTTCCTCGGACGCCATCTCGCGGGCGAGCGCACGCACGGCCTCGTCGGGCGTGGTGCGCACGACCCAGTCGAAGAAGTCCACGGCGCGGCACTCCGCGTGCAACGCCATGCGCAGCAGGTCGATCGGCTGCGCGGCCCGCATGAATTCCTCGTGGGGCACGGACTCGGGCGAAACGCCCGTGAGCCATCGGTAGCCTTCCTCGGGCACGTCGGGGATCCGCAGGTGCGCGCTCGCGCGCGCGAGCTGCAGGAAGTGCGCGTGCTCCATGTGCGCGAGGTTGCGGCAGAGCCCCGCGAGCGGCTCTTCGCCCCGCGAGTCGAACCAGGAGGCGAACTCGGTGTAGCGTTCGCCCGCCTCACGCTCGATGGCGAGGGCGTGCGCGTAGAACTCCTCGACATATCGGATCGGTGCGGCCATGGACCCATCATGGGGGCCGGCGGGGCGCGGCATTTGACCGCAATCAAACGCAGCCCCGCGAGGCGCTCGTGCTGATGGTCGACGATCGCATCGTCTACACCTTGGCTCGCTGCTGAAGTGAGGGCCGCGCTCAGTCCTGCACGAGCAGCTCGAGCAGCAGCCACGCCAACGCGAAGACCGCGGCGATCACCGCCACCACGACGAGCATCTCGACGACCGGCTGGTTCATGGGTTGCCGCCCGATATCGGCCTCTTTCCATCGAGCCTATGCCTGCGCGCTCGCGGCACGTTGACGCGCGTCAAATCCCCCGCCACCGGCCCGCGGACACTGTCCCGAAGGCAAACCATGATTTCCCACGGCTTCCACGATGAGATGAGCCCGTGAAGCTGCGGGGCGAACGCGAGCAGCACCCGCTGCAACGACCTGCGCATGTGCACGGACTGAGCGCATCCGAGGCGCGGGCACGGCTCGCGTCCGAAGGGCCCAACGCGCTGCCCTCGCCCGAGCGGCGCGGGCTGGACGCTTTGCTGCTCGGCGTGTTGCGCGAGCCGATGTTCCTGATGCTCCTCGGCGCCGCGGCGATCTATCTCACCGTCGGCGACCTGC
>Ga0105242_10000697_pt1 | contig 26336 bp, 16 predicted proteins | sample KBSM24metaG_FD_81521 | JGI IMG/M metagenome (GOLD analysis project Ga0105242, IMG submission 81521) | Miscanthus rhizosphere microbial communities from Kellogg Biological Station, Michigan, USA - KBS M2-4 metaG | ecosystem: Host-associated > Plants > Roots > Rhizosphere > Soil | place...
CGGGATGACGACGACGTCGAGCTTGTAGATCTTGGCGAACTCTTCGGCCTCGGTGTCGGCCGTGCCGGTCATGCCGGCGAGCTTCTTGTACTTGCGGAAGTAGTTCTGGAAGGTGACGGTGGCGAGCGTCTGGTTCTCCCGCTCGATCTTCACCTTCTCCTTCGCCTCGACGGCCTGGTGCAGGCCGTCGCTCCAGCGCCGGCCCGGCATCAGGCGGCCGGTGAACTCGTCGACGATGACGACTTCGCCGTCCTTCACCATGTAGTCGACATCGCGGTGAAACAGCGCGTGGGCGCGCAGCGCCTGGTTCACATGGTGGAGCAGCGGCATGTTGGCGGGATCGTAGAGGCCGCCCGGCTCGAGTTCGCCGGCCAGCAGCTCCTCGGCCTTCGCCATGCCGCTTTCCGTCAACGTGACGGTCTTGTGCTTTTCGTCCTTGATGTAGTCGCCGGTGGCTTCGAGCGCCTCGCGCTCCTCGGCCTTGGTGTCGCCCTGGACGACGGCGCCCATCTTCAGCTTCGGGATGATGCGGTCGACCTTGTAGTACTTGTCGGTCGACTCCTCGGCCGGACCCGAGATGATGAGCGGCGTCCGCGCCTCATCGATGAGGATGCTGTCGACCTCGTCCACGATCGCGAAGTGATGCCCGCGCTGCACGTAGTGCGCGAGCTCGAACTTCATGTTGTCGCGGAGGTAGTCGAAGCCGAATTCGTTGTTGGTGCCGTAGGTGATGTCGGCGGCGTAGGCTTCCTGCCGCTCGTGGTCGTTGAGGTCGTGCTGGATGACGCCGACCGTCATCCCGAGAAACCGGTAGATCTTGCCCATCCACTCCGAGTCGCGGCGAGCGAGGTAGTCGTTGACCGTGACGACGTGGACGCCTTTGCCTTCGAGCGCGTTGAGATAGGCGGGCAGCGTGGCGACCAGCGTCTTGCCCTCGCCGGTCTTCATCTCGGCGATCTTGCCCTTGTGGAGGACCGCGCCGCCGATCAGCTGCACGTCGAAATGCCGCATAGCGAGCACACGGCGGCCGGCCTCGCGGACCACGGCGAAGGCTTCCGGGAGCAGATCGTCGAGCGTCTCGCCGCTGGAGAGGCGCTGCCGGAACTCGGCGGTCTTTCCGCGCAGCTGCGCGTCGGAGAGCCCCTGAATGGCAGGTTCGAGGGCGTTGACCTGGGCGACGACCGGCCGCAGCCGCTTCAGTTCACGATCGTTTTGGGTGCCGACGACTTTGGCGAGTAGGGTATCGAGCATCTACAAGTTGGGGATGACCCGGAACAGGGTATCCACTGATTGTATAACAAGGACGCTCGGACCAGGGGCGGCGGTTCGGAGCCCTCAGTGGGCCGCGGCGGGCTGGGTGAGGAGCTGCAGCGGGTTGATGAGTTTCCCGTTCGCGAGGATTTCGTAGTGCACGTGCGCGCCGGTCGCCCGTCCGGTGGCTCCCACGTAGCCGATGACGGCGCCGCGCTTGACGTTCTGGCCCGGTTTGACCGCGAAGGCGCTGAGGTGGCCGTAGCGCGTCGTCAGGTCGAAGCCGTGCTTGATGACGATGAGATTGCCGTAGTCGCCGTTGTACGCCGTCGATTCGACGACGCCGTCGGCGGTCGCAAACACCGGCTGGCCCTTGTCGGTTGAGATGTCCAGCCCCTGGTGGTACGCCGGCTCGCCGGTGAACGGATCGCTGCGGCCGCCGAAGGTGCCGGTAAGCCAGCCGTGCGCCGGCCAGATCGACGGCGTCGACGCCGCGAGCGCTTCACGCCGCTCCACATCACGCCGCACGAAGCGCAGCCGGCTTTCGAGGCCCTGAAGGAGGTCGCGCAGCACGCCGAAGGTGTCTTCCGGCGACGACAGGGCGGCGGTCGCAATATCCGCCATCGCGGAGGTGGCGGCGACGTTGGTGCCGCCGGCCGCGCGGGTCTTCACGATGGCCGGAAGCTTCGCCATGGCCCGCGCCTGGGCCGGATCGAGCGTCGCGCGAGCGCCGAGGTCGTTGATGACGCTTTCGAGGGACTGAATCTGCGCCGTCAGTTCGCCGGTGGCAAGGCGATAGCTGCCGTTTTCAATCGTCAGGGAAGAGTTGGATGAGCGCAGTTGATCGATCTCCGAGCGGGAGCTCCATTTCGCCCCAAGGCCCATGAGGACCGGCAACGCCATGACGGCGATGACGCCGGTAACCGTGGCCCTGAGACTGACCGTCAGCTGGCGCATGACGCCGCTGGAGCGGTCCGCGATCAACACCGTGTAACGCCGTGCGCTCATAACCTCCCGAAGCAGTCGTGGAACGCGTACGCCCCGACGGCCGTTATTCTTTGCTCGTAAAGGGGATGGACCCCAAAGTGTTTTCGGGTCCGAAGCTCCGAAACTGTATCACAGGGGTTACGCCCCGCCCAAGCAAGAACTCCTTTTTGGTGAACATAAAGCGAAAACGATTCGCGTTAAGATTCGCGCATCTTTCACACCGGAACGAGGCCTATGACCCTGAGCACACGTTTGTTCGCGTCGGCTGCGGCCGTCGTGGCGCTGGCGTCCGTCTCCCTGCGGGGCGCCCAGGAGATCACGAACAAGGATCTTCTCGACGGTCTCGCGAACCCGTCGCGCTGGCTGACCCACTCGGGCGACTACACGGGCGCCCGCTTCAGCCCGCTGACTCAGATCACGCCGGCCAACGCCGGGCGCCTCGCGGCCCAGTGGACCTTCCAGACCGGCGTCGCCAACAAGTTCGAGGCGACGCCGATCGTGATCGACGGCGTGCTGTACGTGACCGGACCGCTCAATCACGCGTGGGCCATCGACGCCCGAAACGGACACCAGATTTGGCACTATCAACGCCAGCTTCCGACGGGTCTGAAAGTGTGCTGCGGCATGGTGAACCGCGGCTTTGCGGTCTACGGGGATCGGCTGTTCATGGGCACGCTCGACGCGCATCTGGTCGCGCTCGACATGAAAACCGGCAAGGTGCTCTATGACGTCGAGATGGCCGCCGCCAAGGACGGCTTCGCGTCAACCGGCGCACCGCTGGTCGTCAACGGCAAGGTGATCGCCGGGGTTGCCGGCGGCGAGTTTGCGAACCGAGGATTCCTTGACGCGTACAACCCCGCGACAGGGGAGCGCCTCTGGCGGTTCTACACGATTCCCGCGCCGGGCGAGCCGGGCAGCGATTCGTGGCAAGGCGAGATCTGGCAGCGCGGCGGCGGCCCCACGTGGCTCACCGGAACCTACGATCCGCAGCTCAACCTTTTGTATTGGGGGGTCGGCAATCCGAACCCGGACTGGGACGGGACGAGCCGGCCGGGCGACAACCTCTACACGGGCTCCCTGGTTGCGCTCGATCCCGACACGGGAAAACTGAAGTGGCACTATCAGTACACGCCGCACGATACGCACGACTGGGACGCGAACGAAATACCGGTGCTCGCGGACATCACCGTCAACGGACGCGCGCGCAAAGTCGTCATGATGGGGAACCGCAACGGGTTCTTCTACGTGAACGATCGCGTGACCGGTGAGTTCATCCGGGCCAGACCGTTCGTGCACACCACCTGGTCGAGCGAGATTGGACGGGACGGCCGGCCCGTGCTGAATCCGGGGCAGGAGCCGACCGACGCCGGTACCGTCACGTGCCCGGGGCTGTATGGCGGCACGAACTTCATGTCGCCGTCGTTCGACGCGAAGCGCAACCTGTTCTTCGTCACCGCGCGAGAGACCTGCATGCGCTATATCCGCCGCTCGCCGCCGGCGAACGCGACCCTCGGCACTCTGACGCTTGGCGGGAATGCGGCTCTGGTTTCCGAGCCGGTCAAGTCGTCCGGCGCGCTGCGCGCGATCGACGCCTCGACGGGCGAGCGCAAATGGGAGATTCCCTACGCCGACGCGGGCTGGGCCGGCGTCACGGCGACCGCCGGCGGCGTCGTCTTCAGTGCCGACCACGACGGGACGTTCCTGGTCGCCGACTCGACGACGGGGAAGAAGCTGTACGAGTTCTCGACCGGGTCCGCGATCTACGCGCCGCCCACGACCTACCTGCTCGACGGCCGGCAGTACGTGGTGATGCCTTCAGGAGCGACGCTGACGGCGTTTGCGCTGCCTAAATAGAGGAGGTGCGCATGCGTCTTCGAGCTTTGACTTGCGCGGTGATCGTGGCGGCGGTCGCCCTCGCATCCACGACGAAGCACCCCGCGGCGCTCGGCCGGCCAGGGATCACGCCGGTGCCCTGTCCGGCGCAGGAATGGCAGCCCGGTGATCCGACATTCGAGGCGCTCCCCGGCGCCAAAGCGTTCTTCGGCAAGTACGACGGCGGTCTCTACAAGATCGAGATTCCGGACAACTGGAACGGCGAGCTGGCGCTCTACGCGCACGGTTTCGTCACGAATCAGGGGACGCAGGGATCGGCGCTGCGCGTCGGCAACTCGCCGATCCGCGAGCATCTGATCACGGAAGGCTACGCCTGGGCGGCGTCGAGTTACCGCTGCAACGGATACGTTCCGGGGCAGGGGTTGCTCGACACCATGGCGCTGACCGATCTCTTCACCAAGTTCAACGGCGGCCGTTCGCCGCAACGCGTCTACCTCACCGGCACGTCGATGGGCGGCCACGTCACGCTGCTCGGCATGCACGAATTCCCGACCAGCTTCGCCGGCGGCCTCGCGATGTGTCCGGCCGGTCCCGAGCTGTTCGACTTCTTCGCGGCCACGGCCGGCGCCGCGGAGGTCATCACCGGCGTGCAGGCGGCGCTTCCTACACTGCAGGCGGACGTGGCGAAGATGAACGAGCTGCTCGGCAAGCCGCCGGAGTACACCGAGAAAGGCCGGCAGCTGGCGAGCGTCGAGATCCAGATCAGCGGCGGGCCGCGGCCCTTCGCGATGGAAGGGCTCGCCTCGGGCGGACGGTTCGCCGGGAACATCAACCCGGCGGCACTGGCCGGCAGCACGACGCCGTCGAGCCGAGCGGTGATGACTACTCAGATCAAGTACGGCATCGACGAGGGACTCGGCCTCAGCGCCGACACGCTGAACACGGGCGCGAGGCGTAAGGCGCTCGACGCCGAGATTCGCAACCCGATGGGGCCGTACGACGAGCTCGTGCCCTTCGATGGAAAGCTGGAGCGGCCGACGCTCACGATGCACGGGACTGGCGACTTGTTCGTGCCGATCTTCCTCGAGCAGAGCTTGAAGCGCGCCGTCGTCGCCGCCGGAAAGGCGTCGCTGCTCACGCAGCGGATCTACCGGATCGCCGGGCACTGCGGCTTCAGCCAGCCGGAAATGATCAAGGCGTTCGACGACCTCACCGCCTGGGTGCACAAAGGCACCAAGCCGGCCGGCGACGAGGTCTACGGCGACTTGAGCAACGCCGGCATGACGTTCACCAACCCGCTGCGGCCGAACGACCCTGGCGGCACGCACGTCGCGCCCGCCGCCAAGCCATGACGGACTAATCGGCTACGGGATCTCGAGCTCGATCGAGAGGTCGGTGATGCGCGGCGTGATGCCGGCTTTCTTCCATGCCGCCTTGGCCGGCGCCGCCTTGGGATTGCACTCCGGCGGGTTCACGCAGTCCATCTGCAGCACGCGATTGCTGGTCTTTTCCTTCAGCCGCTTGAAGAGATTCGCCGCCGGCATCTTCCAGCCGTCCTTCTTGGCGATGTTCGGATCCTTCTTGTCCACCGGAATGAGCGCGACCAATTCAGGTGTGCCCATTTTCTCGAACGCCGCGACCAGCGTCGCGTTGTGGCTCGCATGGTGGCCGACCTTGTAGAACACCGTGCGGGCCAGCAGGTCGTCAGTGTGGACGCCGTGGTCGTCCCACTTCACTTTCGCCCAGCTGGACCAGTTGCCGGTCTGCGCGTCGGCCGCAAACAGCAGCACCTTGCCGGACGCGACGAGCTCGATGGCGAGCACCAGGCTCGAGTTGTTCGTGAAGGTGTCGAGGTACAAGGCGAGAGTCTCGGCCTGCTGCATCCAGTCGTCGTCGATCGTCCGCCACCGCACGCCGCTGGCGCGATAGCGTTTCATGTTCGCCGCGAGCGCGGACGAGTGACGGCTGTCGGCCGACCGCTTATAGCGCTCGTTGAACGGGTAGTCGTCCTCTCGTCCGGACGCGCTGCGCCCGGTCTTTCGTGACGCGTCGAGGAACCGGCTCGCGAGGAGATTGGCCGAGGCCAACGCCGGATCGTAGCTCTCGCCCTTCTTCGGATCGGCGCGGAACAAGTCGGCGTCGGTTCGCGGCGGACCGAGCACGTGAACGCGCACGCTGCCGGCCGGCACCCCTGGGAGCATCAGGCTCTTGCCGGGGGCCAGGTACGACGGCTTCTTGGCGCCGATGCCTTTCAGAATCTGGACCGCTTTCGCCGGCACCTCGGGAGCCGCGCCGGCGCTGGCGCCGTAAAAGCCCAGCACGTCATCCAGCACTTCCAGCGAGCGCGCCGCCACGGGGCCGGGACGCGAGCCTCTTCGCGACGACTGCATCGCCGCGCGAGCGGCGTGAAGGTGGAGCAGCAGGTTGTGATGCGCTTTGCCGATCGCCTGCGCGCGCTTGTCGGCCGGATTGTCGAGCCACGACAGCCAGACTTCGCCGACGCCCATCTTGCGAAATGCGGCTTCGCAATGCACGAATCCGCTGAGGTGGTCGTTGTGCTGATGGGTGCCGACGACCACGTCCAGCGGCGCGCCGGCGAGTTCCGTGGCGATCGCCTTGGTGATCTGGTTCAGCCTCGTGGCCGACGCCGTTGTGTTCCTGAACGAGCCGCAGTCGATGAGCATCCGGCTCTCCGAGGCGCCGGCGGTGAAGGTGAGCAGAAAACAGTCGCCCAGCTCGAGCAACCGGTACATGCAGACTTTGGCGGAGACCGGGACGCTCATAGTTCCTGATGCAGCAGGTTGAACCGGAGGCGCGCATCCCGGTCGTCCGTGGCGTAGAGCGACGCGGACGGCATCGCGCCGTCGGGATCTTCGCCGTTCAAGTACGCGGCCTGCCGCTTGAACCGGTCGTAGCTCTTGATGTTCTTGAGAATCACGTACTCCACGGTGTTCAGGTCGCCGAGGTTGAAGATCAGCGAGCAGCCGCCGCGGAACACCATGCGCTTCCTCCGGCCCGGGTCCCCGATGTCCGCGGCGACGCGCTGGGTCAGGGTGACGACGACCTGCTCGATCTGCCGATCCTCGCGTCCGGTGCGAAACGCCGGCCGGATCGTATGGCACTCGATCGGCGGCGTGTAGCCGTCGTCGGCGGCGTTGTCGCGAAGGAAACGGACCTTCGCGGAATCCTTCCCGAACAACTTCGACACCGGCAGAGACGTGAGTCCCAGATCGTTCAGGAAATGCTCCCAGTCGCGGCCCGGAAAGAGGCGCTGCTTGCCCGTGAGCAGCTTGTTCAGCTCCGCCTGCGCGAGCATGGATCGCTCGTAGAGCTCGTGCCGATCGTTGGTCTCGACGAGCGCCGTGATGAGCGGCTTGAGCTCGCCGGCGAGATAGGTCAGCGCTTGCTGCTGTTGCCTGGTGAAGTCGGGGCGATTCCAGCAGAGGCTTTCGATCGAAAGAGTGTTGAGGCCCCGCGGGAAGATTCCCCGGGCACGGAACGCCTCGATCAGCGCGACGCGGTAGCCGTTCTCGTCCTCCGGCGCGATGTCGAGATCGGCGGTGACGAGCGCGCGCAGGTAGCTGCCGAACGTGATGTCGTTGGGCGGGCAGTAGTCGAGCGCGCGGATGCAGATGTGGAGAAAGTGCTCGGCGATCTCGCTGGCCTCGCCGGCGAGGCGATGCACCAGGTCGGGACCGATGTTCCCGGCCGGCAGGAGGCCGGTGCCGTTGGAGGCAATGCGCAGCAGATCCTTCGTCCGGTATTTGTAGATGCGCTGGAACGCGTCGAAGATGGTCGCCACGAGCACGGCGCCGCGGGCGTGAGGCTCGACGTTCTCGATGTAGTCGGAGGGGCTGGGTATGAGCGGGACCCATTGCCCCTCGTCATTCCACTTGCCGATCATGCTGCGCAGCGCGCCGCGGTTGCCGGCCAGCGCCTCACCGAATTGGGTCGCCAGCTGGCCGAACACCGTGTCGCCGTCGATCCGGCCGCGGCTCGCCGCCAGCTGATGTTCGACGAGCTCGCCGAACGTGAAGCGCTGCAGCAGGGCGACGATGTCGGCGAAGCCTTCGTGAAACGCCGCGACGTCCGGGTTGGTGTCCTCCATGTAGCGGTGGTGAATGGAGTCCAGCACGGCGTGCGTCGTCTCGTGGGCGACGATGTCGGGGCTGAGGCAGGTGAAGACGAGCCCGCCGGGATAATTCGCGCCCTGCGACTGATCGGCGGCCGCGAAGTAGCCGAAGAGCAGCGCGGTCTTGTCGGGATCGTAGTAGGCGTTGGCCTCGCGGATCGCGTGCGGATAGATCCGGAGACGCTGGACGTACTCTCGATGCCAGCGCGCGCGCTTCGAGCGGCCGGCCGCGCTGCCGGGCGGCAGCACCCGCGGATACCAGACGATCTTGCGGCCGAGCGCGCGCTCGAAGTGGCGAATCGTTTTCATCGCCACGGCGTAGACGAACTGCTGATGAAACTGCGGGTTGCCTTCGCTGGGCGTCAGGCCGTGCTGAGAGGCAATGCGCTCGTCGCCCAGGTCGACCGGTTCGTACCACGCGCCGGTCGCGGGATCGAAATCCATCACCTCGATGTATTCGCCGATCGGTCCAGGTTCGAGCCGCTCGAACGGAACGCGGTACACCACCTCGTTGATGCCGGCGCTGTCCAGGCGCGTGGAGAACCCAGGATCGAGCGAATAGCCGCGAAGGAATCGGTACGGCGGCGTGTTCATCGGCAGGATTCGGACATGCGGCTGGATTCTTCATCGCCGTCGGCAAAAAGTCCAGACAATGGTGGAAGGCGCCTAGGTCAGCATCCGGAACTGCAGCGCCTCGGCGAGATGCTCGGCGCGCACGCGTTCGTCTCCGGCCAGGTCCGCAATCGTCCTCGCCACCTTCCGTACCCGGTCGAACCCGCGCGCGCTGAGCGACATTCTCGTCATCGCCGCCTGCAGCACCTTCAGCCCGGCGCGATCCATGCCGCAGTACGCCGCCATCAGCGACGGCGCCAGCTGCGTGTTGGTCGTGATGCCGTGCCCGGCATAGCGCTCGGCCTGACGCGCCCGCGCGGTGACCACGCGCGTCCGGACGTCGGCGGACGATTCGCCGCCGCCGTCGCTGGTCATCGCGTCGAGCGGGAGCGCCGGGACCTCGACGGTCAGGTCCAGGCGATCCCGCAGCGGACCGGACAGCCGTTCGCGGTACCGCGCCATCTGCGGCGGCGCGCAGCGGCACTCCCGTGACGGGTCGCCGGCGAACCCGCACGGACACGGGTTCATCGCCCCGACCAGCATGAAGCGGGCGGGGAAGACGACCGTGCGGGCGGCGCGCGCCACCGCCACGCGCCCTTCCTCGAGCGGCTGACGCAGCACTTCCAGGACGTGGCGGCTGAACTCGAGCATCTCGTCGAGAAACAGCACGCCGTGATGGGCGAGGCTGACCTCGCCGGGACGCGGCTGCGAACCGCCGCCGATCAACGCCGCGTTGGAGATCGTGTGATGCGGCGCTCGAAACGGACGATCGGTGATCAGCCCCGCGCCCGGCGGCAGCAGGCCGACGACGGAATGGATCGCCGTGACGTCGAGGGCCTCGTCGAATGACAGCGGCGGCAGGATGCCCGCCACTCGTCGCGCCATCATCGTCTTGCCGGCGCCGGGCGGCCCCACCAACAGCAAATTGTGCCCGCCGGCCGCGGCGACTTCCAGCGCGCGCCGCGCGAGCAACTGGCCACGGACATCGGCGAGGTCCGGGATGGAAAGGGCAGGAGGGGCGGGATGGGCTGGAAAGGCAGGATGGGCTGAAGGGGCGGGATGGGCAGGATAGGTATTGGACGCTCGGAAGCCCTCGGGATCGTTCAGGGCGCGGACCGCGTCGACCAGTGACGACACCGCGATGATCTCGAGCCCCGAGACGATTGCGGCCTCGCTGACGTTCGCAGCCGGCAGCAAGATACCTTGCAAGCCGTCGCGGCGCGCGGCCGCGGCGATCGGGAGCACGCCTCGCGTAGCGTGAATCGATCCGTCGAGCGACAGCTCGCCGAGCAGCACGAAGTCCGCAATCAGGCGGCGCTCGACGACGCCAGACGCCGCGAGGACGCCGAGGGCGATCGGCAAGTCGAACGAGGCCCCGGCTTTTCGCACGTCTGCCGGCGCCAGGTTGACGGTGACGCGGTGCGGCGGGAACTCGAAGCCGGAATTCCGGATGGCGCTCCGCACACGATCGCGGCTCTCCCTGACGCTCGCATCCGGGAGTCCCACCATCGTGAACGACGGAAACCCGAAGCCGACGTCCACTTCCACCTGAACCGCGCACGCATCCACACCGAACACCGCCGCGGTTCGAAGGCTTGCAAGCATGCCCAGGCTGATGCAAGCCGGGTCCCATCGGCCACCACGCTCCCTGTCAACGAGTTAAAGGAAATGCGTCATGAAGGATCGCAGTTTCTGCCTGGTCCGTGAGCCGCACCGCGCGCTCTTTTCGCATCTCCGAGCGAGGAGGGATCGATGCACCAGCGGTTCATGAGCGTCGTGTGCGTCGCAGCCGTCATGGGTCAGCCGGGGTTCGTGGCGGCGGGCGAGCCGGCGACGGCGGCCGCATCCAGAGAGCGCGGACTGACGCTCGGCTACAACCTGGATCATGGGCAGGCGCTCGACGCGTTCCGCGACGCGATCGCCGCCGACCCCGGCGATCCGACCACCTACCGGCTGCTGGCCGGCGCGGCATGGGTCGCGCTGCTGTTCGAACAGGGGATCATCACGGTGGACGACTATCTGGGCCAGGCGCGCTCGACGCTGGCGCGAACCGCGCCGAACGCCGCGCTCGATACGGCCTTCCACGACGCGCTGCGGCGCGCGCTCGCGCTCAGCGAAGAGCGTCTCCGCCAGAATCCGAACGATGCGGAGGCGCACTACCTGGTCGGCGCCGCGGAGGGGTTTCTCGCGTCCTACGCCGCAACAGTGGAAGGACACGTGCTCGGCAGCCTCGGACCCGCGCGCCGCGCCTATCGCGAGCACGAGCGGGTGCTCGAGCTCGATCCCCAGCGCAAGGACGCGGGCTTGATCGTCGGGTTGTACCGCTACGGCGTCGCGTCGTTGCCTGCTCCGCTTCGGCTGCTGGCGCGGCTGTCGGGGTTCGGCAGCGGCCGGGAGCGTGGACTTCGTCTGGTCGAGGATGCTTCGCGCTACCCGAGCCACGTGCAGTCCAACGCGTTGTTCATGCTGGTCCTGCTCTACAACCGCGAAGCGCGCTATGACGATGCCCTGCGCGTGATCGTGGAGCTGCAGAGCCGCTATCCACGCAATCGCCTCCTCTGGCTCGAGGCCGGCGGGACGGCGTTGCGGGCCGGCCGCCCGGCCGTCGCCAGGACGATGCTGGAAGAAGGGCTCGCGCGGCTGTCGGTCGATACGCGGCCTCGCGCCGCCGGCGAAGAGGCACGCTGGCGGTATACCTACGGAGCGGCCCTGGTCGCGCTCGACGATCCGCACGCCGCCGACCGGGAGCTGCGCGCGGCGCTCGCGCTGGCCACGCGTGACTGGCTTCGTGGACGCGTTCACAAGGAACTTGGGGCGATCGCCGATCGTGCCGGCAACCGCGTGGCGGCTCGTGACGAGTACCGTCTGGCCGATCGGTTATGCCGGGCGGATCACGATTCGGCGTGCGCGGACGACATCAAGCGGGTCATGCGATGAGCCGCGCCAGCATGCGTTCGGGCTGTGTGTGGGGCCTCACCGCGATCCTGACAGGCGCGGTCGTCATTACGGCGCGACCGTGGAGGACACCGGCCGCCGCGTGGTCGCGCGCGGCGCTCACGTCAACGTTCGACTCGGGTATCAGGAATCTGGTGGCCGAGTGGGACCCCGAGGACCGTCGGCCCGCAGCGGTGCGACGCCAGGCCCTCTTCGACTTCATGTACGAGACCTACGACGCGTCCGCGTGGATTCCGCAGTCGCTGTTCGACACCAATGTGATGACGCAAGCCATCGTCGGCGACGTCGACACCATCGTCGGCGATAAGGTCGGGCTGGTGCTGTGGCGCGACAATCCGAAAGTGCCGGCGTTCGGGATGGCGCCGAACGCTGACGCTGACGCGCCGCTGCGATGGACGGTGAACTGCCTGGTCTGCCACACGGCGGAGATCGATGGCCGCGCCTACTTCGGTGCCGGCAGCAAGACGTTCGACGAGTTGTGGCTGGGCACGGCGCTGAAACAATTGACGAACGAACGGTGGCGCGGACGTCTGGCCGGCCGGCCGGAAGACCGCGCCCTTGCCGCCAACGCCAACCGCATTCTCAATGCCCATCATCACGACAAGATCGATTCGCTGAGCCGCGCGCGGTCCACGGCGTTCGCCGCTTCCCATGTCGAGATGTTCATGCGCGCGCACGACGGCGCCATGCCGCCGATCGAAGCCGTGGGGCGGGGCGATGTGAAGACCCCGCCGCTGTGGCATACCGCGGCGAAGATGCAGGCCGGCCGGTGGTACACCGACGGGAGCTTCCACGGGCCGTTTCCGCTGATGGCCTCCTCGATGGAGCTGGAAAAGGATCGTTCGTTCGAGGCGCTGGCGACGATCGTCGTGCCGAAGATCAAGTCCGAGTTCGAATCGGTCATCCGTCACCTCAGACCGCCACGCTATCCCTATCCGATCGACGAAGCGCTGGCGGCGCGAGGGCGAGAGCTGTTCTACTCGCAGGACATCGGCTGCCATCGGTGTCACGGGACATATGACGGGCGCGGCAACGTGCAGTGGCCCGGCGTCCACGTAGACGTCGGCACGGATCGCTCCCGTCTCGACGTGGTCTCGACGGATTTCATTGCGGCCTTCGATGCCAGCCCGCTGGCGGTTGAAGGTTCGCTGGTGCACAGCCGCGGCTACGCCGCGACGCCGTTGACGGGCGTGTGGGCGAATTTTCCGTATCTACACAACGGCAGCGTGCCGACGCTGCATCATCTGCTGGGTCCGGTCTCGGAACGGCCCCGGCTCTTCGAGATCCTCGCGGCTCGCCGGCTGGATCGCGAGCGTGTGGGGCAGCCGCTCTACGCCGACCCGCGCGACGGGCTGATCGCCCCTACAGAACGGCTCGAACGGTTCGGCGAAAACCGCGATTGGTTCAATTCCACCCGTCCTGGATGCGCCAATATCGGCCACGATTTCTGGCCCGCAATCCGGACGGACGCGAATCGTCGAGCGCTCATTGAGTACCTCAAAACACTCTAAAGAGCGTGCCAAAATGTGCATTTATGGGTAAGGCCTGATCGATATGGTTATCGACGCCGATAGCTTGGCTGAACTATTCTCTACGTCCCCAATCAATTTTCCCGGTGGAGCGAGAAGTCACATGCTGGACGCCTTCAAGACCATGGCCGGCGGTAAGAACAAGCTGGTCCAGAAGCAGACCGACGATCTGGAACAGCTCATCACCACCGCCCGCGAGGAGCGCAGCGCGATCAGCGCGATGTTGACCGCGCTCACCACGCGCAGCGCCAAGCTCGCGCCGCTCGGCAAGACGCTCGAGCAGGTGTCCGAGAAGACGGCCGGCGTCACCTCGCGCCTCGACGAGATCGCCAAGCGCCTGACCGCGCTCGACGATCGCACGAAGGAACTGTCGGAGCTCGACAAGCGGATCCAGGCGCTGCGCGACTCCGCGACGCAGGCCGAGCAGACGACGCAGAAGGCGTTGGGGCCGGACGGCGAGCTCCAGAAGCATCGCGAGGCGGTGCAGCACCTGTCGTCGCAGGCGCTCGGTACTCAGGCCACGCTCGACACGCTGAAGAAAGAGCGCGCCGCGCTCGAAGAGCTGCGCTTCCAGCTGCAAAAGTCGGACAACGAGGTCAAGCAGTCGCTCGGCCAGTCGAACTCGCTCAAGGCCGAGCTCGAACAGATCCGCGCCGTCGCCACGACCCTCACCCAGGACTACGCCAAGATTCGTGAGACCTCGCGCGAGGCGCGCGAAGACACAACGGCGGCGCTGACGACGGTCAAGGAAGTCGAGAACAAGCTGGGACCGCTGGCGCGCCTCCACGAGCTGAGTCAGAGCACCGAAGAGCGCCTTACCGCGCTCAATGCGCTCGCCGAGCACGTCTCGCACAAGGCCAAGGCGCTCGACTCGCAGCAGCAGTCGGTCGAACACGCCGTGGTGCAGGCCAACCGTGTGAACGAAATGGTCTGGGCGATGGACGTGCAGATCGGCAAGCTGAACGAAGGCATGAAGCAAGTGGCGCGGGCCGACGATACGCTCGCGCGCACCGAGAAGCTGACGACCGAGACCAACGCCCAGCTCGAGGCGGCCACCAAGCTGCGCCTCGAGACCGAAAACGAGACCGCCAAACTGAAGAAGGAAGCGGGAACGCTGCTCGACGCCGTGCGCGGCCAGGTCGACACGCTCTCGCTGAAGAAGAAGGAGTTCGAGGCGTTCGACCTCCGCCTCCGGACGCTACATTCCGGCGTCGCCGACGCCGAGTCGCGCATGGAGGCGCTCAGCGCCCGGGACAAGAACCTCATCGAGCTGACCCAGAAGATCGACGGCATGTCCAAGCGCGTCGAGGCGCTGTTCGTCTCGGCCGACGACCTGACGAAGAAGCAGCTCGCGCTCGAATCGCTCAACGAGCGGCTCGGCCAGGTCGACGACCTGGCGAAAAAGACGGCGTGGCAGCTCGACTCGCTGCGCCAGAGCCGGCAGGATCTCGACGCCCTCCGCGGCGAAATCCAGGAGTTCTACAAGTCGCACTCCGAAGCCGCCAAGCTGGCCGACAAGCTCGGCGCCGATCGCGTCGGGCTGGAAGCATTCGGCGAGCGGATGACGGCGTTCGCTTCGTCGGCGCCCGAGCTCGAGGCGAAGATGGACGCGATCCTCGGCAAGCTGAAGGTGGTCGACGAAGGCACCCAGAAGGCGACCCGGCTGCACGAGTCGGTCGCCGAGCTCGACGCGCAGATCTCGCGCGTCAGCGCCCGCGTGCCGTTCGTCGAAGCCTTCGAAGGCCGCCTCAATGGGCTCAACACGCTGAGCGCCACGGTCGACCAGAAGCTGGAAGAACAACTGGCACGCCGCACGGAGCTCGAGGCGCTCAAGGCGCAGTGCGACGGGCTGGCGGCGCAGATGGCCGACGCGCAGCACAAGCTCGATGCGGTGCGCGCGCTGCAGGCCAGCCTGGTGCCGCTCGTCAGCCAGGTCAACACGCTCAAAGCGGAGATCGGCGCGGCGGAGCAGCGGCTGGACGCGACCACGTTCAACGAAGCGGCGGTCATCGAGCAGGAGAAGCGATACGTCGAGCTGGTCGCGACCAGCAAGACGGTGACGACCGAGGTCGTGGAACGGACACGCCAGATGCAGGCGCTCGGCGAAGAGCTGGCCCGCGCGTCGAAGATCAAGGACGAGATGCTGGTGGAGCTCGAGCGGGTTCAGGGACGCCAGCGCGACACCACGGGGCAGATCCAGGCGTCGGAGGATCAGCTCACCCGCGCCGAGGAGATGTTCAAGCAGCTCGAGTCGCGCCGCTCACAGGTGGCGTTCGGCGAGAAGAAGCTGGCCGGCGTCGAATCGCGGCTCGCCGAGATCAAGCAGATCGTCACGGAGCTGGACAAGAGCATCGCGGCGATCGCGGCACGCGAGCAGTTGGTGAACGCGGTGAAGGCCGAAGTCCAGAACGTCCACGAAATCAGCGCGCGCAGCAAGGCCGACTTGGCGCACGTCACCGAGCACCGCGGCGAGGTCGCCACGCTCAAGAGCCAGGTGGACCTGCTCCTGTCGCGGATCGGCGAGACGGACGAGCGCATCGTCGCGATCGACGCCAAGCGCAAGCTGGTCGACGAAGTGCAGACCAAGGCCAACGCGATCGTGCACGTGCTGGACGACGTCCGGATCAACCTCGAGACGATGGGCGAGCAGAAAGCGGTCATCGATCACGTCGCCGAGAAAGTCGCCCAGCTCGAGTTCACGCTGCAGGAAGCGCGGAACACGCTGCGCGCCCTCCAGCACGAGCGTGAGCTGGCGGAGCGCATCGAACAGGGCATCAAGGGGCTTCGGTCCAAGACGACCCAGGCCGAAGAAGGCAAGAAGCGCGCGTAGTCTAGCGCTCGATCACTCTCACGCTGACCGTGCGGCTCTCGCCCTCGGTCAGCGTGACCTTCGTCGCGCCCGCGACGAGCGATTCCACGAACTCCGCTTCGTCCAGCGCCGCCGAGCCGCTCAGCGTTTCGAACCCCAGCGCCGCCACGTAGTACTCACCCGGCGGCAGTCCCTTCAGGATGACTTCGCCGCCGGCTGCCGGCACGCCGACCCTGGTGTAACGCAATCCGGGAGACCGTCGCGCGGCGTCGACCGGAAAGGCGATGACCCGGCTATCGGGACCGGGAGCTGCCTTCTGCGTCACGGTCAGCTTCGTCAGGCGTCTGGTGAGCACCACTTCGACATCACGAAGTGACTGGTCGGCGGTGCCGAACGGGAAGACCGTGTCGGTCGCGTCGATGCCCCCTACTCGAATCGTCTTGAGCCCCCAGCCGTCCGGCGCCTGGGTCAGCAGCAGCCGTCGCGGTCCGTTGACGCCGCCGATCTCGAACGTCCCATCGTCGTGAATCTCGGCGCGGGCCGGCTCGTTGTCGACCAGCGAGAGGAAATCCGGATCAGCCGGTACCGGGGAAATGTGAAAGTCCGGATCCTCCGGCGGATCGCCGCCTTCGTATACCAGTTTGCCTTCGATGGTCGAGCCGGCGGAGAGGCGCGGGGCCAGTCCGGCCAGATCGGTGCCGTTCACGGTCACGAACTGCACGGCGAACTCGCCTTCGCTCGAGACGGTCGAGCGCCTGGTCGAGGACTGCACCACGTATTCGCCCGGCGCGATGCGCTCGAAGGCGAAGCTGCCGTCGCCGTTGGTCTGGACGTGGACGGGCGGCGTCGCGGTCGCGCCGGAGCGTGCGCTCTGCATCAGCGCGACGACGCCTTGCAGCGGCGAGCCGTCCGACAACGTGGCCAGCCCGGTGATACGGGCGAGGCGACCGTGCACCAGCGAAAACTCTACGTTGAGCGACTGCTGGCCGGCGCCGAGCTCGATGGGCTGGGCCTCGTTCGGAATCGGCGTGCCGGGATAGTAGGTGCGGGCGTAGCCGGGCCAATCGGCGGTCTGCCAGCCGGGGACGGTCTCGCCGACCACGGCGCCCACGACGTACTTGCCGGGCGGCAGGCCGAAGATCCGGTAGCGCCCCCGATCGTCGGTCTGGCCGCTCGTGACCGAGGCGACATCCACCAGCCGCCGGCGCCCGCGCGAGAGCAGCGAGGCCTGCAGGCGGACGTTGGCGTTCGCCATCGGATCGCCGTACTCGTCGAGGATGCGGCCGCTGATCACACCGCCGCGCGGCAGCATGATGTCGACGTGGCCGCGAACCTCGCCGGCGTCGATGGTGATCCTGTCGCCGCGTTCCGAGCGGGCGTCAGCGCTGAACGGCGCCGGCCGGCCGCCCAGCGCGGCGGCGTTGATGAAGTAGCTCCCAGGCTTCAATCCGCGGAACTCATACCGTCCATCGTCGTCGGTCGCCGCGAGGTACGGCGTGAACAGTTGCTCGCCGGACACGATCTGCACGCGTGCGCGGCGTACGGGCAGCCCGCTGGCATTGACGACACGTCCCTCGATCGCCGCCGTGCCGCCGCCGGCGCCAGGCAGGGCAGCGACAGGCGGACGCGGTGGGCCGCCCAAGGTGAGCTGCGGTCCGGGCGGCGGAAGCGGCGTGGTGAAGTCGATGCCGGGCGTTTCCTCACCCGCCTTTACTGCGACCGGCTGCGCCTGCTCCGGCGCTTCGGCGTGCGGGTAGTAGTTGCGAAAGACGAGGGTGTCGATCGGGATTGGAATCGTTGCCGTCGCCGAACCATAGCGTCCGGGCGCCGCGGCCAGGACGAACTCGCCGGCGGGCAGGCCGAAGAGGCGGTAATCACCGAGGTCGTTGGTTTCGGTGGCGCGAAAGCGCTCGAACGCCACGCTCCCGCCCGCGCGGCGAACCCGGAATGCCGCAACGTTCATGAGCGGGATCGGATCGCCGAGATCGTCGAGGACGCGGCCGGTAATCACGCCGCCGCGGACGAGCCGGATTGCCGAGGCGTCGGATACCGGCACGGTCGTTCGGACGTAGCCGGTTTTCGCGGCGAACACTTCGCTTTGGCCGGCCGGAACGGGGGAGAGCAAGAACTGTCCCTCGCCGTCGGTCAGCGCGGCGGGTGCATCAGGACCCTCTGCGGTGCCAACCCGCGCGTTCCGGATGGGATCTCCGTTCTCGTCGGTGACGCGTCCGCGGATCTGGGAGAGAGCTGTGGGTTGAGATGATACAGACGCGTCGCGCGAGGGGGCCTGACCAGCGAGCGTGAGCGTCGCGGCGCCGAGAAACGCGATGACAGCGGAAGCGCGAGCTCTCAGCGCCGAACCTCAGACGAAGGTGGTTCTCAGTTCGCGAGCCGGTAGACCGTCAGCCGCTGGCCGGCGGCGAGCTGGCTCCCCGAGAGCCGCGGATTCCAGTTCTTGATTGACGCGACGGTCGTGCTGTAGAGCCGGGCAATCGAGGCGAGCGTGTCGCCGCGCTTGACCGCGTAACTGGCCTTGACGCGGTTGGACATCGCGGCCGGCTCGGCCAGCTGCCCGGCGTGGGCCACGGTCGATCGCGCCTCGGTCACCGGCGCCTGACGGTCCGTACGGGCGGCCATCAGCACACCTGCCTCGTTGGGGACCATCAGCTTCTGGCCCGCAGTCACGCGCGCGAGGCCAGGGAGGTAGTTGGCCTCCGCCAGATCGGCCTTGCTCACGTGGAGTTTGCGCGCGATGAGCGGCAGCGTGTCGCCGCGCTTCACCGTGTAGTACTTCAGCGAGGCGAGATCAGCGGGAGGAGCGTCGGTCAGCCTCGCCGACACGACGTCGGCCATCCCGGCCGGCACCTTCAACTCGTAGTTCGTGTCGCGAACCGGCGTCGTCCAGCGGCGGAGCTCCGGGTTCAGCGCCTGGATTTCGTCGATGGACGAGTCGGTCCATTCGGCCACCCGGCGCAGGTCCACCGGCCGGGGCAGCGTCACCTTGTCGAACACCGTCGGATCCTCGGTCTCGAAGTCGAAACCGTACTGCGCCGGGTTCCGGGCGATGACGATCGCCGCCAAAATCATCGGGACGTACTCACGCGTCTCGCGCGGCAGAATCTTCGATTTCTCGGTCAGGGTCCAGAAATTGTCGACACGGGCGGTCTTCAGCGCGCGCTGCATGCGGCCGGGGCCGCCGTTGTACGAGGCGAGCGCCAGGTGCCAGTCGCCGCCGAAGATCTTGCTCAGCGTGTGGAGGTATTTGGCGGCCGCGACCGTGGCCTTTTCGGGGTCGGACCGCTCGTCGATGTACCAGTCGTGGCGCAGGCCGTTTTCCAGCGCCGTGCCGGTCATGAACTGCCAGACGCCCTTGGCCTTCACGCGAGACAGCGCGTTGGGCTTGAAGGCGCTTTCGACCAGCGGCACGTAGGCCAGGTCGAGCGGCAGCCCTTCGGCGCGGAAGACGTTCTGAATCATCGGCAGATACTTGCTGCCGCGCCTCATGCCGTCCTCGATGAAATCGTGGAGCCGACCCTGGAACAGCTCGATGTACGAGAGGACGCGCTGGTTGAGCGGAATCGGGATGTCGTGGCCGCTAATCAGGAGGTCGGACTGCACCGCGTCTTTCAGGCCCGGGGCGGTGGGGGTCGTACCGAGGGTCGCGGACATGGCGAGCAGCTCGTCAATCGAGGCCGGCTCGTACTTTTTCTCGGTGAAGCCGTCGCCGGTCGCCAGGGCGCGCACTTCGTACGTGCTGATCCGGTCGATCAGGCGGTCGAAATGCTCACGAATCCGCGGCTCCGTCCGGGCGCCGTACGGCGATTCGAGGAGCACGTCGACGGCACGATTGAATTCCTGCTTGGCGGCCTCGACGTGGCCCTGCTCGAGCTCTTTCTGGCCGGCTTTGAACGAGCGATCGGAGGTGGCGATGAGGACGAGAACGGGATCTTCGACCGGAGCCGGCGCGGGAGCCGGGGGCTCGACCGGCGCCTGACTGACAGCCGGGGCCGTCGGCTTGACGACGGGGCTTTGAGATTTCAGGCTCGAACTACATGCGGCGACGGTTGGGAGCAGCGCGACGAAAGCAAATCGCCGCCAATGAGTTCTGAGCATGTCTGGGCGCTCCGCGACAACGACCGGGGACCAAACGGCCTAGGCGATCGTGTCGTAAGTCGCCCCCACGGTGGGGGCTCCGTGTTCTCGCGCGGAGAGGACAATTGCCTCTCCGCTTCTATGGACGAGTCAGTCTAGCAAACGACCCTACGCTGGTCAACAATAAGTCCAACAGGCTCAGCAATTGCGTGCAACTGTCGGTTACAGCTTTCGTCGGTCGGGATCAAAAGCGACATTGGCGGACTGAGAGCGCTTATCCCCGCCAGGGAGCGACCGTGAAGACCCGGTTCGCGTCGCCAAGGTCCCTTGCGGCCGGCGTCACAATCGCGCGCTCGGACACAATCAGCTTCCGCCCCGCCTGAATGGCGAGCCGGACGTCCTCTTCACAGACGAAGTCGAGCGGCTTCTGGTCTGGCATCTTTGACAGAGCCGGGGTCAGATCTAGATCTGACCCTGATCTGACCCGGGTCTGACCTTGCGCTTCGGGCCGGAAGCCGCGGGACCCGAGGAAGTCGTCGATCCTCCGGGACAGGGCGTCGGCGCTGATACCGGCCGGCGCCGGCGTCCTGGCCGGCGCTGACGGCAAGCCGGGGCCGGCGGCGCGCTCGGGACTGACGCCCGCGGCGCGATCCCAGCGGCTGACCGTGGGAGCGATCTCGTAAGCCACCCGCTTGATGTTCAGCAAGTGCCGCGGCGAGATGTTGTCCGAGGTGATGTTCCCGCCGAAGCCGCCGCAGCCCAGGGTCATGGCCGGATCCAACCCGGTCGAGAGCCCCACCGACCCGTGCGTCGTCGGCGAGTTGACGACGATCCGGAACGCCGGCTTGTGCAGGCCGAACTCCAGAATGACCTGGTCGTTCTGCGAGTGGATCGACATCGTGTGCCCCATGCCGCCGTAGCGGAGGATCTGCTTGCAGCGCTCGCAGCCCTCCCGCCAGTCCTTGACGACGTAGTACGAGAGCACGGGACAGAGCTTTTCGATCGACAGGGGGAAGTCGCGGCCGACGCCGGCGAGGGGCGCCACGAGGATGCGCGTCTCCGCCGGCACGGTGATGCCGCATTTGCCGGCGATATACACGGCGGTCTTTCCGACCAGCGCAGGATTCGGCAACCGCTGAGGCGTGACGAGCACCCGGGCCACCGCGTCGATCTCGGCGGCGTTCATGAAATACGCGCCCTGGGCCTGGAACTCGCGTTTCACGTCTTCGGCGATCGGCTCGTCCACGACCGCCGAATTCTCGGTGGAGCAGAGCACGCCGTTGTCGAAGGTCTTGCCGGTGATGATGTCGTGGACGGCTTTCTTGACGTTGGCCGAGCGCTCGATGAACGCCGGAGCGTTGCCGGGGCCGACGCCATATGCGGGTTTTCCCGCGCTGTAGGCCGCCCGGACCAGACCCATGCCGCCCGTCGCCAGGATCACGGCAACGTCGCGGTGCTTCATCAACTCCTGCGTGCCTTCGAGCGTCACCGTCGTCATCCAGTTGATGCAGCCCGCCGGCGCGCCGGCGCGCCGGGCCGCCTCGTCCATCACTTCGGCAACCCGGGTAATGCACTTGACGGCGGCCGGATGCGGACTGAGCACGATCGTGCAGCGCGCCTTGATCGCGATCAGGATCTTGTAAATGGCCGTGGACGTCGGGTTGGTGGACGGCACAACCGCCGCGACGACGCCGAACGGCTCCGCGATTTCGATGACGCGGCGATCTTCGTGACGAGCGATCACGCCGACGGTCTTCATCGGCCGGATGAAGGTGTAGACCTTCTGCGACGCGAACAGGTTTTTCTGAATCTTGTCGTCGACCACGCCGTAGCCGGTCTCTTCGACGGCAAGCCGGGCGAACATCTCGGCGGCTGGGGTGGCCGCTGCGGCCATCGCGTCCACGATGGCGTCGATCTTTTCCTGGCTGAACTCCGCCAGCTCGAGCCAGGCCTGTTTCGCCCGGCGGGCGAGCGCCCGGGCCTCGGCGATGGACGCGAGATCGCGATCGGTTTGGGGGGCGCTTACGGGTTCGGCCATCGAGGATTAGGCAGCAAGGACACAAAGGACGGCCCTTTGTGTCGGATCATCCTAGGTCCCTTTGGGGAGGATCCGCTCGACGTCGGCGTGCGGCCTCGGGATGACGTGCACCGAGATCAGTTCGCCCACGCGCCGCGCCGAGGCGGCTCCCGCGTCGACGGCGGCCTTCACCGCGCCGACGTCGCCCCGGCACATCACGGTGACATAGCCGGCGCCGATGTATTCCTTACCGATCAGGACCACGTTGGCGGCCTTGACCATGGCGTCCGCGGCTTCGACCGACCCGATGAGGCCTTTTGTTTCGACGAGACCGAGGGCGTCTTGACTCATGATTTTGCTGCGGCGCGGGTGCCCACCGCGGCGCGGGACGCGCGAAGGTGGGAAGGCGGGAACTCTAACAGATTGCGGGGGATGCGGCAACTGCGCTAACATCGACGGACACGTCTTTCACCATTGTTTCGATCGCTTCGACTCCGACCGCTGATGATGATTAACGGTACTCTGCCTCGTTCTGTCGCCGTCGGGCTTGCTGCGCTCGTGCTCGCGTCGGGCACGCTCACCGCCTGCCGCCGGAAGGACGCCCCGACGCCGCCGCTGGCGACGCCCAGCGTCACGCTGAACCACGAGAAGACCCCGCTCGGCAGCCCGATCGACATCACTTACAAGTTCGTCGTCGCCAACGACGCCAAGTTCACCGAGGACCTGCGCGTCATGGTCCACGTCGTGGACGCGGACGAAGAGCTGATTTTCGCGTTCGATCACAATCCGCCGATTCCGACGACGCAGTGGAAGCCGGGCCAGACGGTCGAGTACACGAAGACGGTGTTCGTCCCGATTTACCCGTACGTCGGCGAAGCGACGATCCAGGTCGGCCTGCACTCGACCACGACGCAGAAGCGCGCGGCGCTCGCCGGCGACGATGCGGGGCAGCACGCCTACAAGGTGGCGAAGCTCCAGCTCCAGCCGCAGACCGAAAACGTCTTTACGGTGTTCAAAGAGGGCTGGCATCCCGGCGAGATCGCGGAGCACAACGCCACCGTCGAGTGGCAGTGGACCAAGAAAGACGCGACGCTCTCGTTCAAGAACCCGAAGAAGGATTGCGTCTTCTACCTGGACCTCGACAACCCCGGCAGCGTGTTCAACGAGCCTCAGCAGGTCAAGGTTTCGCTCGGTAACGACGTCGTCGAGGAATTCACGCTCCAGCCCAAGCAGCCCGAGCTCCGAAAGATCCACCTCAAGGCCGCCCAGCTCGGGAGCGGCGACGTGACGGAGCTGGTCATTTCGGTCGATAAGACGTACGTGCCGGCTGTGCTTGTCGCAGGCAACAAGGATCCACGAGAATTGGGTGTGCGCGTCTTCCACGCGTACATCGATCCCCGCTAAGAAAACATGAGCCACCGACAGCACGGTTCCGACGGACCTCGAGTGAGCGCTCGCCGCGCCGTTCGTCCCGTGGTGTCCGTCGTGGCCTTTGCCACGCTGCTCGCGATGGCGGCGCCCGCTCACGCGGAGCTCGTCTTCTTCAACACGGGCCGCAGCATGTCGGTCAAGGGCCATCGCGTGGACGGCGAGTCGCTCGTGCTGGAACTGCGGGGCGGCGGTGAGATCGTCTGCGAAGCGTCGATTGTCGCTCGATTTGCGCCCGACGAGGTACCGTATCCCGAGCCGGTGGTCGAAGCGCCGGGTGTGCCGGTGCCGTCGCTGGCCGTCGCCGGACCGTACAGCGAGATCATCGATCGCGTCGCGGCCGAGCAGGACGTGCCGGTCAAGCTGGTGCGCGCCGTGATCCAGGTCGAGTCAGCCTATAACGTGAGGGCCCGGTCGCCGAAGGGGGCGATGGGACTCATGCAGCTGATGCCGGCCACCGCGAGGCAATATGCCGTCGCCGACCCTTACGACCCGGCGTCGAACATCGAGGCGGGCATCAAGCACCTCAAGTCTCTGCTGCAGCGGCTGCCGGTCTCGTTGGCGCTGGCCGCCTATAACGCAGGAGAAGCGGCGGTGCAGCGGTTCAACGGCATTCCGCCGTACCCGGAGACACGAAACTACGTCTCGCGGATTCTCGCGCTCGCAAACCGGTAGCCAAACCGCGCAACCCCACCCAGCCTTTCGCGGCGCTGCACGGTCTAAGCATTCAAGGAGATCGTGCCGAAGTTGATACAATCACGGTCAGATCTCACGCCACGGAGGCATTGAGCGTACTGTGGAATTCCGCTGCCGGCTTGCGTCGCCCAACGGGGAAATCGTCGAAGGCGTGTATATCGCCGACAGCGAAGCCCGTCTGCGGCACGAGCTCGAGGAGAAGGGGCTGTTCGTGATGTCCCTTCAGCCCAAGAACGCGGTCGGCGGCATCTCGCTGCAGCTGCCGCAGCGCAAGGGGATCGCCACCCGCGAATTCCTGGTCTTCAACCAGGAGCTCGCCACGCTGCTGAAAGCCGGCATGCCGCTGGTGCAGTCGCTCGACCTGCTGAAACGCCGCGTGACATCGCCGGCGTTCCGGCGGGTGCTCGACGACGTGCACGAGAAGGTGCGGTCGGGCACCGCGCTGTCGGACGCCTTCGACGCGCACCGGGATCTGTTTCCCAGCGTCTACACCGCGTCGCTGCTCGCCGGCGAGCGCAGCGGCAACCTCGACGCGATGCTGCGGCGTTACGTCGAGTACACGAAGATCGTACAGACTGTGAAACGCAAGACGGTCTCCGCGCTGGTCTATCCGGCGATCCTGATCTCGCTCGCCGTCATCATGGTGACCTTCATCGTGCTGAAGGTCGTGCCGGCGTTCCAGGACTTCTACGGCACGTTCGGCGCGGAGCTGCCGTTCAGCACGCGGGTCATCGTGGCGTTCTCGGAGTTTCTCCGCGCGCAGTTCCTGCTGGTGATCGGCACGCTCATCGCCGCGGTGATCGCCTTCGTCGCCTGGGTGCGCCGCCCGGGGCAGCAGGCGCGCTTCGACCACCTGCTGCTCGGCCTGCCGGTGCTCGGCAACGTCGCGAAGAAGTTCGCGACCTCGCAGATGGCGCGGACGCTGGCGACACTGCTCGGCGGCGGCCTGCCGCTGGTCAACGCGCTGGACATCGCGGCGAAGTCGGTCGGCAACCAGTACATGGCCAACCAGCTCGTCATCGTCGGCGCTCGCGTGCGGGAAGGCGAGTCGTTCGCCGCGGCGCTGGAAGCGCGCGGTGTCTTTCCGGGGGGCGCCGTGAAGATGGCGGAAGTCGGCGAGTCGACCGGCGCGCTGCAGGAGATGCTGAACACGGTTGCCGATTTCTACGACGAGGAGATCGCGACGGCGATGGACCGTTTCGTCACGCTGGTCGAGCCGGTTCTGCTGATCGTGATGGGGCTGGTCATCGCCGGGCTGGTGCTCGCCCTTTACATGCCGTTGTTCCAGCTCAGTTCGGTGCTGGCGGGATAGAAGATGGCCACCATACCCGACACCAATCTCCCTCCTGTCCCGATCGACCTCGGTCCGGTCACCGATGTCGATCACCGCGAGGAGATGGAGCGGGCGCAGCGGCTCGCCGAGCGCTACCGGCTCGAGTTCATCGACATGGACACGTTCAAGATCGATCAGGACCTGTTCCGATCGATCCCGGCCGACCTCATGCTGCGCTACGGCTTCGTGCCGTACCGCCGCGTCGGCAAGGCGCTCGAGATCGTGGTGTCGGATCCGACCGACCTGCCGATGATCGACGAGCTCGGGGTCCTGCTCGGCACCCCGATCAAGGTGGTGGTGGGCCCGCGCACCGCCATCGACTCGATCCTGAAGAAGAGCGAGAGCTCGCAGCGCGTGCTCGAAGACGCGACCGAGAGCTTCCAGCTGCAGCTGCTGAAGGAAGAGGACAACGGCGAGGACAGCCTCACCGTCGAGCGGCTGACCAGCGACATCAGCCCGGTCATCCGGCTGGTCGACTCCACGATCTACACCGCCATCCAGCGGCGCGCGAGCGACATCCACATCGAGACCGCCGACGATGCGGTCTACGTGAAGTACCGAATCGACGGCGTCCTCCAGTCGGCGATGCGGCCGATCGCCAAGCAGTTCCACAGCTCGATCATCTCGCGCATCAAGGTCATGGCGGAGCTCGACATCGCCGA
>Ga0105242_10000698_pt1 | contig 26335 bp, 24 predicted proteins | sample KBSM24metaG_FD_81521 | JGI IMG/M metagenome (GOLD analysis project Ga0105242, IMG submission 81521) | Miscanthus rhizosphere microbial communities from Kellogg Biological Station, Michigan, USA - KBS M2-4 metaG | ecosystem: Host-associated > Plants > Roots > Rhizosphere > Soil | place...
TCGCTCGGCCCACATCGCGCGCACTTCGCGCTGCGCTGGGCTTTCCCCGTGCGAGGGCCGAGCGCAGCGATGGCCCGGCAGTCCCCACTCCCTTCTGTGCGTGCCGAGAAGCGCAGGGCGGCGGGTGCGTGCGTGTGCCGAAGGACACACGCACTTCGTGCTCTGACTTGCCGCAGCATGTTTGAACGGAGCGCGCCAGCGCGCAGTGAGTTCTGCGGCAGCACCCACCGACCGAGCATCGCAGGTTGCCCGTAGCGCAGCGGAGGGACGCGCACAGCAGGGTCGCCTTTTCTTTGCTTACTTTCTTTTGGCGAAGCAAAAGAAAGTGAGTGCGCTGTCGGGCGCACATCCCGATCCCCGGAAAGCAACCGCCCAGCCACCGCCAGCACAACCCCCCAGCCGTGATCAGACGCCTTAAGGGCCAAACCTCTCAGCAGTGCCGGAAAAAGCCCCCGGGCCTCAAGGCATCCCAGTCAAAAAACCAACGCCCCTCAAGCCACCTTCTCCACATGCCCCTGCCGCGTGTAGAGAAAATCAATCACCGCCTTGCGGCACTGCAGATACACCGGATCCTCCGCCAGTTCCACCCGGCTGCGCGGCCGCGGAATGTCTACCTGCAGCACCTCGCCGATGGTCGCCGCCGGCCCGTTGGTCATCATCACGATCTTGTCGGACAGCAGCACCGCCTCGTCCACATCGTGCGTCACCATCACCACCGTGCTCTGCGTGCGCGCCACGATCTCCAGCAGCTCGTCCTGCAGCTTGGCGCGGGTCAGCGCGTCCAGGGCGCCGAAGGGCTCGTCCATCAGCAGCACCTGCGGCTCCATCGACAGCGCCCGGGCGATGCCCACGCGCTGCTTCATGCCGCCGGAGATCTCGCCCGGGCGCTTCTGCGCGGCGTGCGTCAGGCCCACCAGCGCCAGCGCCGCGTCGGTGCGCTCGCGCAGCTGGGCCTTGCTTTCGGTGCGGCCGAAGACGCGTTCCACCGCGAGGTAGACGTTGTCGAAACAGGTCAGCCACGGCAGCAGCGAATGGTTCTGGAACACCACGGCGCGTTCCGGGCCGGGGCCCTTGATCTCCTTGTTGGCGCAGAGCAGGGCGCCGGAGGTGGGCGTGGTCAGGCCGGCGATCAGGTTCAGCAGCGTGCTCTTGCCGCAGCCCGAATGGCCGATGAGCGCGACGAACTCGCCCTTGGCGATCGTCAGGTCGATGCCGCGCAGCGCGGGGAACAGGCCCTTGGCGGTCTTGAAGGTCTGGTCGACGCGCTGGACTTCGATGAACTTGGACGTGAGCGACGCATTCATGCTTTCACCTCTTCAAACGTGAAGGCCGTGGCCAGCTTGACCAGGGCGTATTCGAGCAGCAGCCCGACGATGCCGATCACGAAGATCGCGATCAGGATGTTCTTGACGTTGAGGTTGTTCCACTCGTCCCACACCCAGAAGCCGATGCCCACGCCGCCTGTCAGCATCTCGGCCGCGACGATCACCAGCCAGGCCGTGCCGACGGCCAGGCGCACGCCGGTCAGCATGTAGGGCAGCACGGAGGGGAAGAGGATGGTGGTGGCGATCTTCCATTCGGAGAGGTTGAGCACGCGGGCCACGTTCATGTAGTCCTGCGGCACGCGCTGCACGCCCACGGCGGTGTTGATGATCATGGGCCAGATGGAGCAGATGAAGATGGTCCAGATGGCGGCCGGGTTGGCGCCCTTGAACACCAGCAGGCCGATGGGCAGCCAGGCCAGCGGCGAGACCGGCCGCAGCAGGCTGATGAGCGGATTGAACATGCGCGAGAGAAACGTGAAGCGCCCGATCACGAAGCCCGCCGGAATGCCCACCACCGCGGCCAGCCCGAAGCCGATGGCCACGCGCTCCAGCGAGGCCAGCACGTTCCAGCCCACGCCCTGGTCGTTGGGGCCGTTGCGGTAGAACGGGTCGCTGAAGATGGTCACGGCCTGCTGCCAGGTCTCGGCCGGGCCGGGAATGCTCTGGCCGGTGGTGGCCGAGACGAGGGCCCAGATGCCCAACAGCAGGCCCAGCCCGCAGGCCGGCGGCAGCACCGCCATCCAGAAGCTGCGCGAGAGCGCGGCCCAGTCGCGGCGCTGCGGGGCTGCAGTGGCGCTGGCGGCCGCCGCAGTGGCCTGCGCGGCCAGGGGCTTGGCGGCGCCCGTGGATGGCGCGTTGCCAGCGATGCTCTTGATGGCTTCCGGCGACGCGGAATCCAATGGGGAATGGAAGACGGCACTGACCATGGTGTGTTCTCCGGTGTGCGTGGGCGGACGAGGGGCGGGGAGCTCGGGAGGAGAGGGGGCGGCCGTCAGGCGTGGATCTTGAAGCCGTCGGCGTACTTCTTCGGATCCTTGCCGTCCCAGACCACGCCGTCCACCAGCTTGGCGGTGCGCATCTCGCTGGCGGGCAGCGGCGTCTTGGCGGCGGCGGCGGCCTGCTTGTAGAGGTCGATGCGGTTCACGGACTTGGCCACGGCCAGGTAGTCGGGATGCTCCTTCAGCAGGCCCCAGCGCTTGTGCTGCGTGAGGAACCACATGCCGTCCGAGAGATAGGGGAAGTTCACCGCGCCGCCGGCGTAGAACTTCATGTGGTCCGGGTCGTCCCAGGTCTTGCCCAGGCCGTCCTGGTAGCGGCCCAGGATGCGCTGGTTGATCGCGTCCACGCCGGTGTTCACGTACGCCTTGCCGGCGATGGTCTCGGCCATCTTGCTCTTGTTGGCCAGGCTCTCGTCGATCCAGCGGCCGGCCTCCAGGATGGCCGCCGTCACGGCGCGCGCGGTGTTGGGGTTGTTCTGCACGAACTCCGACGTGGTGCCCAGCACCTTCTCGGGGTGGTCCTTCCAGATCGCCTGCGTGGTGGTGGCGGTGATGCCGATGCCGTCCATGATGGCGCGGTGGTTCCAGGGCTCGCCCACGCAGAAGCCGTCCATGTTGCCCACGCGCATGTTGGCCACCATCTGCGGCGGCGGCACGGTGATGACCTTGGCATCCCGCATCGGGTCGATGCCGTTGGCCGCCAGCCAGTAGTAGAGCCACATGGCGTGCGTGCCGGTCGGGAAGGTCTGTGCGAAGGTGTATTCACGCTTCTCGGCGGCCATCAGCTTGGCGAGCGTGGGGCCGTTCACGGCGCCCTTGTCCGCGAGCTTCTTGCTCAGCGAGATCGCCTGGCCGTTCTGGTTCAGCGTCATCAGCACGGCCATGTCCTTCTTGGGGCCGCCCACGCCCAGGTGGACGCCATAGACCAGGCCGTAGAGCACGTGGGCGAAGTCCAGCTCGCCGTTGACCAGCTTGTCGCGCACGCCGGCCCAGCTCGCTTCCTTGCTGGGGATGATCTTCACGCCGTATTTCTGGTCGATGCCCAGCACCGAGGCCATGACCACGCTGGCGCAGTCGGTGAGCGGAATGAAGCCGATCTTCACTTCCTTTTTCTCGGGGGCATCGGAGCCAGCGGCATACACCAGGGAGCGCAGCGCGGGGCTGATGCCCACGGCGCCCACGGTGGCCGCCTGCAGCACGGTGCGGCGTTGCAGGCTGGTTTTCGAAACATCGGTCATGGCAGCGTCCTCGAAGCAGATGGAAAAAGACGGAACAAGACAAGGCAGAAACGAAACAGCGCAGGCAAAGAAAAAGGCGTCCACACGTCGCGGCGGCGCTCCGGGGGGAGAGCTGCTGCGAGTGGGGACGCCTTTGTCCTTGGGGGCGATGCAGGCCACCCGTCATTGGGCTGCCTGCTTCGCGGAAGCATCGACCTGCGTTGGTCTGCACAGGGCTACGCAAGCGGTGTGCCAGCGCGCCTCGGGTTGCCGCCGTGCTATGGAGTCGATAGCTGGATGTGCAGATTCAGCAAGGGCTGCAGGGCAGCAAGGCCGCGATCGCGCCAGCGCTGCAGCCGGCTGGGGGCAGAGCCGGCACCGTGCCGGCCCGCACTGCGCTTGTGCGCTGCACCAAAAGAGAATGGGGGGGAGAGGGCGTCTTCAGCCCAGCAGGTCGGCCACGTCCAGCATGCGCTGGGCGACCTCGGCGAGCTTCAGGCCCTTGTCCATGGCGGTCTTGCGCAGCTTGTCGTAGGCGGCCTGTTCGGTCAGGCCCTGGCGCTGCATCAGCAGGCCCTTGGCGCGGTCGATGGTCTTGCGGTCCTTGAGCTCGGAGCGCGCATCGGCCAGCTGCGAGCGCAGCGACTGTTCGTGCTGGAAGCGCGCCATCGCCACGTCCAGGATAGGGCGGATGCGCTGCGGCGCCAGGCCCGCGACGATGTAGGCCGACACGCCCAGCGCCACCGCGTCCTTCACGTGGCTGGTGTCCTCGTCGTTGGTGAACATGACGATGGGGCGGCGCTCGTCGCGCGTGGCCATCACCACGTGCTCGAGCGCGTCGCGGGCCTCGCTCTCGGCGTCCACGATGATGAGATCGGGCTGCAGCTGCGCAATGCGCTCGCGCAGGAACACGTCGGCCGGCAGCGTCGCCACCAGGTTGAAACGGTTCTCCAGCAGGCCGATGCGCAGTGCGCGCGAGCGCTCGGCCTGCATCTGGGCATGCTCGTCATCTTCCCCCGTCTCCGACAGGTCGGGGGCCACCACCACGATACGCAGGGACTCGTTCATGACCGACATTGTGAGCAAGAAACACGCCAAATTGGTGCATCGTGCTGGTGCGCTCCAGGGGCCGAGGTGCGGTCAGGCGGCGGGCCGGCGGCCCCGGAAACGCCGGCGCCCGGCGGTGCGGACTTCGAGTCCGGCACCCCGGGCGCGGCGGCCGAGGGCTTGGGGGCAAGCGTCAGCGGATGGTGACGGGCACCGTGGTCTGCGCCGTGCGGCCCAGCGAATCACGCGCGACCACGGTCAGCGCATAGCTGCCGGCCACCGGCCAGGGCCAGATCGCCGTGATGGTGGTCCCCTGCATGGAGAAGCCCATGCCCAGCGGCGCGCCGGAGAGCGTGACCGACAGCCATGAGGCGCCCGGCGCGGCGATCACGATGGTGCCCGAGAGCGCCTGCCCGGGCTTGCCCGTCCACGGCGCCGCCGTGATCGAGAGTCCGTTGGACGAGACGGTGCTGCCCGCCGCCGCGATGCGCACCGTATACGTGCCACGGCCCACCAGATTGGTCTTGGTGTCGGTGGCCGCCACGGTCACCGTGTAGGTGCCCAGCACCGGGCTGGCCCAGCTCACCGTGCCGTCCGTGCCGATCGCCATGCCGGCGGGCGCGCCGCTCAGCGCATAGCGCAGCGGGTTCACCGAAGGCGCCGCGGCGCTGAAGGACAGGGCCTTGGCCACCGTGCCGGCGATGCTGCTGCCCGGCACGGCCGGGGGCGCGGGTGCCGCCACCGTCACCGTATAGACGCCCTGGCCGGTGAGGCCGGTCTTGGTGTCGCGGGCGATGGCGGTGACCGCATAGCGGCCCGCCACCGGCGCCGCCCAGTTGACCACGCCCGCGCTGGACACCGTCATGCCGGCCGGTGCGCCGGCCAGGCTGTAGGTGACGGCATTGGTGGCCGTGACCGACACGGTGAAGGAGAGCGGCTGACCGACCAGCCCGCTCACCGCGGCGCTGCCCACGGCCGGGGGCGGCGCGGCCACGGTGGCGCCGGAGAGCAGCGCCAATAGGCTGCTGGCGCGCGGCGTGCCCAGCCCGGTGAGCTGGTCATAGCCGGTGCGCGCTGTGCAGGTGGCGCAGGTGCCGTGCGTGCCGGCCGAGACGTCGAGGAAGCCGCTGGCGTAGTTGCCGGGCTGCGCGCCGATGTTTCCGTAGAGCACCGCATGCGGCCGGCCCATAGTCGCCTGGCCCGCCTGGGCGCGCAGCGCGCCGGCCAAGGCCAGCAGGCCCGACCACATCGGCGTGGACATGCTGGTGCCGCCCGCGCTCAGCCACTGCGCCGTGCTGGCGCCGGGCGGGATCACGGCCACGTACTGGCCGGTGGACGGGTCGGCGTTCATCGCCACGTCGGCCACCGTGCGGCGCGCCACCGCGCCCACGCCGGGCAGGCCCGACTGCTGATAGGCCGGCGTGCCGAAGTACGCGCTGGTGCCCCCGCCCGTGCCGGACCAGGCCACTTCCGAGCGCGAGCCCGTGCCCGAGTAGGTGAGCGAGGTGCCGCCCACGGCCAGCACGCCCGGCGATGCCGCCGGCCACATCACGCCCGCACCCCAATCGCCGGTGGCGGCGAGATAGCTCATCCGCGTGCCCGTGAAGGCCGACTCCAGCCCGCTGGCCCAGCTGCCTTCGCCGGCGCCGAAGCTCATGGACACATGGCCAGGCCCCATGGCGTTGGCGAGGCGTATGGTGGCGGACAGGGTGCCCACCGAGGCGTCGGGCGCCTCGATCAGCACGATGCGCGCGGCCGGCGCGATGGCGTGCGACCACTGCACGTCCAGCGCCATCTCGGTCGCCCAGCCGGAGTCGTAGGCGGGCGCTGCGGCCGAGAGGCCGCCCGAGGTGTTCGCGTAGGCCACCCACAACTCGCAGCCGGCATTGGCGGCGGGCGTGGCCAGGGGCAGGGCGGTGGCGGCGGGCAGCACCTTGGCGGCGCAGGCGGGCAGGCCGAACTTCTGGTTGAAGGTGGCCAGTTCCGCTGCGGCATTGGGGTTGTGATAGGCCGCCACGATGTAGATGGTCTGGCCCGCGCCCATCTGCGCCCATTGCTGCACGGTGGGCGCAGCGCCCGTGGCGGGCAGCGCCGGCAGGCCGTAGGCCGCGCGCACCTGGGCGGGAGTGTAGGTGGCGACCGCGCCGGTCGCGAGCGGGGCCGCCGTGGCGCCGCCGTCGGCCGCCTGCGCCTTGAGGTGGGCGGCTTCGAGCTTGCCCAGCGTCAGGCCCTTGGTGGAGAGGGCGGCCAGGCCCGCATCCACCGCCTTCAGGCTGGGCTGCATCGCGGCGCTGGTGCCGGGGTCGGCCACGTCGTGGTCGCCGGGCTCGGGCAGCAGCACGGGCGCGACGTGGAACGTGGGCTGGGCCAGCAGGGTGGCGGGCACGTCGGGGGGCAGGCCGTCCTGCGACGACAGCGTGGTCAGGCTGGCGGCGATCTCGCCGGCCTGCATGGTGACGTTGTCGGTGGCCGAGCTGCCACCGCCGCAGGAGGCCAGGCTGGCCGCCATGGCGACCAGCGTCCAGGCCAATGCGGCAGCCCTGCGCGGCGGGCAGGGAGAAAGCGATGAGGTTCCGAATGGCGCGTGCGGCATGGCGGGCGGTCTCCGTGGGTGTCATGGCCGGGGCTCCGGGCGCGGGGCGCTATGCGCCTTCGTGGCCCGGCGGCAGGTGGTCGAACGCCTGCAATGTAAATGATTGTTTCTTTTTGTATATCAAATATTTCAATTGAATGCGTGTTTTTGATGCTTGAATTGATTTAAATGATAGTTTTGACCCTGTGACTGGGTGGCCGAAAGGGCCGTCATAAACTCCCGCCCATGAGTCAGCTGATCCTTGGAATCGAATCCTCCTGCGACGAGACCGGCGTGGCGCTGGTGCGCCTGCCCGACGGTGCGGGCGTGCCCGTGCTGGAGGCCCACGCGCTGCACAGCCAGATCGAGATGCACCAGGCCTATGGCGGCGTGGTGCCCGAACTGGCCAGCCGCGACCACATCCGCCGCGTGCTGCCGCTCACGCAGAGCGTGCTGGAGCAGGCCGGCCGGCAACTGGCCGAGGTGGATGTGGTCGCCTACACGCGCGGCCCGGGCCTGGCCGGCGCGCTGCTGGTGGGCGCGGGCGTCGCCTGCGCGCTGGGCGCGGCGCTGGGCAAGCCGGTGCTGGGCGTGCATCACCTCGAAGGGCATCTGCTTTCGCCCTTCCTCAGTGCGGATCCGCCCGAATTCCCCTTCGTCGCGCTGCTGGTCTCGGGCGGGCACACGCAGCTGATGCGGGTGGATGGCGTGGGCCGCTACGAACTGCTGGGCGAAACCATCGACGACGCGGCGGGCGAGGCCTTCGACAAGTCCGCCAAACTGCTGGGCCTGGGCTACCCGGGCGGGCCGGCCCTCTCGCGGCTGGCGCAGCAGGGCGACGGCGAAGCCTTCAAGCTGCCTCGCCCGCTGCTGCACAGCGGCAACCTCGATTTCTCCTTCGCCGGCCTGAAGACCGCCGTGCTCACCCAGGCCAGGAAGCTGGGCGACGATCTGGACGCGCGCCGCGCCGACCTGGCTGCGAGCACCGAGGCCGCCATCGTGGACGTGCTGGTCCGAAAGACCCTGAGCGCCCTGAAGGGCACCGGCCTGCGCCGCGTGGTGGTGGCCGGCGGCGTGGGTGCCAACCGCCTGCTGCGCGAACGGCTCAACGCCGCCTGCGCGCGCCTGAAGGTGCGGGTGCACTACCCCGAGCTGCACCTGTGCACCGACAACGGCGCCATGATCGCCATGGCCGCCGCCATGCGCCTGCAGGCCGGCCAGCAGACGCCCAGCCGCGACTACGCCTTCGACGTCAAGCCGCGCTGGCCGCTGGATTCGCTGCAGGCGGATGCGCCCGCCGTAGCGGCCTGAATCTGCGGTTGATGCGGGCGTAGCGCAGGCAGCGCCTGGGCGTGGCGCTATCTATTGAATAGCAAGCGGCGCGCACTGCGCTCGGTACGTTCAGTACATGAGGCGCTCGGGCCGCACTTCCTGCAGGATGGTCGTGGCGATCTCTTCGATGCTCTTGGTGGTGGTGGACAGCCACCGGATGCCCGATCGCCGCATCATGCTTTCGGCCTCCGAGACCTCGTAGCGGCAGTTGAGCAGGTCGGCGTACTTGGAGCCCGGCCGCCGCTCGTTGCGGATCTGCGAGAGCCGCTCGGGCTGGATGGTCAGGCCGAAGATCTTCTTGCGGTGCGGCTCCAGCGCGGGCGGCAGCTGGCGGCGCTCGAAGTCTTCCGGAATCAGCGGGTAGTTGGCCACCTTCAGGCCGCACTGCATGGCCAGGTACAGGCTGGTGGGCGTCTTGCCCGAGCGCGAGACGCCGATCAGGATCACGTCGGCGCCGGCCAGGTCGCGGTGGCTCTGGCCGTCGTCGTGGTCCAGGCTGAAGTTGATGGCGTCGATGCGCTGCGTGTATTCCTTGCTCAGGCTCACGTCCGAGAAGCGCCCCACGCGGTGGTGGGACTTGATGCCCAGCTCGGTCTCCAGCGGGCGGATGAAGGTGCCGAACATGTCCAGCAGCATGCCCCGGCATCCCTGCTCGATGATGTGCAGCACGCTCATGTTCACCAGCGTGGTGAAGACGATGGGCTTCTTGCCCTCCAGCTCCGCCGTATGGTTGATCTGCCGCACCACCTGGTGGGCCTTGTCTTCGGTGTCGATGAAGGGCAGGCGCACGTGGCGGGGCTTCATGTCGAACTGGGCGAGGATGGCGTTGCCGAAAGTTTCGGCGGTGATGCCGGTGCCGTCGGAGATGAAGAAAACGGTGCGCGTGTGCATGGAGCGGGTGGTTTGGCGAAGGGCGTTGGGAAGGGTGGCGGGGAGGGCGACCGGTGGGCTGGGGCGCATGCGCCGCGGCCGGCCTACAATCGCGCCCATTATTCCCAATTCATCACCATGCAACGCGGCTGCCCACTACCAGAACAGCAAAGCCAGCTGCCTTGCATGGGCGCGCGCCCACCCCGTTCGCTCCGCTTGGGCGCAGGCGCAGACCCGGTTTCAACTTCTGGAGCTTTCCCATGTCTGCACTGTTCGAATCGACCGCCTTGGTCGTTCCGTTTGAAAACCTGAGAATGAGCGACGTCGAGTCGGTGGGGGGCAAGAATGCCTCCCTCGGCGAGATGATCTCCCAGCTGCCCCAGGGCGTGCGAGTGCCCACCGGCTTCGCCACCACCGCCCATGCCTTCCGTGAATTCCTGAAGCACGAAGGCCTGGCCGACCGCATCAGCCAGCGCCTGGCCACGCTCGACACCGAAGACGTGCGCGCGCTCGCCGCCGCCGGCGCCGAGATCCGCGGCTGGCTCGAAGCCCAGCCCTTCCCGGCTGACCTCGAGAAGGCCGTGCGCGACGCCTTCGCCACGCTGTCCGAAGGCAATGCAGAAGCCAGCTTCGCCGTGCGCTCGTCCGCCACGGCCGAAGACCTGCCCGACGCCTCGTTCGCCGGCCAGCAGGAAACCTTCCTGAACGTCGTCGGCATCGACGACGTGCTGCACAAGATGAAGGAGGTGTTCGCCTCCCTCTACAACGACCGCGCCATCAGCTATCGCGTCCACAAGGGCTTCGCGCACGACGTCGTGGCCCTGTCGGCCGGCGTGCAGCGCATGGTCCGCTCCGACAAGGGCGCGGCCGGCGTGATGTTCACGCTCGACACCGAATCCGGCTTCGAAGAGGTCGTCTTCATCACCTCCAGCTACGGCCTGGGCGAGACGGTGGTGCAGGGCGCCGTGAACCCCGACGAGTTCTACGTCCACAAGCCCATGCTGGCCGCCGGCAACAAGGCCGTGATCCGCCGCAACCTGGGCTCCAAGCTGATCCAGATGGTGTTTGCCTCGCCCGAGGAAAAGAAGGCCTCCGGCAAGCTGGTGCAGACCACCGACGTGCCCGCCGAGCTGCGCAACCGCTATTCGCTGACCGACGCCGAAGTGCAGCAGCTGGCCGAATACGCCATCGTCATCGAGAAGCACTACGGCCGCCCGATGGACATCGAGTGGGGCAAGGACGGCACCGACGGCAAGCTCTACATCCTGCAGGCGCGCCCCGAGACGGTGAAGAGCCAGTCCAAGGGCCAGGCCGAGCAGCGCTTCAAGCTCAAGGGCACCGGCACCGTGCTGGCCGAAGGCCGCGCCATCGGCCAGAAGATCGGCACCGGCCCCGTGCGCCTGGTGAGCGACATCGCCGAAATGGACAAGGTGCAGCCCGGCGACGTGCTGGTCACCGACATGACCGACCCCAACTGGGAGCCGGTGATGAAGCGCGCCAGCGCCATCGTCACCAACCGCGGCGGGCGCACCTGCCACGCGGCCATCATCGCGCGTGAACTCGGCATCCCGGCCGTGGTGGGCTGCGGCGACGCCACCAGCCTGCTCAAGGACGGCACCCTGGTCACCGTGAGCTGCGCCGAGGGCGACACCGGCAAGATCTACGACGGCCTGCTGGAAACCGAGGTCACCGAGGTGCAGCGCGGCGAGATGCCCGCCATCAAGACCAAGATCATGATGAACGTGGGCAACCCCCAGCTGGCCTTCGACTTCTGCCAGCTGCCCAACGAAGGCGTGGGCCTGGCCCGGCTGGAATTCATCATCAACAACAACATCGGCGTCCACCCCAAGGCGATCCTGGACTACCCCCAGATCGACGCCGACCTGAAGAAGGCCGTCGAATCCGTGGCCCGCGGCCACGCCTCGCCCCGCGCCTTCTACGTGGACAAGGTCGCCGAAGGCGTGGCCACCATCGCCGCCGCCTTCTGGCCCAAGCCGGTCATCGTGCGCCTGTCGGACTTCAAGTCCAACGAATACCGCAAGCTCATCGGCGGCAGCCGCTACGAGCCCGAGGAAGAGAACCCCATGCTGGGCTTCCGCGGCGCGGCGCGCTACATCAGCGAAGACTTCGGCGAAGCCTTCGCCATGGAGTGCGACGCCCTGAAGCGCGTGCGCGGCGAGATGGGCCTGACCAACGTGCAGGTCATGGTGCCTTTCGTGCGGACCCTGAAGCAGGCCGACCGCGTGACGAAGCTGCTGGCCGACCATGGCCTCAAGCGCGGCGAGAACGGCCTGAAGGTCATCATGATGTGCGAGGTGCCCAGCAACGCCGTGCTGGCCGACGAGTTCCTGCAGTACTTCGACGGCTTCTCGATCGGCTCGAACGACCTGACCCAGCTCACCCTGGGCCTGGACCGCGACTCCGGCCTCGAACTGCTGGCCGCGGACTTCGACGAGCGCGACCCGGCCGTGCAGGCGTTGCTCAAGCGCGCCATCGGCGCCTGCCTGGCGCAAGGGAAGTACGTGGGCATCTGCGGCCAGGGCCCCAGCGACCACCCCGACTTCGCCCAATGGCTGGCGGACGAGGGCATCTCCTCGATCTCGCTCAACCCCGACAGCGTGATCGCCACCTGGCAGCAGCTGGCGCGCTGACGCCCGCGCCGGCCCGGGCCACCGACCGATCGCCGCCATGCCGCAGCCGGCACCGGACGAAGCGTTCCGTGAGGGCGCTCCGTTCGCGCCGGACCTGCACGATGTGCGGCACCTGTGGCTCAAGGCCGGGCTGCTGCTGGCCTGGGTGCTGGTCTCCTTCGTCGCCTGCTATTTCGCGCGCGATCTGCAGGTGATGGTGGCCGGCTGGCCCCTGGGCTACTGGATCGCGGCGCAGGGGGCGATCCTCGCCTTCCTCGCGATCACCGTCTTCTACTGCGTGGCCATGGACCGCTTCGAGCGCCACGATGCGGGCGCTGGCGCCCCTGCCTCCGGCCCTTCCGAGTCACCTGAGCATGCGGCCGCCGCGCCGCGCCCACCCCATGGCTGAGCGGCAGGGCGGTGGCGAAGGCCATGGCACAGGCCCTTTCGGCATCAACGGCGCCACTTCGGCCCTGCACCGCATCGTGTGGATGTACGTGGTGGGCGTGCTGCTCTTCGTGGGCGTCATGGCCTGGGCCGAGCAGCAGGGCCTGTCGCGCCAGTGGATCGGGCCGATCTTCCTCTTCCTCACCGTGATGGCTTATGCCGTCATCGGTGTCTATGGCCGCACGACCGACCCGGACGATTACTACGTCGCCGGCCGCCGCGTGCCCGCCGTCTACAACGGCATGGCCGCCGCCGCCGACTGGATGAGCGCGGCCTCCTTCATCAGCCTGGCCGGTGCGCTCTATCTCCAGGGCTTCGCCGGTCTGCCGAGCCAGGCGGGCGGGCTGGCCTACCTGCTGGGCTGGACGGGCGGCTTCTGCCTGGTCGCCATGCTGATCGCGCCGCACCTGCGCGCCATGCGGCTCTACACCGTGCCCGACTTCTTCCAGGTGCGCTTCGGCGGACGCTGGCCGCGCGTGATCGCCGCGCTGGCGGCGGCGGCCTGTTCGTTCACCTACGTGGTCGCGCAGATCTATGGCGTGGGGCTGATCGCCTCGCGCCTGACGGGCGTGCAGTTCGAGATCGGCATCATGCTGGGCCTGGGCGGCGTGCTGCTCTGCTCCTTCCTGGGCGGCATGCGCGCCATCACCTGGACGCAGGTGGCGCAGTACGTGGTCATGCTGCTGGCCTTTCTCATCCCCGTGTCGTGGCTGGCCTACAAGCAGCTGGGCAACCCGGTGGCGCCGCTGGTCTATGGCGCGCAGATCGGCAAGATCGCCGAGCTGGAATCGCGCCTGCTGGCCTCGCCCGCCGAGCACGAGGTGGTGCTCGCCTACCGGCGCCGCGCCGAGGAACTGCAGGCGCGGCTGGCCGACGTGCCCGCCGCCATGGAGCGCGAGCGCCAGGCCCTGGGCGAGCGCATGCGCACGCTGCGCGCCCAGAACGCCGACGTGGGCCTGATCGTGGCCGCCAGCCGCGAACTGGCCGCGCTGCCGCACGACGAGGCCGTGGCCCGCGAGCGCTGGACGCGCGAGATGCGCGAGAACCTGGAGCGCGCCCGCCCGCTGGGCGGCCTGCCGCGCCACAGCCAGGCCTACGGCGGTGATCCCAACGGCACGCCGGAGCAGCAGGCGGAATACGAGAGCATGCGCCGCAACTTCCTCGCGCTGATGTTCTGCCTCATGGTCGGCACGGCCGGCCTGCCGCACCTGCTCACGCGCTACTACACCACGCCGGACGTATCGTCGGCGCGGGCCTCGGTGGCGTGGACCATCTTCTTCATCGCGCTGCTCTATCTGAGCGCACCGGCCCTGGCCGTGCTGGTCAAGTTCGAGGTCATGAACAACCTGGTGGGCAGCCATTTCGACGCGCTGCCGCACTGGATGGCGCAGTGGGCGCGGGTCGATGGAGCCCTCCTGTCGGTGGAAGACGTGAACGGCGACGGCATCCTGCAGTTCGGCGAGATCCGCATGGGCACCGACCTCATCATGCTCGCCACGCCCGAGATCGGCGGGCTGCCCTATGCCGTCTCGGGCCTGGTCGCGGCCGGCGGGCTGGCGGCGGCGCTGTCCACGGCCGACGGGCTGCTGCTCACCATCAGCAATGCGCTGGTGCGCGATCTCTACTTCCGCGAAACCCGGCGCAAGGCCTCGCCCGAGCAGCGCGTGATCCTCACCAAGTTCACGCTGCTCATCGTGGCGCTCGCGGCGGCCTTCGTGGCCGCCATGAAGCCGTCGGACATCCTGCCCATGGTCACGGCCTCGTTTTCGCTGGCGGCCTCGGCCTTCGTGCCGGTGATGGTGCTGGGCATCTTCTGGCGCGGCACCAGCCGTCAGGGCGCGGTGGCCGGCATGCTGGCCGGGCTGGGGGTGACGGTGTATTACCTGCTCTCGCACGTGGGCAGCGTGCGTGCCGTGGTGCCGGCGCCGCTGCTGGCCGATGGCCTCTGGTTCGGCATCCAGCCCATCTCGGCCGGGGTGTTCGGTGTGCCGGTGGGGCTGGTCACCGCTTGGGCCGTGAGTCTGGCCACGCGCGGCGGACACCAGACCGCGGTTTCTGGATAAACCCCGATTCACGGGCGCTGGCGCGGGTGGCACGCTCGCCGTCAGAACGCCATCCCGCTCATTTCGCCCATCCCGCGCCGCAGCGCGGCCAGGCTTTCATCGAAAGGCGCCATGATCTTCTCGAAGACGGAGGCCGGTCTGCAGGCGCTGAAAGACCGCCACGGCCTGCTCACCCCGCGCCAGCGCTCGGCCTTCATCCTCTTCGACGGCCAGCGCACGCTGGGCCAGGTGCTGGAGGCCACCTCCAGCCTGGGCATCCGCATGGCGGACGTGCAGGCCATGCTCGACTTCGGCCTGCTGGAGGTGGGCGGTGCGGCCGAGTCCTCCGTGCCGTCTCCGTCTCCTGCATCGCCGCAGCCCCCGCAGGCGGGCAGCGGGCGGCCGGGCATCGAACGCTATCAGGCGGCCTACCCGGTGGCCACGCAGCTCACCGGGGGCCTGGGGCTGCGGGGCCTGCGGCTCAACCTGGCGGTGGAACGCGTGCGCAGCTTCGAGGAACTGGCCGCGCTGGCGCCGCGCATCCGCGAGGCCGTGGGCGAGGTGGCCTATGCCCGGCTGCATGCGGCGCTGTTCGACTGACATGCCCCGCGCCCCGCAGAGGCCGCGGGGGCTGCGCTGGCATGCTGCTTGCGCGGGGGGGGATGGGCGAGGGCACCTGCGGTCTCCTGCGCTCTGGCTCTAGCGATGACCCTTCTCTTTCCTCTCACGAATCACCATGCACCACGAACCCCTGGAAACCGTCCGTACCTATCTGAAATGCCTGCACGCGGGCGACACCGCCGGCCTCGTGGCCGCTTTCGAGCCGGATGGCGTGGTGCATTCGCCCTTCCTGGGCACGATGCGCGCGGATGAATTCTTCCAGCGGCTGGCGCAGGCCTCCAGCCGCAGCGTCATCACGGTGCTGGACCTGTTCGCCTCGGTGCAGCCCGCCGACCCGCAGGGCGTGCGCGTGGCGGCCTATTTCCGCTACGACTGGACGCTGGCCGACGGCAGCGTGGTGGACTTCACCTGTGTGGATGTGTTCACCTTCCGCCCAGGCAGCGCCCGCATCCAGGACATGCGCATCGTCTATGACACGCACCCGCTGCGCGAGCAGGTCGGCGACAAGTACGCCGTGGCGCCCACGGCCTGAACGGGAACCAGGCAGGCAAAAGAAAAGCGGCCCGCAGGCCGCTTGGAGGGAGCGATGGTGCCGCCGGTGCTCAGGGCCGAAGGCCGGCCCGCAAGCGCTGCCGTGGCTGCCGCTGCCGTAGTCGGTCAGCGGCCGACGGCCAGCAGTTCCACATCGAACTTGAGCGTGGCGTTCGGGGGGATCACGCCGCCCGCGCCGCGTGCGCCGTAGCCCAGGGCTGCGGGGATGATCAGCGTGCGCTGGCCGCCCACCTTCATGCCCTGCACGCCTTCGTCCCAGCCCTTGATGACCATGCCGGCGCCCAGTCCGAACTGGAAGGGGTCGTTGCGGTCGCGGCTGGAGTCGAACTTGGCGCCTTGCTCGCCGTTGTTGTAGAGCCAGCCCGTGTAGTGGACGCTGACGTGCTGGCCGCGCGTGGCCTCGGCGCCTTCGCCGACGACGGTGTCTTCGTATTGCAGGCCGGATGCGGTGGTGGTCAATGCCATGGTGTTCCTCGGTGTGCTAATTTGCTATGAAAAGATGAGCTGCATGCGCAGGATTTGCAAGGGCTGCAGCCCGAAAAGCCTGTAAGCGCGCAGCCGGGGCGCGCGCCGGAGGGCGATTGCTTACTTCTTCACGCGGGCGGCGGCCCAGCGGGTGGCGAAGGCCTGCACGTCCGACAGGCGCTTGAGCAGGTCCACGCCCGAGGGCGTGACGGTGTAGCCGTCGCTGCCATGGTCCAGCAGGCCGCATTCGCGCAGTTCCTTGATCCGGGTGTTCAGCGTGTTGGGAGTGATGCCGCCCACGCTGTCCTGCAGCAGGCGGAAGGTCTGCGGATGGCCGTCGCGCAGGGCCCACAGCACGCGCAAGGCATAGCGGCATTCCAGCTTCTCGAACAACTGGTTGATGGCGGCGTTTTCTTTGGAGCTCATGGATGCTTCTCCTTGCTCAGGTATCAGGGTATTTGGCCGTCGTGCCGGGCGGGCGGCGACTTCCGCGAGATCGCTATCAATATAGCGGCGAAATGAATTTGCTACAAGTTTAATAGCTCGGTAGTGAAGTGCTATCTGCGCTGGAGGGTGAAAACCCCGTCGTGACAATGTGTTGCAGCCATGCCACGGGGCGGCGGCGCTTCCTAGAATCCAGGCCTCCACAGGCTCCTGCCGACCGGCCACGCCATGCACCACATCACCCCAGCGGCCGATGCCGCCACCCCGCAATCCGCCACGCCCGCCCGGGCCGCGCTGCCGCTCGCCGGCCTGCGCGTGGTGGAGTTCTCGCACATGGTCATGGGCCCGACCTGCGGCATGGTGCTGGCGGACCTGGGCGCCGAGGTCATCAAGGTCGAACCCGTGGAGGGCGACCGCACGCGCCACCTGCTGGGCGCGGGCGCCGGCTTCTTCGCCATGTTCAACCGCAACAAGAAGAGCATCGCGCTGGACCTGCGCAGCCCGGGCGGGCTGGAGGTCGCCATCCGCCTCGCCTCGTCGGCCGACGTGGTGGCGCAGAACTTCAAGCCCGGCGTGATGGCCCGCTACGGCCTGGACTACGCCGCGCTCTCGCGCCTGAACGAGCGGCTGGTCTATGTGAACCACGCGGGTTTTCTGCCCGGCCCCTACGAGCACCGCACGGCGCTGGACGAAGTGGTGCAGATGATGGGCGGCCTGGCCTACATGACCGGCCGCCCCGGCGACCCGCTGCGCGCCGGCAGCAGCGTGAACGACATCATGGGCGGCATGTTCGGCGCCATCGGGGCCATGGCCGCGCTGATGCAGCGCGCCGCCACCGGGCGCGGGCAGGAGGTGGACTCCGCCCTGTTCGAGAACAATGTCTTCCTGGTCGGCCAGCACATGATGCAGTACGCCGTCACCGGCCAGCCGGCAGCGCCCATGCCCGAGCGCATCTCGTCCTGGGCGGTGTACGACGTGTTCAGCGTGCAGGGCGGCGAACAGATCTTCCTGGCCGCCGTGAGCGATGCGCAGTGGCGCACCTTCTGCGATGCGCTGGGCTATGCCGACCTGCGCGCCGACCCGCAGCTCGCCACCAACAACGACCGGGTGCGCGCCCGCGCCACCCTGCTGCCCGAGCTGCGCCGCCGCCTGGCCGCGCACACGGCCGCCGAACTGGCCGGCATCTTCGAGCGCCACGGCCTGCCGTTCGCGCCCATCGCCCGGCCCGAGCAGCTCTTCGACGACCCGCACCTGAACGCCACCGGCGGCCTGGCCGAAGTCACCTTGCCCGACGGCGAACGCGCCGGCCACACCGCCCGCGTCGCCCTCATGCCGCTGCGCATGGACGGCCAGCGCCTGGGCGTGCGCAGCAGCCCGCCGCAGCGCGGCGAGCACACGGCCGCGCTGCTGCAGGAACTGGGCTACGCGCCCGAGGCGATCGCCGCGCTGCAGGCGGCGGGCGACGTGGCCTAGGCACCGCGCGTTGCGCGCTGCCTCGCCCCAGCGCTCTTGCGGCGCCACCTCGTTGCCTGCAGGCGGGCCGCAGAGCTTGCGTTTCGCCCGATCGCTACCATGTGCGCAAGAGTGGGCGCCCTGCGGCGCCTCTCAACCCGTGGGAGCCTGAACCGATGGATTTCAAGGACTACTACCAGACCCTGGGCGTGGAGCGCGGCGCCGATGCTGCCGCCGTCAAGAAGGCCTACCGGCGCCTGGCGCGCAAGTACCACCCCGACGTGAGCAAGGAGCCCGACGCCGCCGCCCGCATGAGCGAGCTGAACGAGGCCTACGCCGTGCTCTCCGACCCCGAAAAGCGCGCTGCCTACGACACGCTGGGCCCGCAGCGCCCCACGGGCGCCGGCCAGGGCGCCAGCGGTGGCGAGCGGGGCGCCCAGGGCTTTCAGCCGCCGCCCGGCTGGGCCAGCGGCTTCGAGTTTTCCGGCGGCCCCGGCGGCATGGAAGGCGAGGGCGCCGACTACAGCGATTTCTTCGAATCCCTCTTCGGCCACGCCGCAGCGGCGCAGGGCCGGGGCGGCGGCGCGCGCCAGGCCGCACGCGGGCGTGATCATCACGCCCGCATCGACATCGACCTGGCCGACGCCTATGCCGGTGCCACGCGCGCCATGCACCTGCGCAGCGCCCGGCTGGACGGCGAAGGCCGCGTTCAGCCCACCGAGCGCACGCTGGAAGTGCGCATTCCCCAGGGCGTGAAGGAAGGCCAGCTGATCCGCCTGGCCGGCTACGGCGCGCCGGGCGGCGAGGGCATGCCCGCGGGCGACCTCTACCTCGAAGTGCATTTCAACCCCGATGCGCGCTGGCAGGTCGAGGGCCGCGACGTGACGCAGACCCTGCGCGTGGCCCCGTGGGAGGCCGCGCTCGGCGGCGACGTGGACGTGACCACCCCCGCAGGCGGCACGCTGCAGGTCACCGTGCCGGCCGGCTCGCGCCCGGGCCGCAAGCTGCGCCTGAAGGGCCGGGGCATTCCCGGCAACCCCGCCGGCGACATGTATCTGGTGCTCGACATCGTCTGGCCGCCGGCCGACACGCCGCGCGCCCGCGAACTCTATGCCGCCATGGCGCGCGACCTGGCCTTCGATCCGCGTGCCGACGCCAACCCCACACCTCGGAGCTGACGCCATGAGCCGTGAAACCTCTTCTTCCGTCACCGGGGTGCTGCTGGACGACGACACCCTGGGCCTGCACGACTTCGCCCACACCTGCGCGGTGGAGCCGCACTGGGTGATCGAGCGCGTGGAGTCCGGCCTGATCGAGCTGCCCGCGCAGGGCGACGGCGTGGACCGCGTGCAGTGGCGCTTCGCCAGTACCCACGTGGTGCGCGCCCGGCGCATGGCCTTCGTCGAGCGCACGATGGACGCCAACCCCGAACTCGCCGCGCTGGTGGCCGATCTCGAAGAAGAGATCGCGCGGCTGCGGCGGCGGCTGGGGGACTGAAGCGCGTATCGCCAGGCCGCCCGTCAGGTGCCGGTGGGGCCGTGCGGCTGGCGGGCGCTGAGAAAGAATCGAAGCCTTTTCGGCCGGTAGCGCTTATGGATCAAGCGCTGATTGCTATCAATTAAATAGCAAGTTAACCCGAGTGCGCGATGCCCACAGCCGCAAGCCGCTCGGCCTGCCGCGTCAGGCCCCAGCCGGCGCGCTGTCCCCGCGCGCCAGTGCCCACAGCCTTTCCGCCGTGGGCGCCATCTCGGCGCGCTGGCGGTAGAGGCGTATCTCCACCGGCACGTTCCAGGCCGCATCGCCGGCATGCACCAGGGTGCCGGCGCGCAGCTCGTCGGCGATCAGGCTGTGCGGCAACCAGGCCACGCCCCGGCCTTCCAGCGCCATGGTCTTGAGCAGCGCGGCATGGTGCGCAGTGAACACCACCGCCACCCCTTGCGCGATGGTCGATTCCGGGCCGTCGCCGAACACGCCCCGCATGCGGGCCCGGATGATGCGGCCCAGGCCCGAAGCCTCGCCATAGGCCAGCACCGGCAGGGGCGCCGCGTCTGCCACTGAGTCCGGGCCCGAGCCCGCGCCTGTGGCTTGTGCGATCGGGTGCAGCGGCTCGGCCGCGCCCGGTGCCGCCGGCCCGCAGACGGGCATGAGCACATCGTCCGCCAGGCGCAGCAAGGGGTACTGCGCCTCGTCCAGCCGGCCGGGCACGTCGGGGTGGCCGTGGCAGAGCACGAACTGCACGCGCCGCTGCAGCGCCTCGTCCTCGCAGGCGTCGTAGCTGTCGGAGATGGTCTGGATCGGCCCTAGCCGCAGCTGCGCCTCCAGCATGCCCAGCCAGCGCGGAAAGAAGGTGAGCGACAGCACGTGCGTGGCCGCGAAGCGCAGGCTGGCGGCGGCCTGGTCGTGCGCGGCGCGGGCCTTGATGCGCGCGGCCTCCAGATCGGCCAGCAGGGCGGCGAGCAGGGGGCGGAAGCGCTGGCCCGCCGCCGTGAGCGCGGTGGGGTGGGCGGTGCGGTCGAAGAGCTCCACGCCCACCCAGTCCTCCAGCGCGCGGATGTGCCGGCTGAAGGCCGGCTGGGCGATGGCGCGCGCCTCGGCCGCGCGCGAGAAATTGCCCGTCTCGGCCAGCGCCAGAAAGTCTTCCAGCCACTCCAGATCCAGCGGTCGGTTGCCTGGGCCCATGCGTCTCCTGTCGGTCGGAATAGTTGTATGCGATTCGGGTATTGGACGGCCCCGGGCCGTGCGGGAAATGATCCGCCCCGTCATTCAACGAAGCCTTGCCTTCCCCATCACGGAGATATCCCGCACATGCCTGCCATCCAGAATTATCGGGGGATCATCCCCGCCATTTCCTGCCCCTTCACGCCCGACCACCGCATCGACGAACCCGCGCTGCGCAAGCTGGCCTCCTGGCTGGCCGGGCACGACGGCGTGGTCGCCATCATGACCAACGGCCACACGGGCGAAGTGTTCTCGCTCACCCCGGCCGAGCGCGCCGAAGTCACCCGCATCGTGGCCGATGAGCTGAAGGGCCGCTGCCCGGTCATCTCCTCCATCGTCTGCGAAGGCCTGGCCGAAGCCGCCGAGCATGCCCGCGCCGCCGTGGCCGCCGGCGCCGTGGCGCTGGATGTGATGCCCCCGCACCACTGGCTGCGCTTCGGCTTCACCTCCGGCCATGCGCTGCAGTACTTCGAGGCCATCCACAAGGCCGCGCCCAACGCCGACCTGGTCTGCCACGTCTATCCCGCCTGGACGCGCGCCTCGTACTCGTCGCAGCTGCTGGCCGATCTGGCGAAGCTGCCCTACCTGCAGGCCTTCAAGGTGGGTCAGCGCGACATGAACAAGTACGCCCGCGACATCCAGGCCATCCGCGAGGCCGACGCCTCCAAGGCCATCCTGACCTGCCACGACGAATACCTGCTGGCCTCCATGGTGCAGGGCGTCGATGGCGCGCTGGTGGGCTTCGCCACCTTCATCCCGCAGCTCATCATCGACCTGTGGAATGCCGTGAAGGCGGGCAACCTGAAAAAGGCCATGGAAGTGCAGGCCGTCATCACCCCGCTGAAAGACGCCGTCTATGGCGGCGGCGAGCCCACGGGCGAGGCCCATGCCCGCATGAAGGGCGGCATGTACCTGGCCGGCCTGATCGACGACGCCACCGTGCGCCCGCCCACCGAGGCGCCCAGCGCCAAGGAAATGGACGCGCTGCGCGCCGCCGTGCAGCAGGCGGGCCTGCTCAAGCGCTGAACCGCGCCGGTGCAGAGCGGGGGCCTTTCACGCCCCCGCATCGGGGTCCTCAGAACAAAAGACAGGAGATAAGACACCATGCAACGCAAGCATTTCCTCCGCGCCGCCCTGCGCGCAGCCGTGGGGGCCGCGGCCCTTGTGGCCGCCACCGGCAGCTTCGCGCAGACCTATCCGAACAAGCCGGTACGCGTGGTCGTGCCGTTCCCGCCGGGCGGCACGCTGGACACCGTGGCCCGCATGCTGGCCCAGCGCCTGGGCGACCAGATGGGCCAGCCCTTCGTGATCGAGAACAAGCCCGGCGCCAGCGGCGTGATCGGCGGGGACACGGTGGCCAAGGCGCCGGCCGACGGCTACACGCTGCTGTTCAGCGCCTCCACGCACACCACGGCGCCCATGACGCTCAAGTCCGTGCCCTACAACGTCACGCAGGACTTTACCCCCGTCGCCCTCGTCGCCAAGGCGCCGCTCTCGGTCGCCATCAACAAGAACCTGCCCATCACCGACATCAAGTCGCTGCTGGCCTACGCCAAGGCCAACCCCGGCAAGATGACCTTCGCCGTGGGCTCCATCGGCTCGGCCGGGCACCTTTCCACCGAAATGCTCAAGCGGGCCGGCCACATCGAATACATGATCGTGCCGTACAAGGGCACGGCCCCGGCCTTCCAAGACCTGATAGGCGGGCAGATCGACGGCTTCATCGACCCCATCCTGGGCTCGCTCCAGTACCACAAGAGCGGCATGCTGCGCGTGGTGGCCGTCACCTCCGCCCAGCGCGTGCCCAACCTGCCCGACGTGCCCACCGTGGCCGAAGCCATCCCCGGCTACGAGTTCTACAGCTGGTACGCCCTCTGGGCGCCGGCCAAGACGCCGCAGGCCATCGTGCAGCGCCTGAACACGGAAGTGAACAAGGCCCTGGCCGAGATGGGCCCCAAGCTCAAGGAACAGGGCCTGCTCGCCACGCCCGGCAGCGTCGAAGACTTCGCCAAGTTCCAGCGCGCCGACATGGAGCGTTCCCAGAGGATCGTGACCGAAGGGAACATCCGTGCCGAATGAACTGCAGCCTCAGCCGCAGCGCCATGCCGTGGTCACGGGCAGCAGCAGCGGCATCGGCCAGTGCATCGCCCAATCGTTGCTGGCCGCCGGCTGGCGCGTGACGGGCCTGGACGTGGCCGCACCCACCCTGGCGCAAGGCGTGGCCGGCAGCAGCTTCACCCACGTGCCGCTCGACCTGGCCGACGGCGCCGCCATTGCCCGCGCCACCGCCGCGCTGCCCGCCGTGGACGCCCTGGTGCATGCCGCCGGCGTGCTGCGCGTAGGCCCGCTGGGCCAGCTCGACCATGCGGGCGGCGAACTCATGTGGCGCCTGCATGTCGATGCCGCCACGCGCCTGGCCGACGCCCTGGTGCCCGGCATGGCCCAGCGCGGCAGCGGTCGCGTGGTCTTTATCGGCAGCCGCGTGGCGCAGGGCATGGCCGGCCGGGGGCAATACGCCGCCACCAAGGCCGCGCTCATCGCGCTGGCGCGCAGCTGGGCGGCCGAGGTGGCGGGGCAGGGTGTGACGGTGAACGTCGTCTCGCCCGCCGCCACCGCCACCGGCATGCTGAGCGACCCTGCCCGCGCCGGCAGCGCCCCACGCCTGCCGCCCATCGGCCGCCTGATTGAGCCCGCCGAGATCGCCGCGCTGGTGGGCTACCTGCTGTCGGCGCCTGCCGCGGCCATCACGGGCCAGGACATCGCCATCTGCGGCGGCTCGTCGCTCGCCCGCTGATCCACCTCGATGGGCGTTGCCTTTCCCCTCTCCGTTGACAGACACCCCACCATTCCATTCCAGAGAGCACCATGAAAATCGTCGATATCGTCGAATCCACCCGCCCCATCAAGTCCGACATCCGCAACGCGTATATCGACTTTTCCAAGATGACGCTGAGCCTGGTGGCCGTGGTCACCGACGTGATCCGCGATGGCAAGCCCGTGATCGGCTACGGCTTCAACTCCAACGGCCGCTACGGCCAGGGCGCGCTCATGCGCGACCGCTTCATCCCCCGCGTGCTGGAGGCCGACCCCGCCTCTCTGGTCCATGACACCGGCGACAACCTCTGCCCCCACAAGATCTGGGCGCGCATGATGATCAACGAAAAGCCCGGCGGCCACGGCGAGCGCTCCGTCGCAGTGGGCACCATCGACATGGCCGTTTGGGACGCCGTGGCCAAGATCGCCGGCAAGCCGCTCTACCAGCTGCTCGCCGAGCGCTACGGCAACGGCAAGCCTGCCAACCCGCGCGTCTTCGTCTATGCGGCCGGCGGCTACTACTACCCCGGCAAGGGGCTGGACGGCCTGAAGAAAGAGATGGAAAGCTACCTGGCGCGCGGCTACTCCGTCGTCAAGATGAAGATCGGCGGCGCAACCCTGGCCGACGACTGTGAGCGCATCGAATCGGTCCTCAAGATCCTCGGCCCGGGCCAGCAACTCGCCGTGGACGCCAACGGCCGCTTCGACCTCAAGACCGCCATCGACTACGGCCGTGCCCTGTCGCAATACCCGCTCTTCTGGTACGAGGAAGCCGGCGACCCGCTGGACTACGAACTGCAGGCGAGGCTGAGCGAGGTCTATCAGGGGCCCATGGCCACGGGCGAGAACCTCTTTTCCATGCAGGACGCCCGCAACCTCATCCGCCACGGCGGCATGCGCCCCGACCGCGACTGGCTGCAGTTCGACTGCGCCCTGAGCTACGGCCTGGTCGAATACCTGCGCACGCTGGACATGCTCAAGGAACACGGCTGGTCCCCCAGCCGCTGCATCCCCCACGGCGGCCACCAGATGTCACTCGCTATCGCCGCGGGCCTGGGCCTGGGCGGCAACGAAAGCTACCCGGACCTGTTCCAGCCCTATGGCGGCTTCCCGGATGGGGTGAAGGTGGACAACGGCTACGTCACGCTACCCCCGCTGCCCGGGATCGGATTCGAAGGCAAGTCCGACCTGATCGCCGAGATGCGCGCGCTCGCGTCCTGACTGACTGGCGCGGCCTGCCAAGGCGCGCGGGGCGGCTGTCTGCCCCCGCCGCGCACCTGGCTTCACGCTTTACGCGGCCTTGGCCTGCGCGTGGTTGACGGCGGTGCGCAGCGCCATCAGGTAGCTGTCCACTCCGAACCCCGCGATCTGCCCCTGCACGATCTCGGCGAACACCGAGTGGTGCCGGAACGGCTCGCGCGCGTGGATGTTGGACATATGCAGTTCGACGATGGGGCAGGTCAGGATGGCCAGCGCGTCGCGGATGCCGTAGCTGTAATGCGTCCACGCCCCGGCGTTCAGCATCACGCCATCGACCCCGTCGAAGTAGGCCTGATGGATGCGCTCGCACATCGCGCCTTCGTGGTTGGTCTGGAAACTCTCGACTTCCACGCCCAGTTCGCCCGCCAGGTCCTGCAGCTGGCCGTCGATCTGCGCCAGCGTGATCGTGCCGTACTGCTTCGGGTCGCGCTTGCCGAACATGTTGTGGTTGATGCCGTGCAGCATGAGGAACTTCATGGCGCTGTCTCCTTGGTAGGCCCCGCGCTCAGCGCAGCGGCACGGTCAGTTTGGCGATGACGGCGGTCGTATCGGGCCGTACGCCGCGCCACCAGTCGAAGGCCTCGGCCGCCTGTTCCACCAGCATGCCGACGCCGTCTGCCAGCCGCTGCACGCCGGCCTGCTGCGCCAGGCGCAGGAAGGGCGTCAGGCCCTTGCCGTAGGCCAGCTCGTAGGCCAGGCCTTCCGGCGCGAACACAGCGGCCGGCACGGGCGGCAGTTCGCCGCGCAGGCTGGCCGATGTGGCGTTGAAGACGAGGTCGAAGCGCTGGCCTTCCAGGTCCCCATAGCCGCAGCCGCGCAGCGCGCCGTGCGCCTGCAACTCGTGCGCCAGTGCCTGGGCCTTGTCGACCGTGCGGTTCGCGATGACCAGCTCGGCGGGAGCCTGTTCCAGGAAGGGCAGCAGTGCGCCACGCGTGGCGCCGCCCGCGCCCAGGACGAGCACGCGCTTGCCGCGCAGGGCGAAGCCCAGGTTGCCCACCACGTCGCGCGTCAGGCCCACGCCGTCGAAGTTCTCGGCCAGCACGTGCTCGCCCTCGAACTTCAGCGCGTTCACGGCGCCCGCCAGGCTGGCGCGCGCCGAGCGCTCGGTGGCCCAGGCGAAGGCGTCGAGCTTGAACGGCGCCGTGACGTTCATGCCGCGGCCGCCTGCGGCGCGGAAGGCCGCCGCATCTTCGGCGAAGCCCCCCACACGGCCTTCGACGGCGGTATAGACGATGTCCTGCCCGGTCGCGTCGGCGAACATGCCGTGGATCAGCGGCGACTTGGTGTGGCCGATGGGGTTGCCGATGACGGCGTACTGGTCGCTCATGACTTCATCTCCTGGGTGTAGAGCACGCCGTCGGCCTGCATCGCGGCGATTTCCTCGGTGCCGTAGCCCAGCGCTGCGGCGATCTCGGCGTTGTGCTCGCCCAGGTCCGGCGCGACCTGGCGGATGGTCGTATCGCAGCCCGAGAACTTGAAGGGCAGGTTAGGCAGCCGGATCTTGCCGAGCACGGGATGGTCCTGCTCCA
>Ga0105242_10000699_pt1 | contig 26334 bp, 27 predicted proteins | sample KBSM24metaG_FD_81521 | JGI IMG/M metagenome (GOLD analysis project Ga0105242, IMG submission 81521) | Miscanthus rhizosphere microbial communities from Kellogg Biological Station, Michigan, USA - KBS M2-4 metaG | ecosystem: Host-associated > Plants > Roots > Rhizosphere > Soil | place...
AGCGCCCGCGAGACCGCCGCCCGGGTCGCCGCCGGTTCGGTCGCTCGTGGCTTCCTCAGCGCGTTAGGCGTTGAGGTCCACAGCCACGTCCTGCAGATCGCCTCGGTGCACGCATCCGAGCGCCCCGACCTCACCCCTGACGACTTCGCCGCTGTCGACGAGGACCCGGTCCGCTGCCTTGACCCGGAGGCCAGCAAGGCGATGGTCGAGGAGATCAACCGGCTGCGCAAGGCGAACGAGAGCCTCGGCGGCACCTTCGAGGTGATCGCCTTCGGCGTCACCCCGGGGCTCGGCTCGCACATCTCCTGGGAAGACCGCCTTGACGGCCGCCTCGCCGGCGCCGTCGCTTCGATCCAGTCGGTCAAGGGCGTCTCGATCGGCGAAGCGTGGGACGTCGCCGGCCGCCCCGGTTCGGAAGCCCACGACGAGATCTTTTGGTCCGAGAAGGACGGCTTCTTCCGTGAAACCAACCACGCGGGCGGCCTTGAGGGTGGCATGACCAATGGCCAGCCGCTGCGGGTGCGGGCAGCGATCAAGCCGATCTCGACCCTGACCAAGCCGCTGCGCTCGGTCGACACCGAGACCAAGCAGCCGGCCCAGGCGCTGCGCGAGCGCACTGACTCGACCGTTGTCCCCGCCGCCGCCGTCGTCGCCGAGGCGATGGTCTGCCTGACCCTCGCCCGCGCCTACCGCGAGAAGTTCGGCGGTGACCACATCGACGACGTGCGGGCGGCGATCACCGCTTACGAGCAGCGCATCGACTGGCGGGGCTGAGGCCGGTGGCCCGGCCGGCAATCGTCTTCATCGGTTTCATGGGGGCCGGCAAGAGCACCGCGCTCGCCGCCGCCCGCCACGCCGGCCTGGAGACGACCGAGATCGACGACCTGATGGAGCGCGAGCTGGGGATGCCGATCTCCCGCGCCTTCGAGGAGATCGGCGAGGCCGGCTTCCGTGCCCGTGAGGCCGAGGTGGTCGGCTCGCTGCTGGAGGAGGCCGACGGCGGCGCGATCGCGCTCGGCGGCGGCTCGATTCTGCTCGAGCGCGTGCGCGCGGCGCTCCCTCGCCACACGGTTGTCTGGCTGCCGGTTGACCCCGCTGAGGCCTGGCGGCGCATCGCCGGCAGCGACCGGCCGCTGGCGACCAGTGAGGACGACGTCCGTCGCCTGCTAGCCGAGCGGCTGCCGCTATATGAAGAGCTCGCCGACGCCGTCGTGCCGATGGCTGACCGCGATGTCGTCTCGCGCGCGCTGCCGGCGATCCAGGCGCTCGCCGACCTCCCGGTCGGCGTGAAGCTGCTCTGGGCGGCGAGTGCCTCCGGCGAGTACCCGGTCCTCGTCGGCTCCGGCCTACTCGACGCTGACTGGTGGCCGCTCCAGGGCCGTCGCTTTGGGATCTCCGACTCGGCTGTCTGCGACGCCTACGGTGATCGCCTCGAGCCGCTCCAGGCGCGGATCGAGATCGAGCCGGGAGAGGGGTCGAAGACGCTGGCGGTGGCAGAGCTGGCGCTGCGCGAGCTGGCCCGGGCGGGTATGACCCGCGAGGACCATCTCGTCGCCCTCGGCGGTGGCGTCGTCGGCGACCTGGCCGGCCTCTGCGCTCATCTCTACCAGCGCGGCGTGCCGGTCGTCCAGGTGCCGACGACGGTGGTCGCCCAGGTCGACTCTGCCTACGGCGGCAAGACCGGCGTCGACCTGCCCGAGGGCAAGAACTACGCCGGCGCCTACCAGCTGCCTGCGGCGGTGATCGCCGACACCGCGACCCTGGCGACGCTGCCCTCCACTGAGTTGGCGGCCGGCTTCGTCGAGGTGCTGAAGACCGGCCTGCTCGCCGGTGGGGCGCTCTGGGAGCGGGTGCGGGCGATCGAGTCGCTCGACCCGGCCGGGCTCGACGACGTCGTCTTCGCCTGCGCCCGCTACAAGTGCGAAATCGTCGCCGCTGACGAGCGCGACGGCGGTCTCCGCCACGTCCTTAACCTCGGCCACACTGTCGGCCACGCGATCGAGGCCGCGACGGCCTACGAGCGCTACCGCCACGGCGAGGCGGTCGGCCTCGGCTTGCTGGCGGCGCTGCGCCTCTCCGACGCGCCGGAGCTGCGCGACACGGTGGAGGCGGCGCTGGCTCGCTTTGGTCTGCCGACCGAGCTCGATCCGTCGGTCTCGGTGGACGCCTGCCTCGAGGCTCTGCAGCGCGACAAGAAGCGCACCGCCGCCGGCGTCGGCTTTGTTCTGCTCAGCGAGCCGGGGCAGCCGCGGCCGGGACAGTTGGTCGACCCCGCTAGGGTCAGGGCCGCCGTGGAGGAGCTGCTGCCGTGAACGCAACCACCCGCAATCGCGTCGCCGTCCTGCACGGGGTCAACTTCGACATCCTCGAACGTCGCGACGCCGAGGTCTACGGCGGCTTTTCGCTCAGCGAGCTGGAGGGGCGGATCGCGGCCTGGGCGCACGAGCGCGGCCTCGAACCGCTTTTCTTCCAGACCAACCACGAGGGCGAGTTCGTCGAATACCTGCACCGACTCCCCGATCTCGCCGACGCGGCGCTGGTCAATGCCGGCGCCTGGACCCACTACAGCCGTGCGATCGCCGACGCACTCGCGGTCGCCAAGCTGCCCGCCGTCGAGGTCCATCTCTCCGACGTCGAGAACCGCGACGACTGGCGCCGCGACTCGGTCTTCGACGGCTTGGTCCTGGCAAAGATCTCCGGCAAGGGCGCTGAGGGCTACCGCGAGGCGCTCGACCGCCTGGCCTGCGAGCTCGACGCGAGCGCCCCCTGATGCGCGGCCGCGGCGACCGCCTCAAGGCGCTACTCGGCGACCGCGAGCTCGACCGCCTGCTCGTCACCGAGCTGACCAACGTTCGCTACTTGACCGGTTTCACCGGCACCAACGGGGTCTGCATCTGCGGCCCCGGCATCCGCCTTTTCCTCACCGACTTCCGCTACACCGAGCGCGCCGCCACCGAGGTCGAGGGCTGGGAGACGCTGACGATCGCCGACGACTGGCTGGGCGGGATCGCCGCCCGGCTCGAGGGCAGGGTTGGCTTCGAGGACGAACACATGGCGGTGAAAACGTTGGAGCGGCTGCGGGCGAAACTCGCCGAGGGGGTGGAGGCGGTCGGTGCCAGCGGCCTGGTCGAGAAGCTGCGCCGCGTCAAGGACGAGATCGAGCTGGCGGCGATCCGCGAGGCTTCGAAGCTCGCCGACGAGGTTTGGGAATGGAGCATCGAGCGCGGCCTCACCGGTCGCAGCGAGCGCGAGGTTGCCCGCGCCGCCGAAGCGCGAATCCGCGAGCTGGGCGGCGACCCCTCCTTCCCGGCGATTGTCGCCGCCGGACCCAACGGGGCCCTGCCGCACGCCGAGCCCGGCGAGCGCGAGATCGGCCGCGGCGAGCTGGTCGTCTTCGATATGGGCGCGCAGCTCGACGGCTACTGCTCCGACGGCACCCGCACCTACGCCACCGGTGACCCGGGCGAGGAGGGTGCCGCCGTCTACGCGACGGTGCTGCGAGCACAGCTGGCGGCGCTGGAGGCGATCAGGCCTGGGGTCACCGGTGAGGCGGTCGATGGCGTCGCCCGCGAGCTGATCGCCGATGCCGGCCACGGCGACCGCTTCGGCCACGGCCTTGGTCATGGGGTCGGCCTCGAGGTCCACGAGGGGCCGCGTCTCTCGGCCCGCTCCGACGATGTCCTCGCCCCCGGCGAAGTCGTCACCGTCGAGCCGGGTATCTACCTGCCGGGGCAGCTCGGTGTGCGGATCGAGGATCTGGTTGTCGTCGCTGAGGATGGCTACGAGAATCTCAGCAGCCTCCCGAAGGATCTAACGCTCGTCGACTGAGCAGGTCCGTTCGGAAGAGATTCGCTGACCAACCCTAAAGTTGGGCGAACGCAGGGCCGATGGCCCCGGAATGAACGGAGGAGCACAGACGCTGGTCTCGATCCACGAGCAAGCGCGGCGCGAGCGCCTGCTCGACATGGAGGACCGCGTCGGCCGCTACCGCACGGCCTGCTTCGCGATCTTGGCGCTGGCGCTCGTAGCGGTCGGTCCCGAAGTCGGCTGGTGGTGGGTGCTACCGCTCGGCGCCGGCCTCGCCGGATTTGCCCTCGCCGACCATCGCATGCACCGCAGCAATCGCCCGGCCCTCTGGGTGGCCGGCGCTTGGGCGGTCCTGCCGTTGCTGCTCGCTGCCGCGGTGGTCGCGACCGGCGGCGCCGCCAGCCCGGCGCTGATCTGGTTCGCGCTACCGGCGGTGACGCTCGGCGCCCGCTTCGAGCCACGCGGGATGGTGCTTGGCACCGTCTACGTCTTCGCTCTCTTTCTGCTCAGCGGCGTCGCCTTCGACCCCGGCGCCGCCGCCGACAACCGCCAGCTGCTGATCGCCACCGCGGCGCTGATCCTCAGCAGCGTCATCCTCTCCGGCGCCCTGGTCGAGTCCGACCGCACCTACCGGCGCCGCTCGACCCTCGATCCGCTCACCGGCCTCTTCAACCGCAATGCTCTCGAGCAGCGCCTCGCCGAGCTCGACGGCCAGCCCTGCAACCCCGAAGAGGGGCTCTCGCACGCCCTGCTGCTCTGCGACCTCGACCACTTCAAGCGCGTCAACGACCAGCTCGGCCACGCCGCCGGCGACGCCGTTCTCCAGGAGGTCGCCTACACGATGCGGGCAGCGCTGCGGGCCGGTGACTCGATTTACCGAGTCGGCGGCGAGGAGATCCTCGTCATCCTCCCCGGCGCCGGCCACGAGAAGGCGATCGAGATCGCCGAGCGCCTGCGCAACGCCGTCCGCGAGCGGCGCCCGGTCGGCGTCGTTGTGACCGTCAGCATCGGCGTCGCCGTCGCCGAGCCCGACTTCGTCGACAGCGACGACCTCGTCGCCCGTGCCGACGCGGCTCTGTATGCCGCCAAGGCCGGCGGCCGCAACCTCGTCTATTCGGACGCCTGAAGCCTGCTCAGCGAGACAGGTCGACGTCCGACCTCATCCGCGCCGCGAACGCGGTCAGCAGTTCGATCGTCGCCTCGACGTCGCGGAGGTCGACCAGCTCGACCGGGGAATGCATGTAGCGGAGCGGGATCGAGACGACCCCGGTGGGGATGCCGGCGCGGGAGATCTGCAGGACGTCGGCGTCGGTGCTGGTGCCGCGGCCGCTGGCGCTGATCGAGTGCTCGATGCCCTCGGCTTCGGCAGTCTCGACCAGCAGCTCGAAGACCTTGGGGGAGAGGGTGGAGCCGCGGCCAATCGCCGGTCCCGAGCCGAGCGGGTGGGTGCCGATCTCCTTCTCATCGACGCCGGGCGCGTCGGTGGCGTGGGTGACGTCGACGGCGATCGCGATGTCGGGGCGGACCTGGAAGGCGGCGGTGCGAGCCCCGAAGAGGCCGATCTCCTCCTGGACGGCGGCGACGGCGGCGAGCGAGCCGGCGCCCGGGCCGCCGTTCTCATGGCAGCGGCGCAGGGTCTCCAACGCCGTGTAGGCGCCGAGCCGGTTGTCCATCGAGCGCGAGACGAGCCGCTCGCCGGCCAGTGGCTGCGGCTCGGCGGCGATCACCACCGGGTCGCCGACCCGGATCAGCTCCTCCGCCTCTTCGCGCCCGTCGGCACCGATGTCGATGTGCAGACCTTTCAGTTCGACGACCTTCTTGCGCTGGTCCGGTTCGAGCAGGTGGATCGGCTTGCGGCCGACGACGCCAGGGACCAGCCCACCCGGGCCGCGTACCTCGACCCGTTGACCGACCAGGATCTGCGGATCCCAGCCGCCGATTGGAGCGAACCAGAGGAAGCCCTTCTCGTCGATGTGGGTAACGACGAGGCCGATCTCGTCAATGTGGCCGACGATCGCGACCAGCGGTGCCTCGCTGCCGATTCGGGCGATCGAGGAGCCGAGCCCGTCGGTCGAGAGCTCTGCGAAAGAGGCGGCCTGGCGCCAAACTGCCGCCGCCGGCCCCTCGTATCCGGAGGGAGCGCCGGCGCGGAGAAGCTCGTCAAGCAGTGCGGGCGTCTTGCTCAAGGTTCCGCAGTATGTCGATTCAGAAAAACTGAGGCATTCAAGGTCACTTTGGCCACTCTGCTCAAGTAGCAGCGGCTTCGTGGCGCAACTGCTCGCGTCGCTCTCCGTAGCCGCGCGTCTCGTACCCGATGAGGCCCCAAAAAAGGGCGACGACAACCGCGAGGCTGACCAGGGCCGGAACGGCCGTCGCGACCGGGACGAGGATCAACAGCACCACCGCCAGCCCGAAGCGGCGGCGGTTGAGGCTGTGGACATGGCGCCAGCGGAAGGCGACGAGGCCGAGCAGGTAGGTGGCGGCGCCACCGAGCAGGGCGAAGGCGGGCACGTAATGGAGTTGGTCGCCGCTGTGCCCGATCGTCGTCTTCAGCCCGAAGGCGGCGAGGACGATCCCGGCGACGATCAGCAGGTGGATGTAGGAGTAGGAGTCGCGGGCCAGTTCGTTTTGTACTTGGCCCGGCTCGGCGTCGGCGAGGCGGCGGGCCGAGATCAGGGCGACGACGTCGAAGTAGAGCCACCACATCGCGGCGCTGAGGGCGACACCGAGCACGGCCGTGGTGCCGATCCCAAGCGTCAGCTTCTCGTGGGCGCCCACCCCGATGGCGACGATTGACTCGCCGAGGGCGATGATCACGATCAGGCCGTTGCGCTCGGCGAAGTGTCCGGGGACGAGTTTCCAGCCTTCGGCGCCGAAGAAGAACGGCCCACCCATGTCGAGCAGCAGCGCCAGTGCCCAGAGCGCGCCCTGCGCGAGCCCGTCGAAGAGCGAGGCGAGCGCCAGCAGGGCGACCGCGACGAAGGTGCTGACCGCCAGTCCCCTCACCGACTGGCGCAGGTTGTCGTCCTCGCCGCTGGCGAGCATAAAGAGGCCGATGTGAAGCACCCGCACAACTCCGTAGGCGAGCGCGAAGGCGAGGCCTAGGCTGCCGAAGGCCTCGGGCACGCAGAGGGCGACGACGAGGAAGGCGGCGGTGGCAGCAAACATCAGCAGCCGCACGGCGCCCTCCTCGGGGTCGATGACGCTGGTCAGCCAGGCGTAGCCGACCCAGGCCCACCAGAGCACTCCGAGCACCAACAGTCCCTGCGCCAGCCCCGCCCAGCTCTGCTCGTGTGACATCAGCGCCGTGCACTGGGTGATCGCCAACACGAAGACGAGGTCGAAGAACAGCTCCAACGGCCGCACCCGCTCGCCTTCCCGCAGCGTTGCCGAGAACCGGGAGCTGCGCCCTTCTGGCGGGGTCGTCATCGCCCAATCCTTGCAATCGCCAAAGCGGACGTGTCTGAGGAAACCGTTGCATACAGTCCCCTTAGCTCAGACACGTCCCAGTGGAATACGGTTGCGGCATGAGCGTGGCGGTGGTCACTGGGGCCTCGACCGGGATCGGGGCGGCGACGGCGCGGCGGCTCTGCCGCGAGCCGGGGACCGAGCTGGTCCTGGTGGCGCGGCGCGAGGCGCTGTTGCGGGAGCTGGCCGCGGAGCTGCCCTGTCCAGCGACCTGGGTCGCCGTCGATCTCACCGACGCCGATGCACCCGAGCGCGTTCGCACTCACCTCGAGGAGCAGCACGGCGGCCGCCTCGATCTGCTCGTCAACAACGCCGGCGCTTCCTGGCGGGGCTCCTTCGGCGAGGCCGGCTACGCCAACGTCCGTCGCCACATGGAGCTCAATTTCGACGCCGTCGTCCGCCTCACTGAGGCGCTATTGCCGCTGCTGCGTGCCGCGGCGCCGAGCGCGATCGTCAACGTTGCCAGCACTGCCGGCCGGGTCGCCCGTGCCCGCACCGGCTCCTACTCAGCCAGCAAGTTCGCACTGATCGGCTGGACCGACGCCCTTTACGCCGAGGAGAAGCCGCACAGCGTCCACGTCGGCATGGTTCTGCCGGGCTTCATCGCCACCGAGGGCTTCCCGGCCACCGAGCTGCGCGAGAAAGCCCTCACCCGTTGGATCGTCTCCAAGCCCGAGCGGGTCGCCGAGGCGATCTTCGAGGTCGGTCCCGGCGGTCGCGCCGAGCGCTACGTGCCACGCCCGTACGCGCTTGCCGCTGCCGCCCGCGTGCTCGCGCCGAGCCTGATCCGTCGCGTCCTCAGCGGCGGCGCCGCCGGCAGCCTGACGACCAGCACCGTCGGCGACGCTGGGGACCGTTGACTCGGTAGGCCGAAATATGGACAAACCCGGCCCTGCAGCCTTGCCTTAAAAAGCACTAAATGATTAGGTCCCCTTCGCTCAATGTGCGTCTTTTCTACGCCAGAAGCGGGGGAGTCGGGTGCCCGTCGGGTTTCTTGACAAGCTGAAAGAAAACGCCTGGATCGTCGCGATCGTCCTTTTCTTTGTGGCGATCTTCCGCGATGTCCTCAAGACCGCGGTGACGAAAGTGCTGACGGGTGCGTGGGAAAAGGCCTATGGGAGGCTCGCTGGAAACCGCCTTTTCCGTCGTCGCGCCCTTGCCAAATATCGGCGCGAACTGCTTCGCGCAACCGAAAAGATCGCTGTCCCATTTCGGCCGAACAGGCCGCTCAGCTTGCAGGACATCTACATCGAGCTGAAAATCTCCAGCGACGGGCGGGGGAAGCCGATGGGGGTCTGGGACGTGGTCGCTGACCACGCGCGCGTAGTCGTCACCGGTCCTCCCGGTGCGGGCAAGTCGATGCTGCTTCGCCATCTAGCATCTGCCCGGGCGCGGAAGGCCGCCAGCCGCGGCGGACGGGCCCCCGTTCCCGTCTTGCTGGAGTTGCACCGGCTGGCTCGTCGGGCTAGCGGCGGCGAATCGATCGAGGACCATCTCGTCGACGCCTTCGAGCGCTACGGGTTTCCGCGAGCCCGCAAGTTCCTCGACCTGGCTTTGGAGCGGGGCTGGCTGGTGTTGCTTTTCGACGGGCTGGACGAGGTGCCTACCGGCGAACGCCCGGAAGTGGCCGCTCGCCTCACTGACTTCCTCGAGCGCGAACGAGCCTGTCCGGCGATCGTGACTTGCCGCAGTGCCGTGTACCGGGGGGAGTTCGACGCGGTAGCCGACCGGCGGGTCGAGCTGGAGCCGTTCGGAGATCAGCAGATACAAGACTTCCTCAACTCTTGGTCGGAGCCGATGCCTGCTGGCAAGTCGCCTGCTCAGTTGATGGCGTCGCTGCGGGAGCAGCCGAAACTGCTGAATGCCGCCCGCAACCCGCTGTTGCTGACGATCATTACCCACCTCTACTCCGAGAGTCGGGAATACGTCTTGCCGCGCTCGCGAGCCGAGTTCTACAAGCAGGCCGCTGAGATTCTGCTCGACCAGTGGCAGCGGCACCTGGGTCAGAACCAGTTCGATGGGCCCGAGAAGCGCAACGTCCTCGCCAATCTTGCCCTGGAGATGCAGAGGTCGATCGCGAGCGGAGAGAGGGACCGGCGCACGATCGATCGCGAGCGCGCGATCGCCGTGGCGACTGGGCTGATGCCGGGGCTGGGCCGGGACGCCAGCGCCGTTGCACCGATCCTGCGGGAGATCGTCGAGCGCAGTGGCTTGCTGCTCGCGATCGATGGCGGTGCCCGCTACGCATTTGCCCATCTCACCTTCCAGGAGTACTTCGCAGCCCATGCCCTGCTCAGTGATCCCGGTGCCCTCATCGACCGCTTCTCCGACGACGCCGATGCCTGGCGCGAGGTGGTGGCGCTTTGGTGCGGGCTGGTCCCGGATTGCACGGAGATGATCGAAAAGGTCCGGGAGGTGGATGCCGACGTCGCGCTCGCCTGCGTCGCCGAGGCCGGCAAGGTCGAGCCAGACGTGGCCGCGGCGATCCTCGACGGCGTCGTCGAGGCGGTCGTCTCGGGAACGGCGAACGAGCAGGTGCAGCGCAGTCTGGGCTCGGTCGCCGCGGACGTCAGGCCGCGCGGGGAGAGGGTCCTGAGAGTGCTCATCGAGGCGCTGCGAGCCGCCGACTCGACCTCGACGCGGCTTTCCATCGCCACCGCGCTGGGTGCTAGCAACCGAACTCAGGCGGCTGAGGCGGTGGTCGGTCAGATGGAAGCCGATCCCGAGCTGATTCCCTCGGTGATCCGACTCGGCGACCTCGCGGTGCCGAGCCTCACCCAACTGGCCTCGCGCAGCGCCGATCCCGCCATCTGCGCCTGCCTCGCTCAGATCGGCACGGCGGCCGCGGCCGCCGCCCTGGCCGAAATCATGCTCGACGACGGAGATTTGGCTACGCCCGCGGCCTGGGGCGTGGCGAGCGTCATCGGCAGCGCTCCCGCCCGCGAGAAGATCGCGACCCTCCCCGTCCCGGGTCCGGTCCGACAGCGACAGACCTCGCTGACCTGGATCTGGACGCCGTTCGCCGATACGGGCGAACAGGAGTTCGTCTGGATAGTCGGCAGGGCCGCCTATCTGATCGGCGCAACGCAGGACTTCAGCCTTGCAGTTGCCACTCCGGACGCCCGCATAGCCACGGCGCTGTGCGCGGTCGAGCCGAACCTGCTCCGAACCCCGTTCACCGATTCCCCGCCGACGCCCCGCCTGCTGGAAGCCACGGAAGTGCTCTCCGGATATGGCGAGTTCACGTATCGGGAGGATGGTGCCATCGTTGTTGAAGGAGATAGGTCCCGGTCGAGCGAATTTACCCCTCGCTCGGCTCCGGGCTTGCGGCAGGGAACCATCCACGGCTATCGGGAACTCGTCGACTTCGTTTTCGGTGGCCGTTACTACCCCCAGCTTGGTGAACCGACGGCGTCTGCCGCGGACATGCAGAGCGTATTCGTCGACGCCCTGCTTGAAAGCATGGGTACGAATAGCCTGCGAGCGCGCTTGCTTCGCGAGCTCCCCGGCGGGCTGCTCGCGATGCTGCTGGGACGCCTCGGCCGTTCCGGCCAGGTAAATCGCGAGACCTGGCAGGCGGTCAGCCGCCGAGAGCTCTATCGCTTCGAGCGCAGTCGTAGCTACATCGTCTGTCTTGCGATCGCCTTCCTAACCACCGCGCTGGCTGGCGGTGGGGCCATGATCCTCCTCTTCGAGGAATCGATCGGCTCCCCGGTCTCGCTCCTGGCCCTGGTGGGGATTATTGCCATCTCCTCCGGTTGGGCTTGGATCTTCGTCGAGTCATCTCCCGCTAATGGTTATGCGGGGACGGACTGGGAAGCGCTCGCGGCTGCGCTACTCGGCATCGTCATTTTTGGCGGCGCCGTACTTGATTCGCTGAGGAGGAGGAGGCCCAATTCCGACTGGGACATCGCGCCCACGATCGGCCTGACCCCGGCGCTGTGCTGGCTTTCCGTATCCGGCTTGGCGCATTACACCCCCCTTTCGGTCGCGATCGGCATCGTCGGCGCGCTGGTCGCAACCGGCTTCCTGGTGGGTGCGCTGGGGATTCGCCACGAGGCCAGGTTCCGGACGCCGCTTGCTGGCCTGTTCCTGGACGAGCAGTATTTCCAGATGGCGATCTGACCGGTCGTGGTACTGCATGGAGGCCATGGCTCAAAGCAGGTGCCGGCGGAGGAACGCCGTCTGGTCGCTGACCACTGCCTCGAACTCGGGTCCGTCGTAGACGTCGAAGTGGTCGATCTCCGGGTAAACGCGTAGCTCGCCAAGCGGTGCTCGGCGAGCCGCAGCGATCGCGGCCCCGGGTCGGGCGACCCGGTCGGCTTCGCCGACACAGACCAGCCAGGGGCATTGCAGCTGCGCCGCCAGGCGGCCGGGACGGTAGGGCCGGCCAAGCAGCCAGCGCGAGGAGACGCGGTTGCGCCAGCCCGAGTCCTCGCCGATCGCGACGACGTGGCGCCAGCCGTCCTCGGCGTCGGGAGCGTTGATGAAGGCGGCCTGGTCGGGCTGGCCGACCGCTGGCAGGTGGCGGCCGCGAACGGCAGCCGCCAACATCCGCAAGCTGACCCGTGGCCCGGACCGATGGGATTGGAGCCAGAGGTCGAGAAACGGCACTTGGCTGACTACGGCCGCGATCGTCGGGTCGTCGATGCCCGCGGCGAGCGCGTTGCCGCCACCCAGCGAGGAACCGAAGGTTGCGACTCGGGCTGGGTCGATACCCGGCAGCTAGCGAGCCAGGGCGATCGCTGCCCGCCAGTCCTCGAGTTGGCGATTGGGCTCGAAGCGGTCGGGCTCACCGCCGCTGTCGCCAAAGCCGCGGTGGTCGAACACCAGCGCCGCGACGCCAACGGTGGCGAAGCGCTCGGCGAAGGGGCCGAGTCCATCGCGCCGCGTCCCTGAGAGACCGTGCGCCATCACCACGATCGGCACCGCCGAAGCGGCACCCTTGGCTCGGTACAGCCAGGCGGCGCAAGTGTCGCCGACGATATTGAACTCGAGGTCTTCTCGCTCCATGCCAGTCAAACGCCGGCTCGGCGCCAAACGTGAGATCGGCATTAGCCCCGGCGAACCGCCCGCGCGACTCGGATATAACCTGCGCCGATATGTCCATTTCGACGAACCAATTTAAGAACGGCACCTACATCGAGATCGACGGCAAGATCTGGAAGATTCTCGAGTTCCAGCACGTCAAGCCGGGCAAGGGCGGCGCCTTCGTCCGCACCAAGCTGCGCCGGATCGAGGACGGCTCGGTGATCGACAAAACCTTCCGTGCCGGCGAGAAGTTTCGCCCCGTACGAACCGAATCGAAGAAAATGCAGTACCTCTACGACTCGGGCGAGGCCGCGGTCTTCATGGACAGTCGCGACTACGACCAGATCGAAATCTCGACCGAGGCTCTCGGCGACTCGATGCAGTGGGTCCTGCCCAACGACGAGGTCGAGGTGCTCTTCGTCGACGAGCAACCCAGCGACGTGCAGGTGCCGAGCGCAATTGACATGAAGGTGACGCAGACCGATCCCGGCCTCAAGGGCGACACCGCGTCCGGCGGTGGCAGCAAGCCGGCGACGCTGGAGTCGGGTGTGGTCGTGCAAGTCCCGCTTTTCATCGAGGAGGGCGAGACGATCCGGGTCGACACGCGCAGCGCCGAGTACGTCTCACGAGCCTGAGCGGAGTCCGCCGCGGCGCCTACGATCGGCGCCATGTTCGCCTACGACCCGAGCGAGTGGACCGACTTCTTCGTCGCTGCTGCGGGTGCCTCGGCGGCGCTGGCCGGGCTGGTCTTCGTCGCCGTCTCGATCAACGTCGACCGCATCCTCAAATACGCGGGCCTGCCTGAGCGCGGGCTGGAAACGGTCCTGCTGCTGATGACCGTGCTGCTGGTCTCGCTGTTCGGCCTCGTGCCCGGCCAGAGCCCCCGCGCTCTCGGGGTCGAGCTGTTCGTGCTCGCCGGCTGCGTGGGCGGTGCAGTCCTGCGGTTACCAACGATCCGCAGCGATGACAAAGGAGGGACTTTCGCCTGGCAGCTTGCCCGGTGGGGCGTCCGTGGCGCCGCGCTGATCCCCTTTCTCGTCGGCGCCCTCAGCCTGGTCGCTGAGTCCGGCGGGGGCCTCTACTGGATCGTCGCTGGGATGATTTTCGCCACGACCGGGGCGGTCACCAACGCTTGGGTTCTGCTGGTCGAGATCCTTCGCTGAGCGGCGACTGGGACGAGCCGGCACCCCCCGCCGCCGGAATCGCGAGAATGGGCCGATGCGCCGATCCGACCAACGCCGTGACGCCGTCTTCGCCAACTACCAGCGCGACGTCACCGGTCGGCCGCTGGCGGAGCTGATCGCCGACGCGAAGCCGCTTACCCGCGAGTTGGCGGAGGGCGTTGACGAGCACCGCGAAGAGCTGGACGACACGATCGCAGCGCACGCCACGGGGTGGAGCGTCGATCGCATCGCCCCGCTCGACCTCAACGTGATGCGGGTCGCTCTGTATGAGATCGAGGAAGGCCTGGCACCGGTCGAGGTGGCGATCAACGAGGCGATCGAGATCGCCAAGGAGTACAGCGGTGCTGAGGCGCCAAAGTTCATCAACGGCGTGCTTGGAGCAATCGCCCGCGAGCGCGAGGCCACTGGCAACGGGAGCGGCAAGTGACCCGCCTGCGCGAGATCGCCGAGCGCCTGCGCGTGATCTCGGCCGAGCTGGCGGATGAGGGGACCGGCGACGAGCGCGCCGCCGAGCTGGCGGCCGAGGCCGCCGATCTCTCCGCCGAGGCGGTCGAGGAGGCCAACCGCCAGGCACGCGACGCAGCGAGCGCCGCGTGAGCGGCGACCCCGTTTTCGAATACCCCGAGGACCTTCGCTCGCTCGTCGAGGCCGAGCTGCAGGAGCTGCGCTTCTCGCCATCGCCGCCGACGGTTGGCCTTGAGGAGGCGATGCGGTATTCGTTGCTCGCCGGCGGCAAGCGGGTGCGGCCGGTGTTGGCGCTCGCCACCGCTCGTGCCCTCGGTGACGAGCCGAGTCGCTTCCTCCCGGTTGCCGGCGCGATTGAGCTGGTCCACACCTACTCGCTGATCCACGACGACCTGCCGGCGATGGACGACGACACGCTGCGGCGCGGCCTGCCCACCTCGCATGTCAAGTTCGGCGAGGACGTGGCGATCCTCGCCGGCGACGGCCTCTTCGCCGAGGCAGTGCGCCTCTTCTGCGAGCAGCCCGGCGAGCCGGCGCGAGTGCTAGCCGCGATGCGTGAGCTGGCGGCTGCAACCGGGGTCGATGGCATGGTTGGTGGTCAGTACGTTGACGTGATCGGCGAAGCTGAGGGCGCCGAGGGCTTGCGTGCCCTGCACGCGTTGAAGACCGGGCGGCTAATTGCTGCCAGCGTTGGCGTGGTCCTGACCCTTAAGGGAGCGTCCGAACCTGAGACAATTCCTTATCGCGAGTTCGCGGACGAGCTGGGCGTCCTCTTCCAGATCGTCGACGACATCCTCGACGTGACCGAGAGCGACGAGCAGCTCGGCAAGCCACACGGAAGCGACGAGCGACATGGAAAACTCACCTACGTCAGCCTTTTTGGCCTCGGGCGCGCGCGCGAGCTCGCTGCCGAGTCCCACGCCAAGGCGGCAGCGGCGCTGGCAAGGGCGACGGGGGAGACCGACGATCTGAGGCGCGTCGCCGACTACATCTTCACGAGGAACGAATGAGCGAACAGCCCCCCACCCAGGGCCACGAAGAAGACAACACCCCGCAGTTGCTGACCGCGATCGACGGCCCCGCCGACCTGCACGATCTCGATGAGCAGCAGCTGCAGCAGGTCGCACAGGAGATGCGCACCTACATCATCGACACGATCGGTGAGATCGGCGGCCACTTTGGCGCCAACCTCGGCACCTGCGAGCTCACTGTCGCCCTGCACAGTCTGCTCGACTCGCCAAGAGACAAGGTGCTCTGGGACGTTGGCCACCAGTCCTACCCGCACAAGATCCTGACCGGCCGGCGCGATCAGCTGCCGACGATCCGCCAGTACGAGGGGCTCGCCCCGTTCTGCTCAATCGCCGAGTCCGAGCACGACATCATGGGCGCCGGCCACGCCTCGACCTCGATCGGTTACGCGGTCGGGCTGAAAGAGGCAATGCGCAAGGGGATCGGCGAGGACGGCAAGGTCGTCGCCGTGATCGGTGACGGTGCCCTTACCGGCGGCGTCGCCTACGAGGCCCTGCACGCGGCCGGCGGGATGCAGACGCCGGTGGTGATCGTCCTCAACGACAACGGGATGTCGATCTCGCCCAACGTCGGGGCGCTGTCGCGCTACTTCAACCGGATCCGCCTCAACCCACGCCTCTGGCATGCCCGCGAGGGCGTTGAGGACCGCCTCACCAAGCTGCCGCTGGGCATGGGACGGCGGATCGAGCGACTTGGCCCGGAGATCAAGGCGGCGATCAAGGCCTACTGGGCGCCCGGGCTCTTCTTTGAGGAGCTCGACCTCGCCTACATGGGCGTGATCGACGGCCACGACGTCCACGCCCTGCGCGAGGCGTTCGAGGAGGCCTTCGAAGCCGACCGCCCGGTCGTCGTCCACATCCATACCGTCAAGGGCAAGGGCTTCACGCCAGCCGAAGAGGGCGGCCTCGAGTCGATGGAGAAATGGCACGCGGCGAAGCCGAACTCGATCGTCGAAGGCAAGCCCGCCGCGGCGAAGCCAGTGCCGGTGACCGAAACCGACTCACCGGAGGGGATCGAGCGGCTCGAGAAGCCGCCAGCCGTCGGCACCCCACCCCAGTACACGCAGGTCTTTGCCGAGGCGATCGTCGCCGAGGCCGAAGCCGACGAGCGGGTGATTGGGATCACCGCGGCGATGGCGGGGGGGACCGGCCTGCAGAGGCTGGCCGATGAGATCCCCGCCCAGTACTACGACGTAGGCATCGCGGAGCAGAACGCGGTGCTGCTCGCCTGCGGCCTGGCGTTGCAGGGGGCGAAGCCGGTCTGCGCGATCTACTCGACTTTCCTGCAGCGTGCTTACGATCAGATCATCCACGACGTCTGCCTGCAGGAGCTCGACGTCACCTTCGCGATGGACCGCGCCGGCCTGGTCGGCGACGACGGTCCGACTCACCACGGTGCCTTCGACATCTCCTACTTCCGCTCGATTCCCAACGTGGTGGTGATGGCACCGCGCGACGAGGCGATGCTGGTCCACATGCTGCACACGGCGATCTCCCACGAGGGGCCGGCAGCCCTGCGTTACCCGCGTGGCGCGGCCCAGGGCGCGGAGCTTCCGGCGGCCCCGGAGCTGTTGCCGATTGGCACCGGCGAGGTGCTGGAGCCGGGTGAGCGAGTGGCGCTGCTCGGCTACGGCTACGGCGTCACCGTCGCCCAGGAGGCGGCGGCGATCCTCGCTGGCCACGACCTGCGCCCGACTGTCGCCGACGCTCGCTTCGCGAAGCCCCTTGACGGCGACCTGGTCGAGCGGCTGGCCCGCGAGCACGACCTGGTGGTGACGATCGAGGAGAACGTCCTGCCGGGTGGCTTCGGCTCGGCGGTGCTCGAGCACCTCGAGGACGCCTTCGCCGAGGGGCCAGCGGAGCGGGCTCGGGTGCTGCGGGTCGGCCTGCCCGACCGCTACGTCACCCACGGCAAGCCGGCGCTGCTACGTGGCGAGGTCGGGCTCACTGGCGAGTCGGTCGCCGAGCGGGTTCTGGCGGCGTTGCCCTCGGCTCAGCCGGTCCTTGGCTGAGCCGAATGCACTCATTTGTTCGTAAACAAAATTGGGGATTGATTCAATAGCCTCAATCGACTAGCCTGCCCCGGTCTCTCCGGTGAGAGAAGCAGTGAAGCCTTCGGCTTTCGCTTCTGGGGAATCACCACAGGGAGGAGAGATGCGTATCTCTGTATGTGGGCCCACAAGGGGAGTGGGCCTCTCGCGACCCGGCTCCCAGTGACCGGGGTCGCGAGGCGCGCCCGCGGCCCCAGAGCGCGTCTCGGGGGCCGGCTATCGTGATCGCATGAGCAGTGAGGGCGTGGGCGAGCGGCAGCGCCAGAAGGGCGCCCGCTTTCGCGACCTGCATGCGGGCGGGCCGTTCGTGATCCCGAATCCCTGGGACGCCGGCTCGGCGCGGGTGCTGGAGGCGCTCGGCTTCGTTGCCCTGGCGACGACCAGCAGCGGCTTCGCCTTCACGCTCGGTCGTCTCGACGGCAGCGTCAGTCTTGAGGAGATCGAAGCGCACGTGCGGACGGTCGACGCCGTCACCGAGCTGCCGATCTCCGTCGATCTCGAGAACGGCTACGGGCCGGGCCCCGAGGACGCCGCCGAGGCGATCCGTCGCGCCGCCGCAGCCGGCGCAGTGGGTGGCTCGATCGAGGACTGGGACCGCGATGGGGGCCGCCTCTACGAGATCGACGAGGCAAGCGAACGCGTCGCGGCGGCAGCCGAGGCGGCGGCCGCGCTCGGCTTTCCGTTCACCTTCACGGCGCGCGCCGAGAACTATCTACACGGCAACCCCGATCTCGATCACACGATCGCCCGCCTGCGGGCCTACGAAAAGGCGGGGGCGGATGTGCTCTACGCCCCTGGCCTGAGCAGCGTCGAGGAGATCCGGGCGGTCTGCGAGGCGGTCGAGCGCCCGGTCAACGTGCTCGCCCGGCCCGACCTCTCGCTGGCCGAGATCACCGGTGCCGGCGCTCAACGGATCAGTGTCGGCGGCGCCCTGGCCTGGAGCGCGGTCGAGGGACTGGCAGCCGCCGCCGAAGCGATTCGCGACGGCGGCGACTTCTCCGGCCTGCGCGCGCCAGCCCGCGTCCGCGAGTGGCTCGCTTAACCCTCCTCGGCGAGGATCCCGTAGATCTTCCGACGCGTCTCGTCGAGCAGCTCGCGGACCCGCGTCTGCTGCTCGGTGTCAGCGGCGTGAAAGACCTGGCGGACGGCGTGATGGAGCTTGCCGACCGAGGCCCGTAGCTGAATCTGCTCCGGCGCCGCCCCGGCGGTGACGGCCTCCCAGGGAGTCACCTCGCTGGCCTTCTCCTCGTGCTGGGCGCGGCCCTCATCGGTGAGGGAGAAGCGGCGCTTACCGTCGCTCTCCTCGCCGCGGATTAGGCCCTCGTCCTCGAGCATCTGCAGGGTTGGGTAGATCGAGCCGGCGCTGGGGGTCCAGGCACCACCGGTCCGCTCCTCGATCTCCTGGATCATCTCGTAGCCGTGCATGGGCCGCTCGGCAAGCAGCGCCACTATCGCCGCGCGTACGTCACCGCGCCGCGCCCGCGGGCCGCCGCGGCCGCCGCGCCCGGGGCCGAAGCCGCGGCTGCGGGCGAACTCACGCAGGTGGACATGCTCGGCATGCCTTGGGTGTTGGTGTCTGTGATGCATGAATGCCTTTCTATCGATAACTAACGCGATATATCGTAACAGCGCGCTAGTTCTTCCCAGGGGCCGACGTCCCAGTGGCCGCGCGCAGCCCCGGAGGTAGAGGGCAGGACCCAGACCTCGGCGCCGCCGAAGGGCTCGTCCTGGCAGCCGTAGGCGACCTGCTGTTCGAGCGCGGCGCGGGCGGCGTTCTTACCGTTGAAGGCGAGTCGCTCGGGTTCGGCGGCGGCGATTCGGGCGTGCAAGCCGTCGACGTCGAACTCGGCCGTGCCGACCTCGGCGTCGGAGCCGTGGCGCACCTTGCAGAGGTCGGTCAGGCCGATCCCGTACTCGGGCAGGAGCTCGAACTCGGCCGGCACCAGCTCACGCGGGGTGAGGCCGACGTAGGCGAGGGTCGGCCAGAAGGAGTTGCCAGGGCCGGCGTAGTACAAGCCGGCGCGGGCCGACGCCGTCCCGGCTGCGGTGCCGCAGATGACGAGCCGCAGCCCCGGCCGCAGCAGGTCCGGCAGCACCTCGCTCATCGCTCGCGGTGGACCTCGGTGGCGGTCGCCTGGGCGCGCGGCCGGACGACGATCTCGTCGACGTTGACGTGCTCTGGCTGCGCTACCGCCCAGCGAATGCACTCGGCCACCTCCTCGCCGCTGAGCGGCTGCATCCCCTCGTAAACGCGGGCGGCGGCCTCCTCGTCGCCCCCGAGGCGGACCAGCGAGAACTCGGTCTCGACCATCCCAGGGGCAATCTCAGTTACCCGGACCGGCTGGCCGAGCAGCTCCAGGCGCAGGGTCCGGGTCAGGGCCCGCTGCGCGTGCTTGGCGGCGGTGTAACCGGCGCCGCCGCGGTAGGTCTCGAAGCCGGCGATGCTGGTCACGTTGACGACGTGGCCGTCGCTGGCGGCGGTGAGGGCGGGGAGGAGGGCGCGGGTCATCCGCATCGTCCCCAGCACGTTCGACTCATACATCTGCCGCCACTTCTCCTCGTCGGCCTCGGCGAGCGGTTCGAGCCCGAGGGCACCGCCGGCGTTGTTGACGAGCACGTCGCAGGCCGGCACCATCGCTGCCAGCGCCTCGACTGACTCCTGGTCGGTGACGTCAAGCTCGACCGCCCGACCACCGATCTCCGCGGCGAGTGCCTGCAACCGCTCCAGACGGCGGGCGCCGAGCACGACCTCGAAGCCGTCGCCGGCCAGCGCCCGCGCGGTGGCGGCGCCGATCCCGCTCGAGGCTCCGGTGACGACGGCGATCCTGCTCATTGCCCTGACCCTAGCCGGCGCTCGGGTCGGGTTTCCCCGTGCCCAGGTCGGGGTACATCTCGGCCCAATGAAGCTCCTTTTCGCTCCGGTCGGGATCGGGGCCGGCCTCCTCGCCGGCTTCGCTGCCCAGAAGGCCTTCGAGGCACTCTGGGGGGTGTTCGACGACGAGGAGGCTCCCGAGCCCGACCAACGGGAGATTCCGTGGCCGAAGCTGATCGCCGCATTGGCGATCGAGGGCGCCGTCTTCCGGATCGTCAAAGGTGCTGTAGACCACAGCGCCCGCTCCGGCTTCGCCTCGCTGACCGGCCGCTGGCCGGGCGAGGAGCGCCCCGACCCCGCCTGAGGGCCGTTTGCGCCCGCGCCTCGCTGGCTTCAGGCCGCCCGTGCGCGAAGACGACCCTGAGGTTGCCGGTCGCCATCGACCTCGTGACTAGCCTCCTGCGCCGCCGGCCGCAGATGTTGCCGCCAGGAACAGGGGCAGGGATTGTCCTCGCAGGCGATCCCGTCGTTGTCGCCGTCAAGCCGGTCCGGGTCGTAACGCGGCCCGCCGTGCCGGAGGAAGAACGTCTGCGCTGCCCTCTGGGTGGGGAAGTCGGCGCAGTCCTTGTCCCTCGATGCGGCCGCCGGGGCGCTGGGGATGGCAAGGACGGCCAGCGCGGCGATGGGAGCGAGTACGGCGAAGAGGCGAAGCGGGGGCTTCAATAGGTCCACCTTTCGGTACGCAGGGATATCCCGGTGGATCCTAGGCTCTGCAAGGCCACGGCTCTGCGGGTCCCACTCGCCGCAACTTTCGAGCCGTCGGGAGTTTCGGGGACTGCTGGGGCTTGGGTCTACCGCGAGGCAGCAACGACACCCTGGCCGGGGGACCCCGCTAGCGCAGCGTCAGTACGTCTGGGGGCGCCGCGACTGAGTCGCGCAGGACGAAGTGCCCGTGAATTGCGCGCACGGAGCTGGTCGTTGCTCTGCTCCGAACGAGCACGGTGCGCGTCCCAATTGGAACGACGCCGACGATGACGCGCCTACCGGAGATTTGGTTGAGCGAGGTGCTCGCGACCCCGTGATGAAGCGCTTGGGTCACGCTCGCGCAGACGGCGCCGAGGGATGGCGATCCAGGGGTTTTTGCCACGACGCAGATATTGGCGACACCGGGGACCAGCCAATACGTGCCCGGCAGAGAAACCGGGATGCGCCGCGCGAGGTTCCATCTGATCCCAGGAATTGAGCCCACCAGCGCATGGCTTTCAGCGAGAGGAATGCCGTCGGGGGGAGTACGAAGCAGCGCGAAGTTGGCTAACAGCAAGGGCGATACGCGGTCACTGGATGCCGCTTGTTTGGTCTGCGCTTGCTGAGTGCCGCATGCCGTCGTGCTCACGCAGAGCATGATCGCGAGCAGCAGGCCGAGCCGCCTAAGAGCGACGCCCGACCTGATGCTCGCGGTCACCTCATCGCCTTCCGAGTGCAGAATCGAGCCCTATCCTATGGGACGGTCTGCGTGAAGTAGCCCACAACTTCAGTGAAGGCCGACGCGGTTCCTATCACCCAGGGGGCGTGTTGTCCTTCGGGCGGATACACGTAGGCGACCTGGTGAGTCGGCGCGCATTGCCCGGAGTAGAGGTCTGCCCCAACGCATACGCCGGTGCTTGCTCCTTCAGCGTAGCCATACACCATGAAACGGCTTGCGCCCCAACACTTGTTCGAGTTGTTGACGTGGGCGCCGCCACAGAACGCCTGTGCCGACGCCGACGACGACGCAAGAGCCATCGTGACAATCAGTGCCGCGAGCATGCCCAAGAACAGGCTTCCCCTCTTCATCGTGCTTTGCATTTATCTCCTCCTTTGGTTGCGGTAGCGACGATTTCCTCTGGAGCTAAATACAACAGAGTTTCCTGAATATAACAAGATCCTCGGAAAAATCGCACACAAAGATCCCGAGCCCGCATATGGGCACCAAGCGCCTGACTTGGGCAGCAGTTATGACAGGAGAGAGAGCCCGCAAACGGCTCTGGAAAGCCCCGCACAACAGAAAACGCCCCTCCGGGGAGGAGGGGCGCTTCTGGGGTTACTACAGGGAGGAGAGATATGTATCTCTGTATATGTGGATCTGTGGGAGGTGGGTGAGCCCGGTTTGTGCCGTGGGCGCCATTGTGGGAAGCAACGGGGCCAAATTACGGCGCGGGGCTCGACCTAAAAGTCTTGGTGCTTCCTACTTCGGCACCTCCACTTGAATCCTTGAACAGCGTACGAACGTATGTGCGATTTGTGTGTGAGAGCGGTCACAGACTCTGGGAATCGGTGGCTCTCGCTCCTCCTCGGCTCTGCAGCTGGTTCTAGGAGACCAGACCCGGCGGCTGAACCTGTCAACGAAATGTTGCCTACCCCTCTAAGAAGGCGCTAAACGGGAGCTAAGAAAATCTCGCTGTAGCGTTCCCATCGTGAAAAAGGCCCGGATAGACGCGGTTCTCGCCGAGCAGGGGCTCTTCCCGTCTCGGACCGCCGCGGCCGGGGCGGTGCGGGCCGGCGAAGTGCGGATCGGCCGCGACGGCCCGGTCGCGCTGCGGCCCAGCCAGCTGGTCGAGCCGGGGGCGGAACTGATCGTCGACTCTGGCCCCCGCTACGTCTCGCGCGGCGGCATCAAGCTCGAGAACGCCCTCAATGCACTGGGGATCGATGTAGCCGGACGCGACTGCCTCGACGTCGGCGCCTCCACCGGAGGCTTCAGTGACTGTCTCTTGCAGCGCGGCGCCGAGCGGGTCGCCGCCGTCGACGTTGCCTACGGGCAGATCGACACGCACTTGCGAGACGATCCCCGCGTGACCGTGATCGAGCGCCTCAACGCCCGGGAGATGGTGCCGGCCGGCCTGCCCTTTGCGCCTTCTCTGGCAACCGTCGACGTCTCCTTCATCTCGCTGACCAAGGTGCTGCCGGCAGTGGCGCGCTGTCTGGCCCCCGGCGGCGAGGTGTTGGCGATGGTCAAGCCGCAGTTCGAGCTGGGCCGGGAGCGGGTTGGTCGTGGCGTTGTTCGCGACGCCGGCGACCGCCGCGAGGCGATTCTCGCGGTCGCCGCGGCCGCTACCGAGATCGGCCTGCCGGTGTGCGGCTTCGCCTCCTCCGGCCTGCCGGGCCCGAAGGGCAACCGCGAGACCTTCGTCTGGTGCGGTGGTGGGGGGAGCCCGGTCGCCGATCTCGGGGATGCGGTCCTCGCCGTGGAGGACGAAGAGTGAAGACGGCGACGCTGATCACCCACTCGCACCCGCCGGCGGCGACCGAGGCAGTGGCGACGATCGTCGCCACTGCTCACGACGTCGGCTGGCGGCTGGTCGCCACAGCCGACGAGATTTCCAAGCACGGTGAGGCCGCCAGGGGGATCGAGGTCGTCGCCACCGATCAGCCGCGCCCGGACCTCTGCGTGGTCCTCGGCGGGGACGGCTCGATCCTGCACGCGCTGCGCCGCTTCGCTCGCACCGGCGTGCCGGTCTTCGGCGTCAACTTCGGCACCGTCGGCTTCCTCGCCGCGGTCGAGCGGGACGAGGCCGAGGCGGGCATCCGCCGCGCCCTCGCCGGCGAAATCGAGACAATCGAGCTGCCCGGTCTGGAGGTGATCTTGGACGGAGCCGCTGGGATCGGCCTCAACGACGTCACCCTCGCCCGCCGCCCCTACGACCGCGTCGCCGAGCTGAGCTACCGGATCACCGGCGAGGAGGTTGGCCACGTCCGCTGCGACGGCCTCGTCGCCGCCACCCCGGTCGGCTCGACCGGCTACAACCTCGCCAACCAGGGCCCGATCCTGGCCTGGGGCGTGAAGGGCTACGCGGTCAGCTACATCGCCCCGCACTCGCTGACGGCGCGGGCGCTGGTGGTCGCCCCGAACGATGTCCTCCACGTTGGTAACGCCGCCGGGCGCGAGCCGGTCGAGGTCGCCGTCGACGGCGAACGGCTCGCCGACCTGCCGGCCGGTGCCGAGTTGGAGATTTGCTTCCGCGACAGCGTCGGCCGCCTCGCTCAGCTGCCGGGCACCAGCTTCTACGGCCGCATCCGCGAGAAGTTTGGCCACCTCGCCGTCTGAGGCTGCGGAGCAACCCGCCGGGCCGGCGAGCGCCCCTCTGTAGCCTGCCGCGCGACCCCAGTCACCCGCACCGGAGGCCTTATGGAGCGCAAATGGTGGACCCTCGTCCTGGTTTCGATCGCGACGTTCATGCTGCTGCTCGACGTCACGATCGTCAACGTCGCATTGCCGGACATCCAGCGCGAACTCCACGCCTCGCTCTCCAGTGTCCAGTGGGTCGTCGACGCCTACTCGCTGATGCTGGCGGCCTTCTTGCTCACCGCCGGCTCGCTCGGCGATCGCCTGGGGCGGCGGCGGGTCTTCACGATCGGCTTCGGGGTCTTCACCTTTGCCTCCTTCCTCTGTGGCATCTCCGATGACCCGACCCTGCTGAACTTCGCCCGCGGCCTGCAGGGGATCGGCGGCGCCGGGATGTTTGCCACCTCGCTGGCGCTGATCGGCCAGGAGTTCCACGGCAAAGACCGGGCCACCGCTTTCGGCGTCTGGGGCGCTGTGGTTGGCGGGGCCGTGGCGGTCGGGCCGCTGGTCGGCGGCGTCATCACCCAGAGCTTCGGCTGGGAGTGGATCTTCTTCGTCAACGTCCCGATCGGGATCGCCGCGATGGTCCTGACCGAGCGGAAGATCGTCAACGTCTTCGCCGAGCACCCGGAACCGATCGACGTGCCCGGCCTCATCACCTTCTCCTCGGCGCTCTTTCTGCTGATCTTCGGACTGATCCGCGGCAACCCGGAGGGCTGGGGGAGCACCCTGATCGTGGCCTGCCTCGGTGCGGCGGTCGTCTTGCTGGCGGTTTTCGTCGCGGTCGAGTTGCGCAGCGACCACCCGATGCTGGACCTCACCCTCTTCCGCAAACCAGCCTTCGTCGGCGTCTCTGCTGTCGCCTTCGGGCTCTCGGCGGGGATGTTCGCGCTCTTCCTCTACCTGACCATCTACATGCAGGGGGTGCTCGACTTCTCGCCGCTCGAAGCGGGCCTGCGCTTCCTGCCGCTGACGATCCTCGGCTTCGTCGTCGCGCCGATCTCCGGCGCGCTCTCGCACAAAGTGCCGATCCGGTTCCTGCTCGGCGCTGGCCTGGCCCTGGTCGGGATCGGCCTGCTGCTGATGCACGGCCTCAGTGCAGACTCCGAGTGGACGGCGCTGCTGGTCGGCTTCATCGTCGCCGGCATCGGGATCGGCACCACCAACCCCGGCATCGGCCAGGCGGCGATCGCGGTCGTGCCGGTGGAGAAATCGGGGATGGGGTCGGGGATCAACACCACCTTCCGCCAGGTCGGGATCGCCACCGGCGTCGCCGCCCTCGGCGCGGTCTTCCAGTCGCAGATCGACTCGAAGCTGAGCGAGCAGCTGCCGCACGCCCCGGCCGGCCTCGGCGAAGTCGTCGCCTCCGGCGGCTCACGGGCCGTCGCGGCGCTGCCGCTGCCGCCTGGGATCCACGTCAAGGCGGTTCACGCCGCCGACGTCGCCTTCGTCAGCGCTCTCAACGAGGTGATCCTGATCGGCGCCATCCTCTCCTTCGTCGGCGCGATTCTCGGCTTCGCCCTGGTCCGCCAGCGCGACTTCGTGCAGCCGACCGGCGGCTGACCGCCGCAGCGCTTGGTACACAAGCCCAGATGCTGCGCGAGCTCCGGATCGAGAACCTGCTGCTGATCGAGCGCGCTGAACTGCGCTTGGGTGAGGGGCTGAACGCGATCACGGGGGAGACCGGCGCCGGCAAGACGGTCTTCGCCCACTCGCTCGACCTGCTGATGGGCGGCAAGGCGAAAGCGCAAATCGTCCGGCCCGGGGCCGAGGAGGCCTGGGTCGAGGGAGTCTTCGATTTGCCGGAAGGGCTGCTCGACGAGCCCGAGCTGGTCGAGCTGGCGGAGCGGCTGCCGGCCGGTGCCGAGGAGATCGTGCTGGGGCGCCGCGTCTCGGCGGGCGGGCGGACCAGCGCCTTCGTCGCCGGCCGGGCGGCGACCGCCGCCGATCTGAAGCTGCTGGGCGGCCGGCTACTCGCCTTCTACGGTCAGCACGAGCACCGGCGGCTGACGATTTCCTCGACCCAGCTGGAGGTGTTGGATGGCTTCGCCGGCGCCGAGCACCTGGAGGTGCGGCGGCGCTACCGGGAGGCGCACCGCGAGTGCGCGGGCCTCGCCGCCGAGCTGGCCGAGCTGCGCGAGCGCGAGGGCTCCCGCGAGCGCGACCTCGATCTTTGTCGCTATGAGCTCGCCGAGATCGAGGAGGTGGCGCCGCAGCCGGCCGAACGCGAGGAGCTGGCGAGCGAGCGTGAGCGGCTGCGCCACGCCGAGGGGCTGCGCGAGGCATCGGGCGGCGCCCACGCGGCCCTCGTCGGGGCCGAGGAGGACGGCGGCGGCGCGGCGGCGGCGCTGGCCCAGGCGGAGTCGCTGCTGCACGGGGCCGGCGG